>Ga0209654_1002164_pt1 | contig 13982 bp, 8 predicted proteins | sample SaaInl1SG_22_DNA_FD_184646 | JGI IMG/M metagenome (GOLD analysis project Ga0209654, IMG submission 184646) | Marine microbial communities from expanding oxygen minimum zones in the Saanich Inlet - ESP_161SG_22_DNA (SPAdes) (version 2) | ecosystem: Environmental > Aquatic > Marine > Intertidal... | reverse complement strand
AGCAGCAGCTTCTCTTTGCGTTGGTGCAATGGGCACATCGAATTTAGTTCATGCAAGCAGTGAAGATTTTTTGGCGCAACTTCAAAAACTCGACCGTTTAAGAAACATAACGGCATAAACAGTGAAAGTACCAGTAATTTTATTTAATTTTGAGCAATGAGTGATGCCATCAAGCACGAGTGCGGAATAGCCTTAGTTAGGCTTCTCAAACCCCTAGACTATTACAAGAAAAAATACGGAAGTTCTTTTTATGGACTTCAAAAAATGTATTTAATGCTTGAAAAGCAGCACAACCGCGGACAAGACGGTGCTGGCTTTGCGAGCGTAAAGCTAGATATGGCACCAGGCGAACGTTTTATGAGTCGTGTGCGCTCATCTGACCCGCAACCCATCAAAGATATTTTCGGAAAAATTAACCAACGCATCAATGGCGTTGAGCAATCACTCGAAAAGCCAGTAGCCTCACCGGAAGAACTAAAATCTGTTTTTCCATATGTTGGCGAGGTAATGTTAGGGCATCTTAGGTATGGGACCTTTGGCAACAATACCATTGAGAGCGTTCATCCGTTTTTGCGTCAGAACAATTGGATGCACCGTAACTTAATTGTTGCAGGAAACTTTAACCTCACAAATGTAAACGAGCTTTTTGATAACCTGGTCACGCTAGGACAACACCCAAAAGAGAAAGCGGATACCGTTACAATAATGGAGAAAATAGGCCACTTTTTGGATGACTCTGTTTCAAAACTGTATAAGAAATTAAAAGCCGAAGGTTTTGACAAGCAAGGCGCATCGCCCGAAATTGCAAGCCGGTTAAATATTGGAAAAATCTTACGCAGGGCTTCTAAAAACTGGGATGGTGGCTATGTTATTGGCGGCATGTTGGGGCATGGCGATTCGTTTGTTTTTCGCGATCCTGCAGGGATTCGCCCAGCGTTTTATTATCAAGATGATGAAGTGGTTGTGGTTGCCTCTGAGCGTCCAGCAATTCAAACGGTTTTCAACGTACCTATTGACGCCGTTAAAGAGGTAAAGCCCGGCAATGCAATGATTATCAAAAAATCAGGAAAGGTTATTCATGAAGAAATAAACGCACCCACGGAACGGCGCGCGTGCTCTTTTGAACGGATTTATTTTTCTAGAGGCAATGACGCAGATATTTATAAAGAGCGCAAGACGTTAGGTCGATTGTTGTTTCCAAAAATTTACGAGTCTGTAAGTGGAGACCTGCAAAACACCGTGTTTTCTTATATACCAAACACAGCTGAAACCTCATTTTACGGCTTGGTACAGCGCGTTCAGGATTTTATGCTAGAAGAGTCTGAAGCAGCCATATTAAAGGAAGAAAACTTATCTCCTAAACGACTCAAGGAGTTGTTGTCGCCCAGACCGCGTATAGAAAAAGTTACCATAAAAGATGTGAAGCTTCGCACCTTTATTACTGAAGATAGCAGCAGAGATGATTTGGTAGCGCACGTGTATGATATTACATACGAATCTGTAAAGCCAAACGACAATCTTGTGATCATAGATGATAGTATTGTTCGCGGTACGACACTACAGAAAAGTATTTTACGCATTTTAGATCGCTTGAAACCCAAAAAAATCACGGTAGTTTCTAGCGCACCACAAATTCGTTACCCCGACTGCTACGGAATTGATATGGCTCGATTGGAAGATTTAATTGCTTTCAGGGCAATGCTAGCGCTTCTTGAGGACCACAACAAATCACATCAATTGGCGGAAGTATATGCACGCGCCAAAGCAGATATGGAAAAAGAAACGCATGAAATTGAGAATCACGTGAAATCGCTTTATGACCAATTCACAGACGATCAGATTTCAGAAAAAATTTCAAGCATGTTGCGAACTCCAGAAATTAACGCGGAAGTTGACGTAATTTTTCAGTCTGTAGCCAATTTGCACAAAGCCTGTCCAAACAATACCGGGGATTGGTACTTCACGGGGGAATATCCAACACCAGGAGGGAACAAGGTTGTAAACAGGGCATATATGAACTTTTACGAAGGAAAAAAAGAACGTGCGTATTAAATTTAAATAAAAAAACAATTTTTTTTCGTTTTTACTTTGAAATGTAAAAGGAGTTCGTATATTAGCAGAGCCATAACATAAGTAGGTTAAGTTCATGGTAAGATTTGGGGCAAAAAAGGTGGATTCTTTCCACCTTTTTTATTTTACACAAAAAAAGAGGGCTTTTGGCCCTCTTTTCTGTTTCTATAACGGATTGATTATTAACGTGATGCGTAGCGTTTGCTGACCTCACTCCAATTGACAACATTAAAGAATGCTTCAATATAATCTGGGCGACGATTCTGATAATTTAGGTAATATGCATGTTCCCAAACATCCAATCCAAGAACGGGTGTTCCCCCACAGCCAACGTTTGGCATCAGTGGATTGTCTTGATTTGGCGTTCCACACACCTCTAGGCCGCCATCTTTATCTACGCAAAGCCAAGCCCAACCCGAACCAAATTGAGTTGCAGCAGCTTTTGAAAAAGCGTCCTTAAAGCCATCAAATGAACCAAAGGCTTTGTTGATTGCTTCGCTTAATTCATTAGACATTTCTCCTTGGTCTGGTCCCATTACTTCCCAAAATAAGCAATGGTTGTAGTAGCCGCCTCCGTTGTTGCGTACAGCAGCGTTACTCATATCTAGCTCAGAAAGAATGGTCTCAATACTGTTGCCCTCTAATGAAGTGCCTTCAATGGCAGCATTAAGTTTTGTTGTGTATCCGTTGTGGTGCTTGCCGTGGTGTATTTCCATGGTGCGCGCGTCAATATGTGGTTCCAATGCATCTGTAGCATAGGGTAAAGAGGGAAGTTCAAAAGCCATTTTTATGTTTTTAATAATTTATACAAAGTTAGGCATATATTCCTATATTTAGTAAGTACTAACAGGCCGCCACATGTCCAGCACTAAAATCTCTCCATTTACAATTTACAACGCCTCTGCTGGCTCGGGTAAAACCCATACTCTTGTGCGTTCGTTTCTGTACCGACTCCTCAGCAGCCCATACCCAAATTACGTTCAGCGATTGCTTGCGATTACGTTTACCAACAAAGCGGCTCAAGAAATGAAGCAACGTATTTTAGAAAAACTGGGTTGCTTTGCATCCGGGATAAAAGAGGCAGAACAGGACAGCATGTTTGTTGAGCTTGTTGGGCTTTCTGACATCTCATCAAATGAACTACACCAGCGCGCTAAAAAAGCATATCAATATATACTGCATCACTTTGGGCAGCTCCATGTATCCACTATTGATAAACTCACCCACCAGATTGTAAGAACGTTTGCTCGGGATTTCGGACTCAATGCACGCTTTGACGTTGTTTTAAACAGCAAAGACTTTATGGCAGAGGTTGTAGCTAGAATTTTAAGTGAGGCAGGTCACGATAAAACACTTACCAAAGCCCTTGTAAATCATGTGCTTCAAAAAGCAGACGCATTAAAATCATGGGATATAACAAAGGAGGTATCCGGCATCGCCCAAATGTTTGTCAATGAAAATCATATGCAGCCGTTGGCGCTTTTATCAGAGATACCAATGGATGCTTTTACAGCATTAGACAAAAAAATCATTGATCAAATCAGCACCATAAAAAAGCCATTTAAGGAAAAAGCAACCTTTATAATAACCGCCCTAAAGGAATTGAATCTTGCGGATGCGTTTTTTCCAAGCACCTCATTGCCGAAGTTATTGCAATATGTACAACAAGGCGAATGGGACAAAGCAGAATTCAATAAAACCTTACTTGGAAACATGGAATCAGGCGTGTTTTTAAAAGCAGCAGCAAAAAAACACCAGGGTTTAATAGACCCTATTACAAGTGATATTGTAGATTTTTTAGAGTCTTACGCAAGGTATCGGCGCCAAGTTTCTCTTTTGGAGTTGCTTCGCAAAAATATAGTTCCACTCTCGCTGATGCAACGTATTGGTCATGAGTTAAACCACTTGCAAGACGAACGCAACAGCCGCTTACTGGGTTTTTTCAACAAACACATTTCAGATAACATAAAGGACACACCTACACCATTTATATACGAACGCTTGGGTGTTCGGTATCAGCATTTTTTTGTGGACGAATTTCAAGACACCTCTGCTTTGCAATGGGCAAACTTACACCCCCTTTTTTCACATGCCATAGAGGGAGAACAACGCAAAGGCTCTTTGGTCCTTGTTGGTGATGCCAAACAATCTATTTACCGTTGGCGAGGCGGTAACCCAGAGCAGTTTATGAAGCTGACAAATAAACAAGTCCCTTTTACCACAAAACCCAAAGTGGAAAACCTACCTACAAACTATCGCAGCAGCGCAAACATTGTGTCGTTTAACAATGTGTTTTTTACAAAAGTCGCGCAATACCTACCACTAAAATCACAACAAAAGCTATATACAACATCCTGCAATCAAAGGGCAAATACGAAAACAGGCGGTTATGTGACGATTTCTACCATTGAGGGTGAAAAACAAGATGAAAAGGGTAAGGCGTATCAAAAAGCAGTGGTTGAAAAAGTGAAAGATTGCATCGTTCAAGGCTATCGTAAAAAGGACATCTGTGTATTGGTAAGAAAAAACAATCAAGGGGTACTAATTGCCGACGCCCTCACCGAAGCCGAAATCCCTATTACGTCCTCAGACTCTTTGCTTGTGGGACAAAGTTTAGAGGTGCAGTTTCTGATGCATTTGGTTAAACTACGGCTAGAGCCTAAAAGCCGACTAAGTCAATATGCTGTTGTGGAGCGATTTGCGTTGCAACAACAAGATCCACACGATTGGACGCATCAACAATTTCGCCGCCCTTTAAACGAGGTCCTTATGGAATGCACAAATGGCAAGTTTGATTTTTCTGTTTTTCAACAGCTGCCCCTATATGCTGCGCTAGAGTATGCTATTTGGGCATTTTTATTAACGGACAAACTAACGGCACACCTCCAAGCTTTTATGGACGAAATAGCAAAGCTTCATGCTAAAAAAGAAGCAACGGCTACACAAGTGTTATCGCATTGGGAACAGCAAAAAGACAATTGGACTGTTTCCCCTCCTGAAGATAGAGATGCCGTTCAAATTATGACCATTCACAAAGCAAAAGGACTGGCATTTCCTGTGGTAATTATCCCCTTTTCAGACACCACTTTTATGAACATAAACACCACATACGCCTGGTACCCATTACCAAAAGATGTGTATGCCCCTTTTCATGAGATGCTACTTCCAGTTAGCAAAAGACTTAATGCGATGGGAGAGGGCGCCAAACAAACCTATGAAAAGTACTATTCACAAGCGGTAATGGACACGATTAACACGCTTTATGTAGGGATGACTCGACCCATAGAGGAGCTGCATATTGTAACCCATAAAGGGAAGATGGAGGGGCCGCCGAATAATTTGGCAGATATTTTTGCCCATGCGTTCCCTGATTTATCAAACAAAAACCTAACATTTGGTGATCGAAAAAAACCAGACAACGTTGATAAGCAAAAAGAAACCATCTTAACCCCATGGACCTTTAATTTAGCCCACACCATAAACACCACACCAAAAGCACAAAACCGATCTGAAGAGGCTCAGTACGGATTGCTTTTTCATGAAATTATGGCGCATATTGAAGTACCACAAGATATCGATTATGCCATTACACAGGCAAAAGCAAAAGAACTGCTAAGTGAAGAAAAATACATAAAACTGGAGCAACAAATTAAATCGGTTGTTTATCACAAGGGCTTGAAGGCCTTTTTTGATCCAGCGAATAGCGTCTATTGCGAGCGACCGCTTCTTACGGAATCAGGAGAAATGATTAGACCAGATCGTTTTGTGGTAACGAAAACCAATGAGGCCCTACTGCTAGACTACAAAACAGGGGCCTTTAATAAAAACCACGAGACCCAAATTAATGCGTACGCCTCGGTCTTAGAAAACAGTTCACTCTTAATTAAACAAAAAGCCCTCGTTTATATAGATACTTTGGTTGTATTGAAAGAAATTTAGTACATTTGACGCAACAAATTAATCTACTTATTATGAAATACCATGTATATACCATGCTATTGTGTATAGCATTTTCAACAAATTCTTTTTCACAAAACCAAGACAATCCTTGGAAGCTTACTGTGGGTACTAACGCTGTAAACCTACTGCTGGACGGAAAAGATAGACAAACTCAGATTTCCCCAAACTTTTCTTACATCGAGGTTTCACGTTATATAGGAGCAGGCTTTTCTATTGATTTAGCAGGAGCTTTGAACAACTTAGATCGTGAATCTGGTGAAGAAGATTTGTACTACGGCATTGATTTAGGAACGTCACTTTCTGCCAATCAATTTATTGACCTTGGCAAATTTGAGCCCACACTTCGCGGAGGTATAGGGCTTGTAGGAGGGGTTAGTGATATTGCAGTCAATGACGACAACTTTTTTGTTACCTACGCTGGTGCAGGACTAAATTATTGGTTTAACGAAGCGCTAGCGCTAACACTCAAAACAACATATAACGTTTACTCTAAAGAAGTTGACGGTCTTATTGGTAATGAAAACGGAGGCGAGAGCCATTTCCAACACCTACTCGGCCTTTCTTTTGCCTTAGGTGGCGAGAGTGATTCTGACAAAGACGGGATTAAAGACAGTGAAGACGCTTGTCCAGAAATTGCCGGTCTTGAAGCCCTAAACGGTTGTCCAGATGATGATGGAGATGGGATTAAAAACAGTGACGACGACTGTCCAATGAACGCGGGCTTGGCGGCACTTAATGGATGTCCAGATGCGGATGGAGATGGGATTAAAGATGCAGATGATGCTTGCCCAAATACCGAAGGAGTCGCGTCATTAAACGGCTGTCCAGACAGAGACGCTGATGGTATTGCTGACAAAGACGATGGTTGCCCAAGACAAGCAGGTCCTTCTTCTAACAACGGTTGCCCTGTTGCAATTGAAAAGCCAGAAACACCAAAAGTGACTACACCAGAGTACCCGCTGTCATTATTATCAAGTTTCGTGGTTTCTTTTGATTCTGATCAACACGATGTTAATTCACTTCCTGTTTTAAACAGTAAACTTAGAACCGTTATCAACGTTTTAAAGTCAAATGCTGACACCAATATCAGCATTGAAGGACATACTGACAATACAGGTTCAGTATCGTATAACAAGGCACTTTCTGAGAAAAGGGCTAAATACGTAATGAAACACCTAAAAGATTCGGGAATTAGGGCAAATCGTTTGAGCACAAAAGCGCACGGGGAGTCTATGCCAAAAGCAAGTAATGCGACTAAAGAAGGTCGCGCTCTTAATCGCCGCGTTGAAATAAAAGCAGTCAAATAGGATTATATTCATGCTAAAATATAAAACGCGGTGTAAACACCGCGTTTTTTTATTAGTTTTGCACAATTGAATATATACAAGAAAAATGAAAAATTATTTATTTATTACGTTTATGCTGGTTGGCTTAACTACTAGCGTTTTAGCACAAAACGATTCTAACCCTTGGAAATTAACTGTAGGTACAAATGCAGTCAATCTATTACTTGACGGGAAAGATAACGAAACACAAATTTCCTCAAACTTCTCTTATTTGGAGGTTTCAAGATATATTGGTTCTGGATTTTCTGTTGATTTGGCAGGGACTACAAATAATATGAGCCGCGAAGCTGGAGATGAAGACCTTTACTACAGTGTTGATTTAGGAACCTCTCTTTCTGCTAATCAAATTATCAATCTTGGAAAGTTTGAACCTACACTTCGTGCAGGAGTAGGTATTGCAGGAGGCTTAAGCGGAATTTCATCTTCAAGCGATGATTTCTTTGTTACCTATGCAGGTGCTGGTCTAAACTATTGGTTCTCTGACGCTTTTGCACTTACGTTAAAGACTACATATAAAATCTATTCATCAGAACTTGATGGTCTTTTAGGGGATGATGAAGGCGGAATCACGCATCTTCAACATTTGGCCGGTTTTTCATTTACTTTTGGCGATGGAGATGCTGACAGAGATGGTGTTAAAGACAGTGTTGATGCATGCCCAGAAGTGGCAGGTCTTGAAAGTTTAAACGGTTGTCCAGATGATGACGGAGATGGTATCAGAAACAGTGATGACGATTGTCCTTTGACAGCTGGATTAGCTGCACTTAATGGTTGTCCAGATGCTGACAACGATGGTATCAAAGATGGCGATGATGCATGTCCTAATATAGCGGGCGTTGCAGCACTTAATGGTTGTCCAGATGCAGACGGAGACGGTATTACAGACGCTGACGATGCTTGTCCAAACGCGGCAGGAAGTAAAGCGATGAATGGTTGTCCAGATGCAGACGGCGATAGCGTTGCAGATAAAGACGATAAGTGTCCAGCAGTTGCAGGTCCAGCGTCTAACAACGGCTGCCCAGAGTACCCACTTTCTATGTTAGCTGATTATGACATCAGCTTTGATCTAGAAAAATACAATATTGATTCTCAGGACGTTCAACGTCTTTCAACTGTTCTTAAAGTATTATTGGCAAACAGTAATGCGAATATTAGCATCGAAGGTCATGCTGATAACACTGGTGAGGAATCATTTAATAACCCGCTTTCTAAAAATCGTTCTAAATCAATTAAAGATTACTTGGTAAATCTTGGAATAGACGAAAATCGTTTAAGTACAAAAGCATTTGGTGAGGCTATGCCAAAAGCGAGTAACAAGACAGCAGAAGGTCGTGCGATTAACCGTCGCGTAGAGTTCAAAGTAGTGAACTAATTACACACAAAATAATGTATAAGAAAACGCGGTGAATTCACCGCGTTTTTTTATTTTAGGCTATGCCTAACTCCTTTCTTGGAAGCGTTGTACAAAAATTAGAGGCCCAAAAGATAAACTGGGCAAACGTCTGCTTTGTATTGCCCAACCGCCGTGCCCGCCTTTTCTTACAGCAGGAATTAACTCAAAAATTAAGGGGTCCGCTTATTTTACCAGAAATGATAAGCATTGACGACTTTGTGGCGTCAATCAGCACACTGCAGCCCGCAACAGAGCTGCAACAACAACAGGCACTGTACCAAAGTTATTGCGCAACTCAAAACACAAAAAAAGCAGATTCTTTTGAGACCTTTTTGGGGTGGTCTTCACCATTAATGAAAGACCTTAATACCATGGATCAATATCTGTTGGAACGAAAACCATTTTTTTCGTACCTCAATTCGTTGCATAAGATTCGCACGTGGGGCGAAAACCAAGATAAGATTATTCAAAACTATACTGCTTTTTGGGAGCTGTTGCCTCGAATGTATCAAGATTTTATTTCCAGATTGGAGCAAACAGGACATGCCACGCCCGGGTTGTGTTATCGTTTAGCCACATTACACCTGGAAAGCTATCTTCAGCATAAAAATGTAACAAGATTTATTTTTTGTGGATTTAATGCATTAAGCCCAAGCGAAGCGCTGATTGTTCAAGAACTTTTGTCACAGCAACGCGCTCAAATATTTTGGGATATTGATAAGCAGATGCTCGAAAACGAATACCATCAGGCAGGAGCGTTTATTCGAACGTATTTAAAAAACTGGAAAGCTTATGCGAATACGCCTTTTAACCAAGCGCATCACGTTTTTGAATCTGCAAAAAATGTGCATGTTATTGAAGTACAACAACAGGTAGGACAGGCCAAACAGCTAGGAGCCTTATTAGCAGAGATGCCTGCAAATCAAGACTGGTCTAAAACCGCAGTTGTTCTTGCAGATGAATCGCTTTTGCTGCCGCTTTTATACGCCCTACCGGATCGGATAGACCAACTTAATATAACAATGGGTTACCCCTTAGAGCAGCATCCTATGGCGATGTTTGTTACTGCTTTTATGAAAATGGTTATTCGAAAAACACCCAAAGGCTTTTATTATAAAGATGTAGAAACATTGCTTTCGTTAACCGAAACACAAGTGCTTTTTACTTCACATGACAACACATTTTGTACTGCCTTATTAAATGAAGCAAAAAAAGAGCATCGAAGTTATTTAAGCCCTGCATTTATTAGGGAAATGGCGCCAGAACCTGCTTTGGAATTGGTAAAACGGCTATTCCCTGAAACGCCTACACCTGAGCAATGGATAATGGACGTGCTTGAGATACTGCCTGCATTTTACAACATAGAACAAAAGCAGGCACTTGCAGCGGTTTACCGGGTTGCCGCGGAAAAGTTTTTGACATTATTTCATCAGATTAAAGAAGTGTTGGTGTCATTAGAGGGAGAAATCAGCTTTACATTATTACGCAGTTTGTACATGCAATTAAGCGCAGGGCAAAAATTGAATTTTGTAGGGGCACCACTAGAAGGGCTCCAAATTCTTGGGGTACTAGAAACCCGCACCATTGACTTTGACCATGTTCTTATAGCGGGGGTTAATGAAGGTGTTTTACCAAGCCAATCTGGGCAATCGTCGTGGATTCCTTATGATGTTAAAAAAGAATTTGGACTTCCTACTCAAGAGGATCAAGATGCGATTTTTACCTATCACTTTTATCGCCTTATGTTTCGTGCCAAGGAAGTTTATTTGCTCTATAATGGCACTACAGATGGCATTCAGGTAGGCGAACGCAGTCGGTTTATCCGTCAATGGGCGCATGAACGCCCTCCATTACATCACTGGCAGGAGTACATTCAAGATGCAGTATTTATTTCTCCCGTAAGCCAAACCAAGTCTATACCCAAAACCCCATCAATACTTAAAAAACTGTATGCGCTAGCCGAGTATGGATTTTCTCCATCGGCACTTAATTTGTATGTCAAAGACGGATATGCCTTTTACAAGCGCTATTTGCTCGGATTAAATGACGAAGACGAGCTGGAGGAATCTTTTTCTTATCGCACTTATGGCACCTTAGTTCACAATTGTTTGGAGGCACTTTATTCCCCTTATGTTGGAAAAACACTTAAAGAGTCTGATGCCGTGGATATGATAAACAACATTGATGCTGTTGCTGATAGGGTTGTTAGGGAAATTTCCCCTCACGATATTTCAGGAAAAAACGTATTGGCATTTGCCGCAATAAAGCGGAATATTGAAAATATGATTGCCTTTGAGAAACAAGAAATTGCCAATGGGAACATCATAACATTATTGGCTCTTGAACAAAAACTAGAGACATCTTTAACCATTTCGGGAATCAAAGAAAAAATTAAAATAAAGGGAACGGTGGACCGCGTAGATTCTTATAACGGTAAGATTAGAGTGTTGGATTATAAGACAGGAACAGTAGGGAAACTTGGTATAGCAGATTGGTCTTTATTGACTACAGATCCAGATCTTGGACAAGCCCGCCAACTTTTGCTATACGCCATGCTTTGGAATGATAACCACTCGAATCAAACGGCAAATCAGGCTGGAATTATTTCGTTGAAAAGTTATAGTAAAGGGGTTAAATATGTAGGAGATCAAGTCTCACCACGAAAGATAAGGGCAGACCTTACCCAAGAAAATATGGAGCAGGCAGCAGCCGTATTTGTGCAAATTATTCAAAGATTATTCGATTTGGAAACGCCTTTTAGCGAACCCGAAGCTTAGCTGCTATAATTACGTACAACAGCTAAGCCATATCCAATATAGGACACCGACTGAAGACAAACGCCAAGCGTGATAAGCGGCATGATGGATGGCAATACTTCCATTACTTTGGTTATGCTTTCTAATTCCACTTCGCTTAAATCATCGAAGTTGGGTTGTTGTTCCATAGCAGCCTGAATGATTTCAGGGTCTGCAATCATAAAACCAATAGAGGCAAGAACACACAAAACACCTGCAAGGGCTAAAACGCCGCCATACATGACCACGGCGTATGAAGCAACCCCTTCCAGTTTGCTTACCGTTTGTTCTTGTTTTAGCTTTTGGTATGTAGCCCAAAACCATGCGGGTACAACCCCCCAAAAAAGGCCAGCGACAACAGATCCAGAACCCAAAACAAGTAGAAACTGAATTGTTCCTAAGATAAATCCAGCAATAAACGAAAATTTAAGAAATCGTGACATAACCAAGCTTTCTTCAAAGATATAAATACTTAATTTAGTGTGTTACAAAAGTGGGATATTGCTTACTTTTGTACCCAAGCAGGTCCTATAGCTCAGTTGGTTAGAGTAGCTGACTCATAATCAGTTGGTCCCTGGTTCGAGCCCAGGTGGGACCACCAAATGGGACAAACTCAATTTTTTTGAGATTTGTCCCTTGTTTTTTTGACCTAACTCCTTATCTATCTGCAAGATATATCTTAACACATCATTGATTCTTGTGGTTCGACATTTTTTTCCGTCAAATTCAATGTTTTCTGGAAATATCGAACCAATCAGGCGTTGTTTCCCATGAATATCTGTGTTGATGTATATAGTATCAAACTCATCAAGAACCTTGTAAGCCTTCTCAAAATCCTGTTTAAATGAGCTGTTATGGCGATTTAAATTCTCAAGCTGCTCCTTGATTTCTTGTTTCTGACTTGAGTATCTTGAATAGGCACTATCATATGCATCATGATCTATCTTTCCATCCACTAGCAAGTCTTGTAGACTTTCTAGTCTTTTGACTACTTGTTGGAGTTTTTCTTTTAGCAACTGCTTTTTGTTTTCTTGTCCTTTGTCGTCACTTAATGCTAATGACTTTAGCACTTCTTTATAAAGTAGTTTGGATTGCTTGGTGAATTTAAAATCTGAAAGGATGCTTGTAAAGACATCATTTAATTTTATCGCATTATAGCGCTCTTTTCTGCAACTATTACAATGGTAGTAGAAAAAGCGCTTACCGTTTTGACTTCTTGATGCACTTCCTGTCATCTTGGATTTACATCTGCTACAGTGTAGCTTTCCACGAAGTGGCAACTCTTCTCTTTGCCTATTATACTGTGATCTGTTTCTGCTCTTTACTCTATTTTTAAGAATCTCTTGTACCTTATAAAAAGTATCTTCTGTGATGATTCCCTCATGCACCCCCTCAACCAAAGTCTGAGGCTCATCATCTTTGGTAGGAACCACAATCTTTCCAATGTAAACTGGGTTCCTTAATATATTAGATAAATTATTTCTGCTAATCTTAAGCCCCATTTTTTGTATATCGCTTCTAATCTCCGCTTGGCATTTATCACTAATCATTTCATCAAAAGCATATTGTATGTACTTTGCCTTATCGCTTGGAACAAGTAAGGGTTTGTTTTGATTGTCTCTACTATTTTTATATCCCACTGGTGCTTTTCTACACCATCGTCCAGCTTTTAGCGAGCCCCTTATTCCAGACCTTATCTTTATTGACCTTCTTTCATTATCAATTTCTGGAAAAACTAAGTTCATCGCCAATAGAGCTTTGCTCTCAGGTACATTAAAGTCTATGGGTTGTTCTATAGCCTGCACTTCAATGTTTAATGCTCCAAACATCCTTAGCATAACAAAAGAGTCTGTGGTGTTTCTTGAAAATCTGTCCCAGCTTGTTACAAGCAAGTAGTCTATTTGGTTTTTGTGTTTTTTGGCATACTGCATCAGTTTTTTAAACTCAGGGCGATCAAAGTTCTTAGCTGAATGATCCTCACGGTACTTCTTTACAATTTCAATATTGTTTCTCTGGCAATACTTTACAAGCTGCTCGTGTTGTACATCTAATGAATAGCCCTTTGCCTGCTCGTCTGTGCTCACGCGGCACATGATAATTGCTTTTTTCATGATTTTAATCTTTTAATGTTTTTATAATTTTCTAAAAATGTTGTTTTAATGTATTGGTGATTTTATGTGTTCTTTTCTTATTTTTTTAAAAACACTATTTAGCTCCAAGAAGCTATTTGCTCCCGTGCAATAAAAATCAACAGATCTCTGATCTGTTGTATTTGGTCCTTTGTAAGCTTATCTTTTCTATCCTTATTTAATATCTGCTCGCATTTTGTAAGTGACACCATGACTGTGATGGTTGTGCTTGCCTTTGCTCTTTACAATAGGGTTGCCGCTTTGTCTTTTGAAGCTCAGGTTTTGAGTC
>Ga0209654_1002157_pt1 | contig 14011 bp, 15 predicted proteins | sample SaaInl1SG_22_DNA_FD_184646 | JGI IMG/M metagenome (GOLD analysis project Ga0209654, IMG submission 184646) | Marine microbial communities from expanding oxygen minimum zones in the Saanich Inlet - ESP_161SG_22_DNA (SPAdes) (version 2) | ecosystem: Environmental > Aquatic > Marine > Intertidal... | reverse complement strand
TAGGTTGTGCCCTTAGTCATTTTGGAATTTTTCGGAAGCGTAAACTCAGCCATTTGTTCCTCGATTATCCTAATATACGCGTGGTGCTGGCGGAATTGGCGCCACATCGTTGCTCAGCGTATTCATAATAACGCCGCGGTATGACAGCTCCGAATTGTTCTTTTCGTCAAGCCGCATGACCGTATGCTTCATCCAGTTTTCGTCGTCACGCTCTGGCCAATCCTCATGCGCATGGGCGCCGCGTGATTCCTCACGCTGGGCGGCTGACCGGATGGTGACAAGCGCCTGACCAACCAGATTATCCAGCTCCAACGCCTCGACCAGATCCGTGTTCCAGATCAGTGATTGATCCTTCACACCGATATTCGCCATCTTTGCGGCGACTTTATCCATGTTTGAAACACCATCGCTCAATGATTGAGACGAGCGGAACACCGCCGCATGACGCTGCATCACATGCTGCATTTCCAAACGGATCCCAGCGGCGCTGGCATCACCATTGGCATGACGCATGCGATCAAAACGATCCAATGCCTTGTCGGTCGCTGATTGCGGGGCCTCTTTCGGGGCCGCGCCCGGGGTTAGCAATTTTGTTGCCTGATGCGCCGCCGCACGGCCAAACACAACAATATCCAACAACGAATTTGTACCCAAACGATTGGCACCATGAACCGATACACACGCGGCCTCACCGATCGCCATCAATCCCGGAACCGTGGCATTTTCATTGCCATTGCTCGGGGAAATCACCTCGCCATTATAGTTTGTTGGAATGCCGCCCATATTATAATGGACTGTCGGCAATACCGGAATTGGCTCTCGCGTGACATCAACACCACAGAAAATCTGGGCGGTTTCGGTAATGCCCGGAAGCCGTTTATGCAGGGTTTCAGCGTCAATATGCTCTAGGTGCAACATGATATGGTCTTTGTTTGGACCAACACCGCGACCCTCGTTAATTTCGATGGTCATCGCCCGGCTCACCACATCGCGGCTGGCCAGATCCTTGGCGGTTGGGGCAAACCGCTCCATAAAGCGCTCGCCTTCGCTATTGGTGAGGTAGCCACCTTCACCGCGCGCACCCTCTGTGATCAGAACGCCAGCGCCATAAACGCCGGTTGGGTGGAACTGGACAAACTCCATATCCTGCAACGGCAAGCCAGCGCGTAGCGCCATCGCATTGCCATCACCGGTGCATGTGTGGGCTGATGTACAAGAGAAATAGACGCGGCCATAACCACCTGTCGCCAATACGGTCTGCTGGCCCCAGAAACGGTGCAAGCTGCCATCTTCCATGCACAGCGCAATGATACCGGCACATTCACCATCTTCATTCATCAACAGATCGAGGGCGAAATATTCGATATGGAACTCAGCCTGATATTTCAGACATTGCTGGTACAGTGTGTGCAAAATCGCATGGCCAGTCCGGTCAGCCGCCGCACAGGCGCGCCGGGCCATTGATTTGCCGTAATCAAGAGTGTGACCACCGAACGGACGCTGGTAAATCTTGCCCTCATCAGTCCGCGAGAAGGGAACACCGTAATTTTCCAACTCGATAACCGATGGAATCGCATTACGGCACATATATTCAATGGCGTCTTGATCACCGAGCCAGTCCGATCCCTTGACCGTGTCATACATATGATACTGCCAATTATCGCCTTCACCCATGTTGTTTAGCGCCGCGCCGATACCGCCCTGCGCCGCCACTGTGTGCGAGCGTGTTGGAAACACCTTGGTAACACAGGCTGTTTTCAAACCACCCGCGGCCATGCCCAATGTGGCCCGCAAGCCAGCACCACCAGCGCCGACAACGACGACATCATAATAGTGATCGGTAATTTCATATGCAGCCATAACCTACCCTTTGCTTCCCACTTCCCGGCAATACCAAACTGGTCCGGGTGCCCTCTAAAGAGCTATTTTGGCCAAAGCCCACAGGCTAATAAGGCCAATAACGAACAGGTCAAATTTGACCAACATAATAAACATCCGGCGACCGCGTTGGAGCGATACATAATCCTCGATCACCACCTCGATGCCAAGCGCGGCATGGTACAAGCCAACAACCAGCAAAATAGCCAGAGCGATAGCATTATACGGCTTGGCAATAAGCGCAGTTGCCGAATCATAATCAAGACCACCCATAGTCGCGAGCAGGATCGTAAAATACGACATCAACGCCAATACAGCGACAGCGCTAAAGCGTTGCCAACGCCAATGCGAAACCCCCGAAATACGGCGGCGGTGAGAAATGCCGGCAGGAAATTCAGCCATCAGATCATTCGCCCCCTAAAACCAAACCATAGCCCATAGCGCCACTGTCAAAACGACACTCGCGATAAGGACTATATAAGCATTGCGATATACAAGCGGTAGGGTTAGGCCAAAACCTAAATCCCAGCCAAGATGCCGAATGCCATTCATAGCATGATAGATCAAAGCCACCGAATAACCGAATAGGACAAATTGACCCAAGGGGTGCGCCAACAATCCGGACATGGTGGCATAGCTATCGGCGCCCATAGACAGGGAAACAAGCCATGCGCATAAAAGCAAAGTGCCCGTCGATAGCACAACACCCGTTGCGCGGTGCGCGATGGAGAGCATTGAGGTCATTTGCGGACGGTAGACTTGCAAATGCGGTGAAAGAGGGCGTGGCTTAGACATAAAAACCTCGACAATCATGATTGCAAACAGAGGCGCAGTTATCAGTCATTGGCTGGGTTTAGTCAATTGCGTTTGCCTTTTTTCTCCCATCAGGCCACAAATCAAACTATGAAAAAGATCCTCTCAATTCATTCATCCGTCGTGGTCGGTTTTGTTGGTAATAGCGTTGTTGCGCCGGTTCTATCAACATTGGGCCACGCGCCGCTGATGATCAACACCGTGACGCTTCCCGCGCATCCCGGCTATGGCCTAGCGGGCGGCGGCGCAACTTCGCCAGATGATATCACGGCGTTTTTGGGCGCACTTGAGACACTCGGGGCGTATCGCGAGATTGAGATCGTCATTTCAGGCTATATGGGATCCTTGGCCCAGCTCGTGATAATTGGTGAGGCGATTGAAAAATGGCAGTCTATCCAGCCGGAGGGTTGTTATATTTTCGATCCGGTATTGGGCGATAATGACACGCTTTATATCGATGCGGGCCTTGCCGATGCGATGGTTGATCACTTGTTACCGCTGGCACAGATCATCACCCCCAACCAATTTGAACTTGGCTATCTTGCTGGCCAGCCTGTGCAGAATAAAGACGATGCGGTCGCTTCTGCCCAGATACTGTTGGCGCGCAACACCAATTTACAGGCGGTGGTGGCGACCGGCATAGATGATCAGGATCAAAATGGTGATTTGCTGGTCCAGCGCATCGCCGAACCGCATTTTGCCCCTGCCCTAGATACTGGCAAAAACGTCTCTGGCGGCGGTGATTTGCTAACGAGTCTATTGGCCGGACATATTGCCAATGGCGCAGAAATTCCGGCCGCGTTCATCGCCGCCAGCCAAAAGACCCAGCGCGTGCTCGCCGCTAGTCCATCTAGCCGCGAGCTTGCTTTGCGAGAAAATTTAGCGCTATTGGCTAGCTAGCGTCCGCTGATACCGCGGGCCACCAGCAACTCGGCAATCTGTACTGAATTTAGCGCGGCACCTTTGCGCAGATTGTCAGCCACGCACCAGAACACCAGACCATTTTCAACCGATGGGTCACGCCGGATTCGGCTGATATAAACAGCGTCCTCACCAGCGGCCTCATGCGGCGTTACATAGCCTTCATTCGCCCGATGATCGACAACAATACAGCCATCCGCTTCAGACAGAATATTGCGCGCCTGCTTCTCATCCATAGGCTTTTCTGTCTCGATAAAGACAGCCTCACTATGGCCGACAAACACTGGAATACGCACACAATGCGCGACAAGCTCGATGGCTGGATCAAGAATCTTCTTGGTCTCAGCGGTCATCTTCCACTCTTCCTTGGTAAAGCCATCATCAAGGAATACGTCGATATGCGGGATCGCGTTAAAGGCAATTTGCTTGGTAAAGATTTCCGGCTTTACAGTGTCATTCACAAACACACCGCGGGTCTGGTTAAACAGCTCGTCCATCGCGGGACGGCCAGCACCAGAAACCGCCTGATAAGTCGACACCACAACCCGCTTTACGGTAAAGGCGTCATGCAACGGCTTTAGCGCGACGACCAGCTGGGCAGTCGAACAATTAGGGTTGGCAATGATGTTGCGGCCACCATTGGCAATGGTTGTGCCCTCGATTGCATCTGGATTGACCTCTGGAACAATCAACGGCACATCGTCATCCATGCGAAATGCAGATGAATTATCGATCACGATACAGCCAGCCGCACCTGCCTTTGGGCCATATTCCTTGGAGGTATCACCACCAGCAGAAAACAGCGCAATATCAGCTGTCGAGAAGTCGAATTTATCGAGCGCGGTAACCGTTACAATATCACTCTCGCCATAGGACAATTCCTGACCAACAGACCGAGCAGACGCGAGCGCATGCACCTTGTCCGCCGGAAAATTCCGCTCGGCAAGTGTTTGCAACATCTCGCGGCCAACCGCACCAGTAGCGCCGACAACGGCAACTCTATATCCCATTTTAGTCTCCTAGCGGCCGTCTCGCCGCCTTCAGCAATAGATTAACGCGCTAGATGATCCAGCGCCGAAATGACCGCATCGGTCATGCCTTGTGTACCGGTTTGTTCACAACCAGCCGTCATAATGTCGCCGGTGCGTTTCAATGCCAGCGCATCGCTAACCGCCTGATCGAGAAGATCGGCCTCGGCGCCTTGATCGAAACTATAGCGGAGCATCATTGAAAAGCTCATGAACTGGGCCAGCGGATTAGCCAGACCTTTGCCGGCAATATCCGGTGCAGAACCGTGTACCGGCTCGTACATCGCCTTTGGCAGACCCGTCTCAGGATCAGGATGGCCAAGCGATGCCGACGGCAACATACCAAGCGAACCAGTCAACATAGCCGCGCAATCAGACAACAGATCACCAAACAGATTATCCGTCACAATCACGTCAAACTGCTTTGGGTTACGCACCAATTGCATCGCGCAATTATCGGCGAACATATGATCCAGCTCAACGCCATCACCCTCGGCCGCATGCAATGATGTCATGACCTCACGCCATAGCACGCCTGAATGCATAACATTGGCCTTTTCAACCGACATAAGCTTGCCGTTACGCTTGCGGGCAAGATCGAAACCAACCCGGCCAATACGCTCGATTTCCGGTGTTGTATAAGCGTTAGTATCATAACCACGCTTGGTCCCATCTGCCAGCTCTTCAATACCGCGCGGCTCGGCGAAATAAGATCCACCGCAAAGTTCGCGCAGGATCATGATATCAAGACCAGACACAATTTCCGGCTTTAGCGTAGAGGCGTCAACAAGGGCAGGGAATACGATAGCTGGACGCAAATTAGCGAACAGATCCATTTCCTTGCGCAACCGCAACAAACCACGCTCTGGCTTTAGATCAAACGGCAGATCGTCATATTGAGGGCCACCAACAGCGCCAAACAGAACCGCGTCAGAGGCCATGGAATCAGCCATCGTCTCGTCAGTCAAAGGCGTGCCATTAGCGTCATAAGAAGCGCCGCCGACAAGACCTTCGGACACATCGAAATCAAGACTGCGGTGTTTTGCCAGCCAATCCATGATGCGCATATTCGCCGCCATCACTTCATTGCCGATACCATCACCTGGAAGCACCATCACTTTGCGATTTGAAGCCATTTTTTTCTCTTCTTCTGTCACCTAAGCCACCCCGATGAAGGGGCGGCACGGTTTCGGTTAGGAGTGTTGGGACGGGCGCCCGGCCTAGAGCCAGGGCTGGGTGTCCTGCCGCTTTGTTTCATAAGAATCAATCGAGTCACTCTTTTCAAAGGTCAGACCAATATCATCCAGACCTTCGAGCAGGCATTTCTTGCGAAACGCGTCGACTTCAAACGAGATGGTTACACCATTTGGACGTTTGATCGTCTGTGATACCAGATCGATTGATAATTCTGGGTTTTCAGTATCCGCCGCATCAGCCATCAGCGCATCACGCTCGTCAGGTGAAACCACAATCGGCAAAATACCGTTCTTAAAGCAGTTATTGTAAAAGATATCGGCAAAGCTAGTCGAGATCACACAGCGGATGCCAAAATCAAGCAACGCCCACGGCGCGTGTTCACGGCTAGAACCACAGCCAAAATTATCACCAGACACCAGAATTTGCGAATCGCGATACGGAGCCTTATTCAGCACGAAATCACTAATTTCAGTACCGTCCAGCGTAAAGCGCATCTCGTCAAACAGGTTCTTGCCAAGGCCAGACCGCTTGATGGTTTTCAAAAACTGCTTTGGGATAATCATATCCGTATCAATATTCAGAATATTGAGGGGGGCCGCTATACCAGTTAATTGATCAAACTTTTGCATAATAACCCCCTCTAGAATTCGCGAATATCGGTTAGGTGACCAGTCACAGCGGCGGCAACGGCCATCTCTGGGCTAACCAGATGTGTACGACCACCACGGCCCTGACGGCCCTCGAAGTTACGATTAGATGTTGATGCACAGCGCTCGCCATCAGCCAGCTTGTCAGCATTCATCGCAAGACACATTGAACAGCCCGGCTCGCGCCATTCGAAACCAGCCGCAACAAAAATCTTGTCGAGACCTTCGGCTTCGGCTTGTTCTTTAACCAGACCGGAACCTGGAACAACCATTGCCCGCATGCCATCAGCCACAGAACGTCCATCAGCAATAGCAGCAGCGGCCCGCAGATCTTCGATGCGGCTGTTGGTGCAAGACCCGATAAAGACTGTGTCGATTTTCACATCGGTCAATTTCTGGCCGGCCGATAGACCCATATAGTCAATCGCCCGCAAAAGCTTTGCCCGCTTCATCTCGTCCTTTTCCTTTTGTGGATCTGGAACCGATGCGGTGATAGCCAATGCGTCCTCTGGGCTTGTGCCCCATGTCACTGTCGGCGCAATATCCCCAGCCGCCATCGCGACTTCGGTGTCATAGCGTGCGCCTTCATCCGACGGCAATGTGCGCCAGTAATCAATTGCCTTTTCCAGCAATTCACCCTTTGGCGCCATCGGCTTGTCGATAAGATAATCAAATGTTGTCTGGTCAGGTGCAATCATGCCGGCGCGGGCACCGCCCTCAATCGCCATGTTACAGATTGTCATCCGGCCTTCCATAGACAGGCCGCGGATAACAGATCCGGCAAACTCAATCACATGACCAGTACCGCCAGCGGTGCCAATCTTGCCAATGATTGCCAGAATAACGTCCTTGGCAGTAACGCCATGGGCCAACTCGCCATCAACAGTAATGCGCATATTCTTTGCCGGCTTTTGGATGAGCGTCTGGGTGGCTAGAACATGCTCTACCTCGGATGTACCGATACCAAATGCCAATGCCCCAAAGGCGCCATGCGTTGCGGTGTGCGAATCGCCACAAACGATGGTCATGCCCGGAAGGGTAAATCCTTGCTCTGGCCCAATGACGTGAACAATGCCTTGGCGGATGTCGCTCATGGCGAAATACGGAACGCCAAATTCAGCTGAATTGCTGGCCAATGCCTCAACCTGAATGCGCGATTCTTCATCGGCAATACCGCCACTGCGGTCGGTTGTTGGAACATTGTGATCAGCCACAGCAAGCGTGCGCTCTGGACAGCGCACCGCACGGCCAGCATTGCGCAAGCCTTCAAATGCCTGTGGGCTCGTTACTTCATGGACAAGATGCCGATCAATGTAGATCAGGCATGTGCCATCATCTTGCTGATGCACAACATGCGCATCCCAGATTTTGTCAAATAAGGTTTTTGGAGCCGACATATCTTTCTCCCGATTTCTGCCGGCGAGGAGTTCTTCCCTAGCCGGTCAGGCCAATCAGGAAGAAGACGCCTCGCGATACGTTGTTTTTTCAGCAATACGTGCGGCCTTACCGGTACGTCCACGAAGATAATATAGCTTCGCACGACGAACACGACCACGGCGAACAACCGTCAATCCAGCAACTTGTGGTGCATAAAGTGGAAATACCCGCTCTACGCCTTCACCATAAGACAGCTTACGAACTGTGAATGAAGAGTTTACGCCAGCGCTCTTGCGCGCGATGCAAACACCTTCAAAGGCCTGAATTCGCTCACGAGAGCCTTCAACAACCTTTACATCGACGCGGACGGTATCGCCCGGTGCGAATTCAGGGATCTCACGCTGGGACAGCGCATTTTCCATTTGTTTTTTGCCAATACGGTCAACGATATTCATCGCTCGTTTCCCTTCATCCAATCCTGCTGTTGTTTTTGCCCATCAAAAACTTCCAGCGTTTAATCACCATTATGCAGGTTTTGCTTGTCCAAATAGCGTTGCCACATATCCGGACGCCGTTCCTGCGTCTCTTTTTTCGCTTCCGCCAGTCGCCAATCAGCGATCTTCTGGTGGTTGCCGGACGCCAAAATTTCTGGCGCCGCTAAATCCTTCCAAACGCGGGGCTGTGTATAGAGCGAATGCTCGAGCAACCCCGTCTCAAAACTCTCATCGCGGTGGCTTTCTTCCTTGCCCATAACGCCGGGCAACAGCCTCACTACCGCATCCATCGTGATCATCGCCGCGGGTTCCCCGCCGGATAACACATAATCGCCGATGCTGATTTCCATCATTCCCGCATCTTTGATCACCCGCTGATCTACACCTTCATAACGGCCACATAAGAATACTGCGCCCGGCTGTTCAGCCAGATCACGAACCGTTGCCTGATCAAGCAAGCGGCCGCGAGGCGTCATGTATATTCTAGGCCCAGGCGCGTCTGCCACTGCATCAAGTGCCGCGGCAACCACATCGGGTTTCATCACCATGCCAACACCACCGCCAAGTGGGGTATCATCCACAGTCCGGTGCTTATCGCGCGCAAAGTCGCGAATGTCCAGCGTTTTCAAACTCCAAATGCCGGCTTTTAGCGATTTTCCTGCCAGAGACGCACCAAGAGGTCCCGGAAACATCTCAGGAAACAGCGTAAGCACCGTGGCTTGCCATTTTGCCTGCTGTTCGGCCTCTATCTGCGAATCAGTCATGACACCGCCTTTATTCACCTCGTTTGGCCTTAGCCTCACCCAGTTTTTTTGGGCCCGACTTTTTTTGGCCTGATTTACTTTGGCCCGACTTTTTAGGCCTAGATTGCTCTCTAGCCAATGTCACCATGCCAATCGGTGGGTCTAACACCACCTCGCCAGCTTTATCGTCAATCTTAGCAAGATAATCGCCGGAAAAGGGGAGCATAAAACTTGGCCCTTTTTCTGGCTCTATCTCGACAATCTCACCAGCACCAAAATCGTGGATACCGATGATTTGCCCCAGCGCCCCATCTGCCTCGGTGACCACCGTCAAACCAATCAGATCAGCATGATAATGCTCACCCTCATCGCTTGGTGGTAGCTTGTCGCGATCGATCAAAAGCTGACAACCGCGCAAAGCATCAGCCGCCTCTTTGCTCGTTATCTCAACGGCACTAACCAGAACAAATCCCTTGGGTGAAACCGATTTGACAGATAGCGACAATTGTCTGCCATCTTCTAGCCAAACCGGTCCATATTTATCCAAGGCCTTGGGCTGGTCGGTGAAGGGCTTTACCTTAAACTGGCCACGCACACCATGCGCACCGGTAACCGCCCCCAAAGACAAGCGCTGAATGGGCATTATTCGCCCGCCTTTTCCTCTTCAGCCGGAGCTTCTTCAGCAGCAGCTTCAGCAGGGGCCTCTTCAGAAGCAGCTTCAGCAGGGGCCTCTTCAGCAGGGGCTTCTTCAGCAGGGGCAGCAGCGGCGGCGGCTTCAGCTTCAGCTTCGGCAGCGGCGGCGGCGGCGGCATCAGCAGCAGCGGCTTCAGCAGCCTCGGCGGCTTCGGCTTCACGCTCGGCGCGCTTACGGCCAGGAGCTGATTTCTTTGGCTGTGGACGAGACGCAGGCGCCTCAGCAAGACCGGCAATTGCCAGCATCTTTTGAACACGCTCAGTCGGCTGTGCGCCTTGACCAAGCCAATAAGCAATACGCTCATTGTTCAGTGTCATGCGCTGATCATGGTCCTTTGGAACCATTGGATTATAGGTACCAACACGCTCTACATAGCGGCCATCACGCGGCGATGAAGCTTCGGCTACAACGATACGGTAAAATGGACGTTTCTTCGCGCCACCACGGGCAAGTCTGATTTTCAAAGCCATGAATTAAATCCTCTCATCGGCATTAAGTATTTTGATATTCGTTTCGTACTATTTCTTCTTACCCGACGGCTTGCCGCCTAATCCGGGTAATCCATTTGGAAGCCCGCCCGGCAAACCGCCGCCAAGGCCTCCCAATCCTTTGGGTAGTCCCCCACCCAATTCGTTTGATCCCAATCCTTTGGATAGAGCATTCATGTCTGGCATACCGCCGCCCATTCCGCCGCCCATGCCGGGCATTCCGCCGCCCATCATAGCTTTCATCGCCGCGGCGCCACTTTTACCACCAAGCTTTTTCATCATCTTGGCCATGTCTTGATATTGTTTTACCAGACGGTTCACATCCTGAACTGATGTGCCTGAACCCGCCGCGATACGTTTGCGGCGCGATGCGTTCAACAAACCAACAGAAACGCGCTCTTTCTTTGTCATCGACAGAATGATTGCCTCTTGGCGTTTAATCATCGAATCATCAACACCCGCGGCGGCAATCTGTTTTTGCATCTTGCCAAGACCGGGCAACATTCCCATCAACCCACCAAGACCACCCATCTTTTGCAATTGGCGGATTTGGGTGAGGAAATCATTCAAGTCAAATTGACCTTTGGCCATCCGGCGGGCGATTCGCTCCGCATCCTCAGCCTGGATGGTTTCAGCCGCCTTTTCAACAAGGGCAACAATGTCACCCATATCAAGAATACGTCCAGCCATCCGCGCCGGATCAAAATCTTCCAGCGCATCCTGTTTTTCACCAACACCAACCAGCTTGATCGGACAGCCGGTGATATGCCGCATCGATAGGGCGGCACCGCCTCTGGCATCACCATCAAGACGGGTCAGGGCAATACCGGTAACGCCAACCGCGTCATGGAATGCTTGGGCGGTATTCACCGCATCCTGTCCGGTCATCGCATCGGCAACCAGCAACACTTCATGCGGGTTTGTTAGCTTTTTGATATCGCGCAATTCAGCCATCAGGCCTTCATCGATGCTAATACGACCAGCCGTATCAAGGATCAGCACGTCATAGGCTTGGAGTTTGGCCGCCTGTAATGCGCGTTTGGCAATTTGCGGCGGGCTCTCACGATCGGCCTCTGGCAACACCCCGACTTCGGCCTGTTCAGCCAGCATCCGGAGCTGTTCACGCGCCGCTGGACGGGTCACGTCCAAAGAGGCAAGCATGACCTTTTTGCGGTCCTTGGTGCGCAACCGCAAGGCAAGTTTACCCGCGGTTGTGGTTTTACCTGAGCCTTGCAATCCAGCCATAAGGATAACTGTCGGCGGGTTTGTCGCGCTCGCCAAAGGCTCGGCATCTCCGCCCAACACCTCGGTAAGCACGTCATTAACAATCTTGATAACCTGTTGATCTGGGCGGACTGATTTAAGAACGTCCGACCCAACCGCGCCTTCGCGTACCTTGGCGATAAATGATTTAACCACCGGCAGGGCAACATCGGCGTCGAGCAGGGCAAGGCGAACCTCGCGCAGAGCCGCGTCAACATCAGACTCGCTCAGCGCACCACGTTTGCCTAGCGCGCTAAAGACGTCCTGTAATTTGTCCTTTAGATTATCGAACATGGTTAATCAAAAATACCTGTATGGCCCATTTAGTTTCACTATCGTCGCGTCGTCATATCCAAACTTATGCCAAACAGAAAAACGGCACCCGTGCTCGAAAACTTCAAGGACGGATGGAACCCGCTAAGGTCACTTTGTCGGCGATGGCCTGAATATGAAGTGTCTATTGCCCTTTTCTGCGGGAATTGTCAAGAATAGAGGCATGTTTTTCACGTTATCCAAAATTCTCGCTATTTTGCTAGAACCGTTATTTCACCCCTACCTGTTATTATTGCTGGCTGGCATCAGCAAATTACGCAAGAAACGGCGGGCAATGCGCTTCTTTGTGATAAGCGCAATCATCGTGCCCCTGCTCTATGGATTTCTCCCCTTATCCAGCTTTGCCACGCGCCAGCTAGAGAATAGATTTCCCCAACCGACCAGCCTTCCAGAGACAATCGATGGCATCATTGTTCTTGGCGGTCATACAGGTAGCGGCGAGGTATCAGAATCGCGCAACCAGCCCCAGCAAAATGCTGCCGCAGAGCGCCTAACCTTTAGCGCGTCACTGCATGCGCAATATCCCGACAGCATTTTGCTATTCACCGGATTTTCCAGCTCTCTGGTGCCAAAGGGATGGGATGAGCCACAGATCATCAAAGCATTATTAGCCCAATCCCCCACAGTAACGGCACGGGCACAAGCAAATAGTCGTTCAACCATTCTGTTTGAGGAAACCAGCCGTAATACATATGAAAATGCCGTGAACAGCCGCACCGTTCTGGTGCCGCAACCAGCATCAAGCTGGATTCTAGTGACCTCGGCAATCCATATGCCACGTGCCATCGGCACTTTTGAGGCCGCTGGCTGGCGGGGGATTATTCCTTATCCAGTCGATTTCACCACAACGAGAGATAACAAGCATTGGTTCGATATAGCCGACGGTCACGACATGATGCGGCGGGCGTGGCACGAGATATTCGGCCTGGTTATGTACCGCTTTACCAACCGAACCGCCGCATTATGGCCATCGCCAAACGCGGCGAACTAGGGGCCGATATAACGAGCTATCGGTTCTTTTTATCGATTCTTTTATTCGGGCGCTTCGTCATCTACACCGGCAAGGGCATTGGCAAATTCACGCGCGTCAAATGGCTGGAGATCATCGACACCCTCGCCAACGCCAACCGCGTGAACAGGCAGACCAAATTCCTCGGCAAGCGCAATCACCACACCGCCTTTGGCCGAACCATCCAGCTTTGTCACAATCAGGCCAGTAATGCCGGCAATCTCCTGAAATGCTTTGACTTGGGATAGGGCGTTCTGGCCAACAGTACCATCAAGAACAATGATCGAATTATGCGGGGCGGCCTCGTCATGCTTTTTTATCACCCGCACAATCTTGCCAAGTTCATCCATTAATTCGGAGCGGTTTTGCAACCGGCCAGCGGTATCGATAATCAGAACATCACAGCCCTTTTGCGTCGCTGTTGCCATCGCTTCATAGGCAAGAGCCGCCGCATCGCCGCCCTGTTTACCGGCGATCACTTGTGTACCTGTGCGCTCGCCCCACACTTGCAATTGTTCAATCGCCGCGGCGCGGAACGTGTCACCTGCGGCTAGCATGACCGATTTACCCATCGCGCGCCATTGCTGGGCGAGCTTGCCCGCAGTCGTCGTTTTGCCAGAGCCGTTTACGCCAACCAACAACACGACATGAGGCTTGTTCGCCGTATCGATATCTATCGGCTGGGCCACCGGTTCCAAAATATCACTAATGCCATTGGCCAAGGCCAGCGCGAGTGATTCGCTAGTCACCGGACCATCAAATTTATGTTTATTCATCGCCGCAGCGAGTTTTAACGCCGAAGCTGTGCCAAGATCCGCCGCAATGAGCGCGTCTTCAACTTCCTCGAGCGACGAGGCGTCCAGTTTAGAGCGGCCCAATAATGACGATAGCGAAGAGGTGACTTTGCTACTGGTCTTGCTAAGGCCGGATTTGAGTTTCTTAAACCATTTCATCTATCGCCGCTCCACAACCGCCACACCACCATCGCGCGCCGTAACAGTCACATCGATGAGGGTACCTGCGGCAACATAATCACCCAAAAGGCGCATTTTACTATAGCCACGGCCATGCCCCATATTGCCTGATTCAACAAGCATCTGGTCATTACTGCCAATGATATTATCGA
>Ga0209654_1002156_pt1 | contig 14012 bp, 13 predicted proteins | sample SaaInl1SG_22_DNA_FD_184646 | JGI IMG/M metagenome (GOLD analysis project Ga0209654, IMG submission 184646) | Marine microbial communities from expanding oxygen minimum zones in the Saanich Inlet - ESP_161SG_22_DNA (SPAdes) (version 2) | ecosystem: Environmental > Aquatic > Marine > Intertidal... | reverse complement strand
TTTTGATATCCGGCCAGATGCCGATGGGTGCAGTATTTTTTCTAAATCCCGGATATGGGTGACAGGATGAATGCGCACCATATCGCGGTCTGTATCGGGCAGCTCTTTTGCATTTTCAGGGTGTAAAAAGACATCAATTTTTTCCCCTGCCAGACGGGCGTGTGTGATCAGCTCGCCCGAACGCGCCCATTTTTCTGCGATATGGCGCACCGGCACAATTTCCAGTGCAGGATTAATCGCGCCGGTTGCCCAGATATGATCAAATGAACGGTTTTGCGGCCGGCTTCCCCAGCTTAAATGGGCAATACACATACCCAGATGCCAGCTTTGCCCCTGGGCGATGGGGGCAGAAATATCTGTCCGAAACGCCCCTTTTCCTGTCAGCTTTTCGATGATGCCGGTGGGCGCGCGCACAAATTCATGATAGGCCTTGCTCAGCGGCAATGCCTGAAAACTGTCGCTTAGACATAATACAGATGGCAGTCCCGGCGTCTCTTCGGAAATAGCCGTGATTTCAACAGAACCTTCTGTTGTTGCTATCCAGTATCTGGGTCTTTTCACCGAATGAAGAACTCCGCTTTATGATCCTGAAAGGCACTTATCATCACGTCATCGGCACCCAATAACAATACTGTTTTCCGGGAAACAAACTCTGGCAATTTTCTCATACAAACACCTTCGCTGAACAGACAGTACAAATGTTCATCCGGGTTGTCCATGTCCATTTCATAGAATGCCCCAAGCGTGATCTCAAGATAGGCAGCCCCGTCCCCGCGCGCAGAAAAGGTAAGTTTCATGGAAAAATCATCTCCCTCACGCGACATCAAAAGGCCGCTTGCTGCTGCTGCCTGAACAGGGTTATGGCCAGCGAAAAGGGATTTGAGAGCAACGCCCATCTGCCGTCTGGCCCGGATATTACCGGAAATTTTTTCCAGCAGATCGGCATGGCGTTCAGGAGCGGATATCGCTTTTAAAATGTCAGCAAAGGCGATGACAGAAAACAGATTATCGCGTGCGGCATGGGCTACCGCCTCTCTTAAATCTTTGCTGACATCCAGACTGGCAAAGATTTGTTTTGCCTTTTCCAATGTCTCGGGGGTTTCGGGGGTTTCAGGCAGTTTGCTGTTCATGATGTTCTCCATAAAGAGCGGTAAAGGCAGTGGAAAATAAATGTTTGTCTGTCCGCATGGCGCGGGTCATCGCGTCTGTATCTTTCAAAAAGGCAGCATCCCGGGACAGGCCGAGAATAAATTTGCTGAGCTTCATCAGACCCGGAATAATAATAAGGATTTCGTTGCACCAGAGGTCAAAATCTGCTGCCTCTATCTGCTTTTTGCTATTCAGGCCAAAGCGGCGATATTTTTTGATATTCGCTTTCATAGCAGCGGCCAGCTCTGGAAAGGCGGTTGGCAATATTCGGGTTATCTGCTGCATTACCTCGGCTGCGATGGCATCTGTATTTTGCGATCCCTGATGGGTGCTGGCGGCCTGTTTGGTTAACGCCTCAAAGGCCTCAATCTGCTCTGGTGGCAGAATATCTCCTAGCGCAATTATCGCGTAAGGATGGCCGGTTTCCCATAGCCGGGCGGCGGCGCATACTGCCAGCTCATAGCAAAGCTCGCCAAGGGCTTGCAGCCTCTCGCCTTGCCGGATGAAGCTGGCCTCATCCATTTCATCAAGGCTGGCCAGAAAGGGCTGGCTATCGATTTGCTTGCGCCTTTGTTCTACCAGCTGGGCCTGTATCGGCGCGAAGATAGCTGTTCTTAATGCAGAACGGATCAGAAAAAGCGCTTCTCTATCCAGCTGGCAAAAAGGTTTTAACGCAGCGATTTCTTTATTGTTCAGGCATTTGATATAAGAGAGCCTGTCCGCGCTGATAGCCGTTAAAACGTCAAGCTGGCCTGGCGTGTCTGCCTCGGCCAAAAGGTCAATTCCCTTTTCATTGCGCTCATAGATATCAAAGGAAACCTGATTTTCATATTCCTGGAATTCTCTATCAAACTGCGAGAGGGATTCTGTTTTCGACAAGCTCAACGCATGACGAAATTGTGCCCAGGCCTGAACACAGGATTGATATAATCGCAATCTTAAATGCTCGTCCTGCTTATGCTGATCCCAAAATTGCCAAATCAGGTCATCGTCAATTTTTGCTGCATATCCTGTATCATTATCTGTCTGATTATCAGTCTTTTGAAGATAGGCGATAAAGGTTTCGGCTCTGCTTTGTGCGGCGGCGGAGGGCAATTTATCTTTTAGATATTCATAAAGTGATTTGGCCAGGCTGTTCGCGGTGGTGCGAATTATTTCTGCGCCCGGTTTAACCGCCAACGCCTGATAATGGGCATCAATTATATCATATCCCAGAAGTTCGATCAGCAGATCCAGTAAACAAACAAGGCTTGGCGAGCGCGCAAAATTAAATCTGAACCATGCTTTGCCCGGCTCGGAATAAAACACCAGGCAATTCTCTTCCAGCACAATATTATCCGGCAAATCCGCCGCATCAAATATGGCCGTAACAAATCGGGCAGAAAGCGTATCTTCTGTGATAAGAAGCTCATGGATAGGTTTGCCAGAGGCAGACATGGTCGCCAGAAGGTGACAAAGACCATAAAGGGCGGTGCCATAATTCTGGCTGGCGATCATTAAAATGACCCTGTCAGTTGCCTGGCGGTGATGCCGCCGCCGCCCATTGCCAGCCGTGGTTTCTACCACGCCCTGCAACGCCATCAGTAATTCTGTGCTCGCCGGGGTGAGCTTGAATTGCGGCCATTTTTCAAAGATTGATAATGTTTCCATCTGGCTGTCCAGAACCCTAACCTTTAAAACGCGTCTTCTATTGCGTGTCCAGAAATTCTCTGAACCTTTTTCTGTTTGATATCATTTTTCTATGCAGTTGTGTCAATTCAGAGCGACGCATTTTTTGAACGCTTGGTTTCAGTCTGGAGGAGGTTCGGGCTTTCTGCAGCCAAAATTCTGCCTCATCAAGGGCGGATTGCCATGCCTTGCCAGAGGATGCGTGCGGTGTATGGGCGGCATGCAGGATACCTCGCTGATAGCCAGGCCGTCCCTGTTGCGGGGCGGTTTGCTTATGGCGCTGGGCGGCTGCCAAAACTTTTTTAACATACGGTCTTGTTGCCGGAATAATGCGGGAATTGGGCCATTTGCCCACCTTAGAGCCACCATTATAATGGGACAGGGCCAGGTCAATTCGCCCATGATACCGGGCAATAAGCTGATCCAGAAAACGTACCCCAAGCCGGATATTTATCACCGGATCAAAAAGCTGAAAGCGCGGAACATTAAAAACAGATTTAGCTGTAAGGGGCATAATCTGCATCACCCCGACAGCCCCTTTTGAGCTGATAGGGTCTGCGCGAAAGCCGGATTCAATTTCGGCAACGGCCAGTGCCAGAGCCGGTGTGACATATTTTGATTTTCGGCTCTCGGATATAATAATTTGCTGGATATCCTCTTTGCTCCAGCTGGCCGCGAGGCTGGATTTTTGCACCATAAAAGAAAGGCAGACAAGCAGCATAAAAAAGGTTGAAGCACATCTCTTGGCGATAGTCATTTCCCCGCCTCCATCTTTTCAAGTGCGTCTATCCAGTCTTGTGTCAATGTCACTACCTCAGGTTCAGGATGGCTGAGCGTGCGCATGGCTTTCATCATTGCGCCCACATTTAATTCCGGCATCACCGCCAGAAGCAGGGGCTGGTCTGTGGCCGGGCTGTCAGGGCTTACCGGTTGCAGCTTTTCATCATAATATGCGCCCTTGTAAAAAATCAGATAGGCCGGCTTGGCATCTGTCTTTTCAGCAGACGCAGCGCTTTTAATATGGGCAGATTGGGCAGCGGCGCTTTGCGGGGTATTGGTAATGGCAAACAGCATCAATACCATCAGGGAAAAGAACGCCATGGATAAAGCAAGCGCAACTTCTGTTAGGGGGTTTTCTGTTTCACCGATCATATTTTGTGCCTTCCTCTAGATAAAATCGAACCTGTTTTCTATCCGGGTAATGGAGGCATTAGGCGCGTTTTTACCCCGCCATCAGGTAGCAAAGCCGGAGAGCGGCAAATTTCAGGACAGCAATAAAAGGCTGGCCTTAAAGGTTTAAGTCAAATAGATGTGCGCCAAACTAATGCACATCAGGCCAATGAAAGCCGGATTAGTTGAAACGGGCGCTATTTCCGCTTCTGGTTTTTTGGCGGATCATAATATTGGTTTTGCGAATATCTATTCGTCCGGCAGAAACGGTTAAATCCACATCTTCTGCCGGGTTCAGGCCAATTTGCTTTAAACTGACCACCATCCATTTATGTAAATCCAGCATATTCGCAGATGAATGATAGGTAAGGGTGTGGCGCGGCCCGTAAATACGGGTTTTTGAAACACGATAAAAATCGGGGAACTCATGGGTCATCAAATCGATGAGCTGCAGCTTTTCTTCATCAGTAAAGTCAATCAGCTCAACCTCTATCGCGGCAATGGTTTGCCCTTTATTGTCGGTGATGCCTGTTTCGCGGGTCAGTAGCCGGCCAATCACATCGCCCATCTCTTCTGCCATTCTGGCTATAAGTCGGTCATTATTTACCCGTAAACAGGCCGCATCACAGCCAGGCGGGCTATACAGGCTTTCCGAAGGCAGAGACCAGGAATGGATAAAGGCCCGGGCAGCGGTGGAATAGGCCTCTGCGCTCACCCGCATTTTTTTATTTGAAATGATAGTATCCAGAAAAATAATAATCAGCTCGTCAGAGGCAAGACGAATGCTTTCGCGCTGTAAAAGCCTGTCACGGGCAAATCTGTCTTCGGTTAGTCCCAGCTCGGTCAATTTCTGGCTGTTATTCAAAATGGTATAGCCCATTCGGCTGAGACGGGCTTTCGCGCCATTTGTTAAATCCGTGCCAATCCCCTGATAATTTTGTGTCTCGTCTATAATGACCAGATTGACAGTGGCCTGTGCAGGCAAAAAGCCAAACAGCCAAAATATCATCGCAAGGAACAGGCCGGAATATGGTTTTTTAGCGTTAAATAATTTCATGGATATTTTCCTCCCGCCAGCCTCTAGCAGAATGATCCCTTTGGCAGGACGTTGGGAAAGAGTTTCAGGGTGATGAATTTATCTCTGCCAGAAAGCTCGAAATCTCTTTCTTCATACAGATATTGTTCGGCCAAAAGGGCGCGAATCCATTTTGATATGAAACGGGTTTTCGCCGTAGTGGTAAATTTATACTGGCTTGTGCCAACAGATACTTCCCTGATAACACGGATAGAAACAGAGCCTGGAAATTCGGTTTCCAGCGTATCCAGAAAATAATTCTTAAAACATCCCGAAAAGCCGCCAAGTTGCAGGCGAAGTGTTTTTTCCTCTGCCTGCCAGATGCTTTTCTCAAAACTTAATTCTGCCCAATTTATTGCAGAAAGACGCGCATAGACCATCCGTGCCAGACTTATTGCCGATGAATCCAGTTGCTGATTTATCTGATGGATATCTTCTTCTATGGAAAAAGAAGCGGTTTTCAAGGCGGCCAAAATAACCTGTGATTTTGCCTCTAGCAGGTCTGCAGACGGAATAACCAGATCGGCATCCAGCTGAACAAGCCCAGCTTTCAGGATAATATCGGTATCGCCAAAGCGGCTATCGGGTTTGTGCATTTTTACCGTGAAGCCCATCCGGGTCAATTCATCTATCAGGGCGCGGTGATAGCTTTCATACACCTCATCCGATGCGCTGATTTGTGATAAATTATTACGCGCTTCTGTTTGAAAAAATATGGTGAAATCTGCTGCCCGGGCAGCACTGGCCATATTCAGACAAAACAGCATAGCGCCTAACCCGGCAAGAAAGGTAGTTTGAATAATTTTTGCCGCACGCACCATCTGTTTTATACCTGACTGAATTATTTATCCGGCGGGGTAGTCGCCCACACAGGTAATATAAACAATTGGTCTATTTTTGTCTGCACGCCCGTCAAACTATCTGCATTGAAAGTTTGACAGGCAGCATTTGTCACATTTTTGCGTAGAGAAATCAGCTGTCAGATTATATTGCTCGCACCAGCTTACCGCGACCTGTTTTGTTTGCTCAAACTGTGACATTGCATGTTCGAGCTTGATAAATTTAGAGGTAGAGCGCAATATTTTTGGCTCATCCGGGCAGATACCAGAAGCAGGCTCGGCCTGTTTAATCACCGGATTGGCCGGCGTTGTGATGCTGGTCTCGCGGCTGGAAGAGGTTTCATGGGTCACAATGGTCGGTGTCTGGGCGCACGCTGCCAGAAATAAAAGCGAGACGACAAGCCCGCATTTTACCGCCCCTGATTTTGCCAGATTAATTTTCTTCCATGCTCTTGCCATCATAACATATCTCCATCCCTAACAGCTTTTCTCCCTTTTAGACTGACATTTCGGGTTTAAAAAATCAGCGGGAAAAATTTTATTCATTTTTATCTACTTTGACATGATCTAAACAGTTCACTTATAAGTATAGAAATCTGTAATTATGAAGCAAGAAATAGCTGATACAGCGAAAATACCTGTTTTTTAAAGAGGAAGTTATGATCCGGCTATTTATTTTATCGATTATCCTGTCCAGCTTTATCTCGCTTGCGCGCGCTGAAACTGTCTATTGGGCAGGGGTAGGCTTTTCCAATTATGGCGAAACAGTTGCAGAGCAGCAGGAAAATTTCCCCTTTTCCAGCCCTTTATTTAGATGCAATCCCTGTGCAATGGGCAAATCCATTGATGTGCTGGCCAGAGAAAGGCTGACAGGCAAGCCGTATGACAATATTGAAATCTCTATGGATCTGGTGGGTACCGGGCAGCTGGAAGGTCTGGTTCTCTCGCCTGTTATTGCCCGTGAGAGCATTATAGAAGCGGTGGATATCGATCCCGACGGGTCAAAAACCTATGAATATGCGATCCGGTTTTTCATCAATTTAATGATTTTTGAATTTAAATCTGCCGAAGGCCGATATTCCGGCTCCATGCCGTTTATTCTAAAGCATGTGGAGACCTCCAAAACCCCCCTATCTGCCCGGCAATTGCAAGAGATCGGGATGGATCTCTATGCGAATAATAATCGCGGGGTGAATATTTTTGATGAGCTGTATAAAAAAGCCAAATCCAATATCAAATTCATGGCTTTTTCCGAAAAATACCCGCGCATTACCTCTGTAACCCTCTCTGATGAGGTGGCTGGCATTATGACGGGGCATGTTGATTTGCCGCTCTTTGCCAATCAAACCGGCCAGATATTTGAAGCTAATCTTGTTCAGCAATCCGGCGGGATGCTTATTCCAACTCTTGGGGATAACAATAATCAGGAAATGGAAACCGTGTTTGCAGATGCCTCGCGCAAAATATCTCTGCCAGAACCTTCTTATTCTATCGGCCTGGATGTTGAACGTTTTGTGTATTACGAAAAAGTGAAGGGGCAGCAAAAAACGGTATGTTTTATCGTTAAGGCAAATGTCAAAATTGATGGTGTTTTTGATACGCTGATGAACGCCTCCTTTGTCCGGAAAAAAGAATCCTGCGGCGTGATCAGAAAAGTGGAACAGCTGACCCCTCACTTTCAATTCCCGGAGCAGTTATATTCCCTGCTTTATGAGGTTTCCAAACAGTTTGATGGCAGTATCGAGCAAGAATTTCTTGCCCGTGCTGCCCCGAAAACTGCTGCGAATACGGCTAAGGAAATTGCTGCCGCAACCGAACAGTTATTTGCAGCTTTTTAAGGTAGAAAAGAAAAGGACATAAGTCATGTTAGGCAGATATTTAAAATTACTTTCAGCGCTGTTTATCTCGGTTGGTCTGATGGCCGGCCTGAATATGGTAAACGCACAAGAGGCGGTTAAGGTGACCGCTGTCGGGGAAAAGAAATATCAGGAATATTCCTCCTATATCGAAGCCTCTGCTCTGGAAGATGCCAAGCGGCAGGCGGTGAAAAAAGTTGCTGCGTCTTTTCCGAAATCCAAAAAACGTATGTTTAAAGATTTGGAAGATAGCATTTATGAAAATATCGATGATTTTGTCATAGAGGCAGCCGTCCAGCAGAAGAAAAATGATGCCGGCACAAAAACCTTCAAGGTGGCGATTTCAGCATTGGTAGATGTGGATGCCCTGAACGCCTTTTTCATTGATAATTCCGAAGCTGGCAATCAGGCAGCAGGGGATGCCAGTGATTTCGGGGCGATTTTTGTTGCCCGGGTGGAAACATCCAGAAAAGCCTTCAAGGTCAAAGAGACAAATGTCAGCAAGTCCGAGAGCCAATCTACCCTGACAGAAGAAAGCGCAAGTGATGGCACAACCTCGCTTGACAGCACTAATACCAAAACAATGGATGTTAACCAGTCAGGCGGCAGCTCCGAGAGAAAAAGAGATGCAGTGGAATATGAAGCAAGCCTGGAGCTGTCCCAGGAAATGGCTTCAGCTGTTGAAGAACAACTGGTAGATGCCGGCTTTGAGCCGATGGATGCCGAAGATTTGGCAGACGAGTTTGACCTGCCCTATCTGGAAGACATTGTGGATCAGGGTATGCTTCGCAAAAATGGCAGTTTTTCCAAAAAATTGATCAAGCAGTATAAGACCGCTGCCATTGATGCAGGATGGACTTTCCTGGGCATGGGTTCTGTAGATATCGGCACGCCAGCTGTGGACGAAGTAAGAGGGACAGTAAAAGTGCCTGCAAAAGTAAGCTTTAAGGTTTGGATGATTTCAGATGGCCGGGCAAAAACTGTTGCGTCTGTGCGTCCAAAAGTTGTTTACGGCCAGGATTCCGGTGATGCCGGGGTTGCAGAAGTGAACGCCTATAATGAAGCGGTGGTTTTTGCCATGGATACGGTTGTATCCCAGCTTCAGCAAAAGGGTTTGAGATAAATTTTGTCATTTAAACAGAGGAGAAAAAAATGACGTTAGCAAGAAGAAGAGTAATAAAATTCGCGATGGCTTCTACTGCATTGGCCACGCTCAGTGCTTGTGGTGCTGGAAATATGGGCGGTATGGCTGGCGGCCTGATGGGCGGCGGCGGTGGCAAAAGCTGGGGCGAGATTGCCAAGTCATTTAAAAATCTGATGAACCAGGCCGTTGCCGGCGTAGCAGAAACACAAGAATCTATCGCCATGCTGGCCGATGCTCTGGGTCTGAAGCAGGAAGCGGCTACCCTGCGCGGTGAAGCAAAGAATATCAGAGAAAAAGGCACATCATTTGCAGCATCTGATTTGGACGAGTCTGTAAATGTCACAAATGATGGTCTTGGCCGCATTAGTGACAAGCTGGCTCAGGCAAAAACCCTGAACGCAGGCGAAAAGCAAAAAATCGGCGAAGCGATGGCAAATTATGCCCCGGCTGCCCTGAAAGTTGGTCTGGCGGCGGTAGATGCTGCATTGGCTATTTCAGATGCCTCATCGGCTGGTACACCTACCCCTGCTGATGGCATGGAAATCATTGGTCTTGCCAAAGATATTCCAACCAAAGGCCCGGCTATTGTGAAATTTGCAAAGCTCTCTATTCAGGGCTTTAAAGATTTAAGAGCGATTGCAAACGAAAATGATATCGCTGTTCCAGCAACAGACGAGCTGGATGCGTTGAGCATCTAGTTTTAAAAAAAAGCGGCCGTGCCAGCACATTTGGCGCGGCCTGACCATTTTTTAATTTTTGCGACAGGTAAATGAGGTAGTCTAAAGATGAGAAAATTATCAGCCATTCTGGTTTCCTTCCTGTTTTTCTCAGCTTCCAGCACAGCTGTTTTTGCTTCATGTGAAGATTTTTTGAATGAATTTGAAACCACCTCGCTGGGGGTTTCCTATAAAAAAGACCCTGAAACCGGGCGCATAACAGCATTGATGATGATGGGAGAAGCCAATTTCCTTTCCCCCAAATCCAGCCTGGTTCGCAAGGCAAAGAAAAAAGCCCTGATGAATGCCAAGGCTGAATTTGTGCGTTTTATGAAAGAAGATTTTTCTGCTGCTGATTTAACCGCAGATTTGACCAATTCCATTGAAAAGACAGACCAGGATGGCAATACAACCGGCGCTGTAGAAGAGATCAGCTCTATGGCGGAAACGATGGCCTCCAGCGCTGAATCGGTAATAAGCGGTATTGTGGTGCTGGGCGAATGTGTCGATAAGGATGAAAAAGTCGCCCTGGTTCTGGCCGGCTGGAAGCCCGAGCTTTCCACCGCCGCAGCAGATGCCAAGCAGGCCACCTCTAATCCAACCCCTACGGCTACTAGCAGCGCTTCGGCCAGTAGCGGCCAGGCAGCCTCCGCCAGCGCCGCGTCTGGCGTTGCGGCTTCTGATGGCAGCAGCGGGTCAGCTACACCTAGCACACCATCAAAAAAGGTTGGCATCACCATCATCACCGTTGAAGCAGAAGGCGAGGGCGGCAATCTGAAACAGGCCACCAATGAAGCTATTCGCAGTGCCATTGCGCAAGTACTGGGCGAAAAATTTGCCTCCTCCCAGCTTAGTACAGATTTTACCGCCACAGCAGAGGTCAGCAATTCAGAAGGTCAGTCTGCAGGGGTGGCAGTGGAAACCAGCACCCAGTTCGAGGTTCAGGCAAGCGAAGTCAAAGGCATATTGAGCGGTTATAAATATATCTCGAAACAGGAATTGTCAGACGGGATTAAAGTTGTTCTGCAGGTAGAGATACCAAAATATGAATCCTCCATCGATAAAACAAAAAATACGCTGATTGTGTTTAAACCGGAGATGAAAAAAATCGATGGATTAACCCCGTCCGAAGCAGATGAGATTGCCTCTGAAATCCGCAATAGTCTGGAAAATATCCTGAATGAATCCGGCAAGCTGGAAGTTCTGGACAGAGCCTTTTTAAACAAACGTAACATTGAATTGGGCACGGTTGCCGCCGGCAATAATTCAATGACTGAAATGGCGCGTATCGGCAATCTTGCCGGGGCAGATTTTATGCTGGTTACCGAGTTTGAAAAATTATCTTCCAAGGTAGAAGAGCGGAAAGTCGGGAACAATATGATCATCCGGCAGAATTTTAATGGCTCGGCCAATTTCAAGGTGATTGAGGTTGCAACCTCTAACATTATATCTTCCGGCTCTGTTCCTATTCGCAAATTGAAATTTAAAAAGGATAACAGCTTATCCCAATTTAGCGATAAAATAAGTGTCAGCGTATCGCGCCAGATTACCCGTAAACTGGGCGGCAATGTTAATGCGGGCGGTGCGTCCGGCGATGATACGCAAAATGTCAGAAATGCCCAGAAGCGTGCAGATGAAAGCATGAAGAAACTTGAGGAGAGTGTAAAAGATGATTGGTAGAATGGGACAAAAAGTCAAAGGTTTTGCCATTGCAGCTGTATTAATGGGAACGCTTCCCATAACCAGCGCCTATGCCAGCTGTGACGGGTTTACGGATGAATTTGAAACCACCTCGCTTGGTATCTCTTATAAAAAAGACCCGGAGACAGGGTCTATTCGCGCTTTTTTGATGTCAGGGGAAGCCAGTTTTCTGGCCCCGAAAAGCAGTCTTGTTCGTAAAGCAAAGAAAAAAGCCTTTATGATGGCCAAAGCAGAATTTACCCGCTTTATGAAAGAGGATTTTGTGGCGGCAGATTTGACCAGCGATTTAACAAACCAGATTGAGACTACCGATAGCGACGGAAACACCTCTGGTCAGGTCGAGGAAATCAGCTCTATGGTTGAAACCATGGGCAGCGCAACTGAATCTGTGTTAAGCGGGATTGTTGTGCTTGGGGAATGTGTGGATAAAGAGCAGAAATTGGTAATGGTTGTGGCGGGCTGGAAGCCGGAACTGTCTGCTGCCGCCGCTGATGCCAAGCAAACCATCAAAGAAGAAGTCGCGCGCGGCGATGCCCCGGTATCTGGCAGTCAGGGCTCTGATAGCGGTTCTGGTACAAAAAGCACCTCAAAGGTGACAGGGGTGAAGAGCTATTCCAAGAAAAGCAAAATTGCGGATGATTTTTAAGGTCTGCACGTAATGATGTGGAAAAAACATATGGTCAGGATGCTGATGCCCCTTTGGGTGTCAGCATTTATTTTTGGCGGGGCGGGCTCTGCACTGGCCTATTGTGAGGAATATCTCAAAGAGGATGCTCAGGATTTTGAGCTAACCCGGATTTGTGCATCGTCTATCGGCCAGCCTTTTTACAGAATTGTTCAGCATATTTATGGTGAAGGCTCCAGCCTGATGTTTGCCTTTGCCCCACGCTCCAGAAAACTCTTATGCCATCAATATGAATTGAAAAATGAGTTTTATGAAAATTGTACAAATTACGGGGTAAATTTCTTCCCCGATAGTTTCAAGGGAAAAAAATTCCGGGTCACAATGCTGGAATTATCCGAGCTTGAGCCGGCAGATATTGAAAAACTTTATGCTGGCAGGAACCTGTTTCAATATCCGGAAATAGCAGAGCTTGTCCCGGTTGATAACTGCTTTGCGGTGATCGGATCAGACGATAAAATCCGCATTGGCTATTCTGAGGAAAGCATTATTGAAATGTCGCAATGTCTGATAGAGATGGAAACATTTATCTCGGCCAATAAATCTGTTTTGAAATAACGCGCTATTCGAGCTCTTTTTTAAGAGTATCTGGCCAGTATCACTGAAATTAAACCGCCATCTTAAAAAAGAGGCGGTTTTTTTATCGCGCGAATTTTTATCCCCTGATAGGCTGTAAAAGTTAGCCTGCTGTCATAGGGCAGGGGTGCGGCGATAGGCGGTGATGAGGAGTGTTTGATGAGCCGGATAATGATGCCTGTTGATAATTTTTTTCGCTCTGCCCGGCGTTGGCCAAAGCGTATAGCCGTCGAAATACTGGAAAATGACAAGGTTCAGAAAATCACCTATGCAGAGTTGGCAGAGGCAGTAAATGCCCTTGCCGCCGGTTTGCAAGCCATCGACCCTGAACCGCAAAGCCGTGTGGGCATTTGTGCCTATAATGATTATGAACATCTGGTGGCCTGGTTGGCTGTTTATGCTGCGGGCAAGGTGTGGGTACCGCTTAATCCGCGCAATGGCAGCGAAGAGCTGGACCGTATCATCGCCCTGACCGAGCCTGGCATCATCTTTTTTGATGGCAATTGCGCAGATAAGTTCGGGGCGACAGAGGCCGCGCTCATCGGGGCAAAAAAGAATGGCGATACAGACCGTCCGGCCACCTGGATATCGGATCTGATTGCCCGGCATAAGGGCGAGGAGCCAAAGCGCCACAAGCTTGCCCCGGATGATTTGCAGGCGATTAAATTTACCGGCGGATCTTCTGGCGTGCCCAAAGGGGTGATGCAAAGCTACCGTGTCTTTAATAGCTGTATCGCAACCATGCTGGTTTCCTATGAATTTGACAGCCAGGATCGCCATTTAATTGCGGCACCAATGACGCATGGGGCAAACACCCTTATCCTGCCGATTTTTGCGGTGGGCGGTACCCAGCTTTTTATGGAACAGGCCAGCCCTGCCAATATCCTGCGTGCCATTGAAACATTACGCGCGACCACCATGTTTGTGCCGCCAACTATTATTTATATGATGCTGGAAGAGGCAGATATCGGAAAAAGGGATTTATCCAGCCTGCGCCATTTCATTGTTGGCGGGGCAAGTATTCGCCCCGATGTGGTGGCCCAGGCTATGCCCATTTTCAATCATGCGATGGAAGCCTGTTTCGGGCAAACCGAAGTCCCGCAAATTGCTATTTGTATGCGTGCTAAAGATTGGCAAGACCCGAAAAATCATGCCTCTACCGGCCAGCCAACCTTTCTTACCCAGGTCGGCATTATGGATGGGGACGGGACATTATTGCCAGCCGGTGTTGAGGGCGAGCTGGTATTTGCCGGCGATCTGGTCATGAAGGGCTATTATAAAATGCCGGAAAAAACCAGCGAGACGATTATCGATGGCTGGCTGCATACAGGCGATATTGCCTATATGGATGAACGGGGCTTTGTCTTTATCAAGGACAGAATACGCGATGTGGTGGTGACAGGCGGCTTTAATGTCTATCCAAATGATGTAGAGGC
>Ga0209654_1002154_pt1 | contig 14018 bp, 11 predicted proteins | sample SaaInl1SG_22_DNA_FD_184646 | JGI IMG/M metagenome (GOLD analysis project Ga0209654, IMG submission 184646) | Marine microbial communities from expanding oxygen minimum zones in the Saanich Inlet - ESP_161SG_22_DNA (SPAdes) (version 2) | ecosystem: Environmental > Aquatic > Marine > Intertidal... | reverse complement strand
ATTACCAAGCCGGGCAGCCGATATCCGGGATGCAAGGGCGCTTTCCAGCTGGCCTGTGCCATAGATTTCAATCTGGCAGGGGATGTTTTTTTGTTGCAATATCGCGGCGGCATCTATCAGATCCGCAAATCCTTTTTTTGCAACAAATCGGCCAGCTGCGACGATTTTTAACGGGCTATTGGCTGTCTTCCTGCCTGCTTTTCTATCTATCTTTCTGGCAGGCAAGTCGAACCCGTGCGGCAGCACAGATTTGGCCGGCTGGCTATCTGGTGCTTGGCCGGCACGGGCAAAATATTCTTCTGCCCGCCTTTGTGCCGAGCGGGTCAAAAACAGGATATGTTCTGCTTTTTCCAGATGCCGCAATTTACCGGAATGACAGATAAAAAAATGCGGCCGCCGCCAGCGTGATACCGGTTTTATCAGGCTGGCATTATGCACCAATATTCCGCTGGCCTTGTCTATTTCAGCGCCTATCGGGGGGCAAAAGATAAAGCGCGTGAACAGGTGAAATTTCAGCCAGAAAAGCGGCAAGCAGATTACCTGGACATCGCTTTGTTTTTCCAGATCGGACAGGATGGTTGCCTTTTCCGGCAACAGCACAATATGGCGATATCCGGCCAGCTTCAGGGCACGGCTCAGGCTGATAAGGGCATTGGCTATGCCCCCCTTTTGCCGGTCGGTCGTAACAGAAATAACCGTTTTCACCCTAAGCCCTGCCTTTCATGCTTGCTGGTTATAGCTGTATATAGACAGCCTTCACCTCTGTATAGGCTTCCAGAGCATAGATAGACCCCTCGCGGCCAAAGCCGGATTGCTTGCTGCCCCCGAAAGGCAGGCCAGGCGGGATAAGGTTATAGCTATTGACCCAGATATTGCCCGCTTCCAGCGCATCGGCCAGGCGGTGGGCACGGCTGATATCCCTTGTCATAATACCTGCGCCCAGCCCAAAGGGCGTATTGTTGGCACGGCTGACCGCCTCTTCTTCACTGGCAAAGGTCAGAACAGACATAACCGGCCCGAAAATTTCCTCGCGCACGCAATCCATCTCATCATGGCACCCGGTCAAAATAGTTGGCTCGATAAAAAAGCCGCCTTGCGAATCTTGCGGAAAGGCCTGTTTGCCGCCGGTCAGTATATGCGCCCCCTGCGCTTCTGCCTTGCGGATATGGCCAAGGACATTCTGCAAATGGCTATCCGAGATAAGCGCGCCAATTTGTGTCTTTGGTTGCATCGGATCGCCAATGACCAGATTTTTTGTTTTTTCCCGCATCGCGTCGATAAAGCGTTCGGCTATGCTGTCTTGTACAAAAACCCGTGTGGCGTTGGAACAGACCTCGCCGGCGGTATAGAAATTGGCATCCAGTGCGGTTTGTACGGCCAGATCAAAATCACAATCCTCAAAAACCAGTAACGGGGCTTTGCCGCCCAGCTCCAGCGTGACCTTTTTCAGGGTTTGGGCCGATTGGGCAAGAATGAGCTTGCCTGTATCCACCCCGCCGGTGAGCGAGATTTTGGCGATATCACGGTGGGCGCATATTGCCTGGCCAATATGATGATCGCCATGTATTACCTGAAACAGCCCGTCTGGCAGGCCGGCAATTTTAAATAAATCTGCCAGCATATTTGCGGTAAGCGGGGTTTCTTCTGACGGTTTCAGGATAAAGGCATTGCCTGCTGCCAATGCCGGGGCAGCTTTCCAGCAGGCTACTTGCACCGGATAATTCCATGCCCCGATGCCGGCACATACCCCCAGCGGTACCCGCATTGTATAGCCTATTGCATCTGACCATTTATGCGACGTGCCATGATAGGTCGCTGCCAGAGCGGCAAAAAATTCAAACGCCTCTGCCCCGGAAGGGACATCTGCTGATACCGCCTCTGAATAAAGTTTACCAACATCGCGCACCTCTAATGCAGAAAGTGCCTCATTATGATCCCGCAAGGTCTGGGCAATATTTTGCAAAATGCGCCCGCGTTCATGCCCGGCCAGTGCTGCCCATTTCTTCTGGGCTTGGCGGGCATATTCTACGGCTTCATCCAGCATCTGCGGGCTGGCCGGCTCAATTTTGGCGATGACCTCTCCTGTGGCAGGATAGATTTTGTCAAAGACAGGCAGGGGGCTTGCGACTTCCTGGCCGTGAATAACAGACCGAATGGTTTTGACGGGCATAATGCAGCCTTTCAAAAAAAGGGGTGTGGGTTTTTTCGTTATTTTGGGCTTGCTTCAGATAAGAAATCAAGTCAATGCTCAAGATCATTACACTCTAGCTGTAGTTAAATGATTAGGTCTGAGTAAAATAAAGGAATGGTTATGGCTAAAACAGGACAGGAAGGTTTCAGCCCCTTTGCGGTTGGCCAGCTTCCAGCTTTTGAAGTGACGGGAGATAGCCTGGCCCGGGCAGCAGATTTTTTCTCCCAAAGACAGGTGAGACGCGTTTTTATTCTGGCAGACCCTTTTTTAGATAAAACCCTTATCCTGTCGCGCACGCAATCAGCGATGGGGGCGGATGTCAGCCTGTCTCTTTATTCTGAATTTTCAGGGGAGCCAAAACTGGCCTCTGTTCAAAGTGCCTTAAACGCTGCACGCCAGCATAAAGCAGAGGGGGTTTTGGGGATCGGTGGCGGCTCGGCTCTGGATATGGCAAAGATTGTGAAAAGCTGCCTTCGAACCGGGCGTGATGTGGCTGATTTTGTGATGCAAAGAAATCCGCTTCCGCCTATGGATGCCCAGGTGCCCTCGGTGATGATCCCCACCACCGCCGGCACAGGTTCAGAATCGTCGGGTACAAATATTCTTGCATTGGAAAATGGGAATAAGGGCTGGGTATGGGGGGCTGAAACGCGCCCGGATCTGGCGCTGCTCGACCCGCATTTTAGCGCCTCTCTGCCCGCCCATCTGACCGCATGGACAGGGATGGATGCGCTGATACATGCCTTTGAGGCGGCCACAAACCGCTATACCCATAAAGGGGCTCAACTCTACGCCCATGACGCTATCCGGCTGTCTGTAGCGGCGCTGCCAGATGCGGTGGAACAGCCAGATAATCTGGCCGCCCGAACAGATATGTTGCTGGCCAGCTATTATGCCGGATGTGCGATTAATCTTTGCTCTACCTCTATTGCCCATGCCCTCAGTCATGCGCTGGCACGCCTTGCCCCTATTCATCACGGGCTGGCGACCGCTCTTGCTTTTGAGGTCACCCTGCCGTTTGTTCTGGCCGCCAATACCGCCGAGATGCGCCAGGCAGCTATGCTGTTTGGTGTCCCGGAGCTGACAGATTTGCCTGGTCAGCTCTCGCGCTTTATGGACAGGCTGGGGATTGAGCGAGGCTTGCCAGCCGCCTTTGCCGCCTTTGATGCAGATGACCTGATGCCGATTTTGCTATCCGAAGAAATTCAGCCGATGCGCGAGGCTTGTGTTATCTATGCAAGCGAGGCAGATTTATATCGCTTTGCCAGCAGGCTGTTTGAAAAGAAATAATTTGCCTGTCTTTCTTTCTGGCTGTCTCTCTGGCTGTCTCTCTGGCTGGCCGCGTGTCGTTTTAACACTGCTTTATGGCCGATATAGACCAGTTATGCGCCCCCTGCCGCGCAGTGTTAAGTTAAGACGCACAACCCTTTTCACGTTAAAAGACAGGATATTTTAATCATGACCAGACGCCAGCGTAGCCGCCGCCAAAAGCTAATGGAAAGCGGCCCGCCGCCTCTGGCACAATCCGGCTTTTCGTCTATTCGCAATGGCTTGCCAGCCCTTACCCCGCTTAGCCGCGATCAGCTGGAGACTATCCATCACAGCTCGCTAACACTCTTGGAAGAAATCGGGATGGAGGTGACCAGCGCAGAGGCACGCAACTATTATAAAGAGGCCGGGGCGGAGGTGGATGAAGGCCGGGAGCTGGTTAAATTACCCGCAGAACTGGTGATGGGGCTTATGGAAACTGTTCCGCCGGAATTCACCCTTACCCCGACCAACCCCGAGCGCGCCCTTATCATTGGCGGCAATCATATTCATTTCGGGATGGTGTCGGGTGCACCGAACGTGCATTGCAATCTAAAGGGACGCCGGGCGGGTAATTTTACCGATTATAAGAATTTTATCAAATTGGGACAGTCTTTTAATATTTTGCATTTCTTTGGCAATCAGACATTGGCGCCAAATGATTTGCCGGTTAATACCCGCCATCTGGATACCACCGCGGTTAATCTGACCTATGCGGACAAGGTGTTTTTATCCATGTCGATTGGCCGGATACGGGTGCGCGATGCAGCCGAAATGATCGCCATTGCCCGGGGTATGACACTGGAAGAGCTTGCCGGCTCGCCCAGCTGTATCACCAATGTAAATATCAACAGCCCGCGAAAATTTGATACCGAAATGGCAGAAGCCCTTATCACCCTTGCCGGCCTTGGTCAGGCAGTTGTGGTAACCCCCTTTACCCTGATGGGGGCGATGACCCCTGTTACCTTTGCCGGCGCACTGGTTCAGCAAAATGCCGAAGCCTTGCTGGGGATTTGCCTGACCCAGATTGTGCGGCCGGGCGCGCCTGTGGTCTATGGCGGGTTTACCAGCAATGTCGATATGAAATCCGGCGCCCCTGCCTTTGGCACGCCGGAAAATAGCCGGGCAAATATGGCCGGCGGGCAATTGGCACGTTTTTATAACATCCCCTATCGCACCAGCGCCTGCTCGGCCTCCAATGCGGTGGATGCCCAGGCGGTGTGGGAAACCCAGATGTCTCTATGGGGGGCGGTCAGCGGCTATGGTAATTTAATCTATCATGCGGCGGGCTGGGGCGAGGGGGGGCTGGTCGCTTCCTATGAGAAGCTGGTGGTGGATTGTGAAATGCTGCAAGCGATGGCCGCGCTGTTACAGCCGGTTGAATTTGGCGCAGATGACCTGGCATTAGAGGCACAAAAACAGGTACCGCCCGGCGGACATTTTTTTGGTGCTGATCATACCATGCAGCGTTACCGTGATGCGTTTTATGCGCCCTTTTTATCAGACTGGCGCAATAATCAGGCCTGGCAGGAAGCCGGCGGTCGCACCGCCCAGGACAGAGCCACCGATATCTGGCAGGAAATGCTGGAAAATTATGAAAAGCCTGGCCTGCCAATCGAGCGAATAGAGGCGATAGATGATTTTGTCGCCCGCCGAAAAGAACAGATAGGCGAGAGCGAAATCAGTGGATAAAGCGCTTAAAAAAATCCTTGTGGTGGAAGGCAACCATGAAGGGCTGGTCAAAAAAACCGCTACTGGCAAGCCGGACGGCGCGGCCGAGCAATATGGCGCTGTCCTGAAGAAGCTGGATAGGGGGGTAAAGATTACTATCACCCGCCCGCATTTTGCTATCGATCCGGCCGCCCCGGTAGATTGGCAGGAAATAGATGGTGTTGCCTTTACCGGGGCCGGGGTCTGTTGGGCAGCCGATACAGCAGAGGCAGCCCCGGCACGCCGGATTATGGAAACCGCTTTTAAGCGCGGCTTGCCGGTGTTTGGGTCGTGCTATGGCATGCAATTGGGGGTGGCAGTTCTTGGCGGGCGGCTCTATGCCAATCCGAGCGGGCCAGAGATAGCTATTGCCCGCGATATTCGGCTATCGGATGCGGGCAAAGCCCATCTGTTATATGACGGCAAGCCGGAAATATTTGATGCTTTATGTATGCACCGCGATGATGTGCTGGATAGTGGCAACAGCCTTTCGGTTTTGTCTGCCAACGCCCATTGCGGGGTTCAGGCGGTTGCCAGCAGGGATGCTGATATACTGTTCTGGGGTGTGCAATATCATCCAGAGCTGTATTTTTCGCAAATTGCAGATTATCTGGAACGCTCGGATGTAGAGGGGTTTTCCCGGATTAAGGGGCTGGCAGGGCTATCGCTGGCGGCCGGGCAAGGCGTAACAGGCATCGCCGCAGATTTTCGCCAGCTTGATAAAGAAGGGGATGTTCAGGTGCTAAAAGAACGCTATGCTATTGGCCAGGGGCTGACAGACAGAAATATTCATGAGCGTGAGCTATCAAACTGGCTGGCCAGCATTGTAAGTTGAGATATTAACAAAGGTGAGGAATAAATCTATGTCCGCATATTGGGTGGTAAGAGTTAAGGTACAGGATGCCGATAAATTAACAGCCTATGCGCCATTGGCCGCTGCAACGGTAGAAACCTATGGCGGGCGCTATCTGGCACGGGGCGGGACACATGAAAGCACCGAAGGCAGCGATTATCCGCGTAATGTCATTGTCGAATGGCCGGATATGGAAACCGCCCAGAAAGCCTATCACAGCCCGGAATATGCCCATGCAAAAGACGTGCTGGGCGATGGGGCTGACCGCCTGTTTGTGATTGTAGAAGGGCTATAGGACAGGTTTTAATCTATCTGCCGGCGACGCAGTATAAGCCAGACCAGAGCCGAGCCAAGACCGATAGTCATCAGGGCAATGGCCCAGCCTTGCAAATCTGTCTCGCCGCCCGCCTTGTCCAGCACAAAGCCGATGGCCGGGGCGCCCAGCGCGGCCCCGCCAAAACCGATAATGGTATGTACCGCCAGCAACGCGCCCCTGTCATGTTCGCTGGCTCTGGATACTGTCCCGGCGGTCAGCGAGGCCGAATCCAGCATAATCGTAATATTAAATAATAACGCCATCGCCAGAACAAGGTAGAAATTCACAAAGCCGGACAGGCCAAATAATATTGCTGTCAGGGCAGAAAGCGCCCCGAAACGGGCAATGGTTTTCGCCCGCCCGTATTTCAGGCAAATCGACGCCCCAATGATAGAAGCCGACATACCGATAATGGCAAAAACCGACATCAGGCTGGAAAGGGCGGCAGCGCCAATCTCTATCCTGAAATGATTGCTGGCAAAAATCAGATAGGCAAAGAGCCAGCCGCGATAGGCAAATAGCTCAAAATTATGTGCCCCATAGGCAAAGATATAGCCAAGTGCCGGCTTATTCCTAAAGGCAGGGCGGAAATCCAGAGGGTGACGTTTTATCGCCATCTTGGTCTGAGCTGGCGGGGACGGGCGGATAAGGAAAAAAATCAGGGCAGCGGAAAAAAGGCTGAATATCGCGGCCAGAAAAAAGGCATTTTGCCAGCTTGTATGAGCATACATCCAGCCCATCAGAAAAAAGGACAGCCCCGTGCCCACCCCAAAGGCAGAGGTATAATAGGGCAGCAATTTTATTCTGTCCCTGTCGCCCAGACGCGCATTTAAAATTTGCAAACCTGGCATATACGTGCCTGCCAGCCCAGCACCAACCAGCCCCCAGCTAAGGGCTGCGCTCCAGAAACCTGCGGCAAAAAAGGCAAAACACAGCGCCCCGGCAAAGGCCAGAAGGCTAGAAAAAATATAAATATATTTGGCATCTATTCTGTCTGTCAGCCCTACCAGAACAGGGGTGGCCAGAACATAGCCAATAAAATAACCGCCACTTATCCAGCCAGTTGCAAAATTGGATAACCCCCATTGGGGCTGCAAATCGACAAGAAAAAGTGGCCAGGCCGCAAAGCTGGCCATGCTGAGGACTTCTGCCAGGCAGACAAGCGTTAATAAGGCAACTGGACGGTCGGTTAAAAAATAGAACATATTGACGGTTGGCAAAATTTCATCATGCTAGTAGCTAAGATAGAGTTCAAAATCTTTCCTGTATAGAAAAACCTCATTTGTCTATATGGGCATTCATTAAACAGGTTTATCTGGATGACGGGATTGAAAGATTTGCGTTTAATACCCTTGTTAAGCACGTTAAAAGTTTGGTTGTCTTTGGCCGCATGGGGGGTGTCGCTTCCCTTGCTGGTGCTGCCCATCCCGGCTGAACCGGCGATTATGGCCTATGCGTTCGAGCTGTTTTTGCTGTTCTTGTTTGTTGCTTCTCTGCGCCTTCGAAAGCAATCTGTCATTATTGTTATTGCGCTTTTGGCGATTGGCTGGCTGGTTCTGCCGGAATGGCCGGATTGGGAACATATCAAACAAACCGGCAGCTTTGTGCTAATCTTTGCCTGTCTGATGCCGACCATGACATTGGTACGGGCCACCGCCATGACCATGCCATCGGTAAGGCGCACACAAGACAGGCTGGCCGCCCTGCCGCCCGAACATACCGCCTCTGGCTTGCAGCTGACCAGCCAGATGCTGGGGGCGGTGATGAATGTCGGGGCGTTTGCGCTGGTATCGGCTGCCTTGCCCAAAAATGCAGATGTGAACAGGCGGCTGGTGGCCGCACAGGCGGCTATCCGCGGGATGAATGCCGCTGTTTTATGGTCGCCCTTTTTCATCAGCTTTGCGGTGGCGGGTTTTTATCTGCCAGCCGGTTTTGCCAGCGGGGCGATCAGCCTGGGCGTGCTGCATACGATATTATTTTTTATTATCACCGCTGCGATTGCGGCGCCGGCCGGGGCACGTTTTGCCTTCTGGCAATCCCTGCACCCGCTTTTTCCGATTGCCTCGCGCCTGTTTTTTGCGATTTTTTGTGTGATCATCATCTCGCTGACAACCGGCCTGACCGCGCTTTATGCGATTGTGGCGACCATGCCGCTATTATGTATTTTCCAGATGCTGCGCCGGCCAGATACATTTCGGCCGATTATTAGCAATTTTCTGGCCTTGCAGAAAAATAGCGGGGATGAGCTGGTGATTATATCTTTATCCATGCTGATCGCCTCTCTGGCTGGCCAGACCGATTATATGACAGCGATGCTGACAGGGCTGTTTGGCGGCATACCCGATATTCAGCTTATGCTCTTTGCCTTGCCGGCGATTGTCTGGGCCAGCTCGGTTATCGGGGTGCATCCGGTTATTTCTTCTGCACCCCTGCTGGCCTTTTTTGCGCCCAGCCTCAGCGTCTATGATGCAGCCTTTATCGCCCAGGCACATATGATAGGCTGGGGAACCGGCACGATGGTATCCTATTCCTCTTTATCTGTGGTAACAGTGGGCGAGCAGTTTAATTTAAAAACCAGCCAGCTTTCCTTTGGCTTTAATTTTCTGGCTTCTGGCGGGCTGGCGATAGGGGCAGGGATATTGCTGGGCTTTTCCCACCAGCTGTTTTACCCGTTCTTTGGCTAGTCTTTTGCGGATAAAAAAACCGGCCATAAAGACCGGTTTTTTTTATGAGTTTGTCTCGATTTTTTCAGGCTTAACCGCCCAAAAATAATCTGCCTACATCCGGGTTTTCCAGCAAATCATCCCCGAAATCAGCGATGGCGGTTTCTCCGGATACCAGCACATAGCCGATATCGGCAAAGGACAGACCTTTTTTAGCGTTCTGTTCCACCATGATAATGGTTTTGCCATCCTTGTGCTGCAAGTCAGAAAGGATTTCAAACACCATATCAATAAAGCGTGGCTCCAGACCGATAGAAGGTTCATCCACCAGCAGAACTTCGGGGTTCATCACCAATGCCCGGCTAATCTCCAGCAGGCGACGCTCGCCCCCTGATAGCACCCCGGCAGGTTTGTCCCGACGCTCGGCCAGACGCGAATATTTGTCGAACACCATTTCGGCAGCTGCTTTTGCTTCCAGAGGCTTGTTCTTCAAAAATCCACCCATCAGCAAATTCTCTTCCACGGTCATTTGCGGGAATACCGACTTATCCTGAAGGATATAGGCGATCCCGGCTTCTGCCAGCTTCTGGGAAGGGGTAAGGTTGGTTACATCCTTGCCGCCAATGCTGATAGTACCTGAAAAGATATTGGTGAAGCCAAAAATAGAGTGCAGAACTGTGGATTTACCCGCGCCATTTGGCCCGATTAAGCACAAAGATTGTCCGCGTCCCACTTCCAGAGTGAAATCATGCAGGATTTCCATCTTGCCATAGCCCGCCCGAAGCGCTTCTATGGTCAAAAGAGGGTCATTTTTTGTCAGCTTCAACAACTCTTTATGGGTTGGGGCATTTGCCGCGATGGAGGCAGCTTCTTTTGCTACCTGATCAACTGACATCACCACATCAACGCCGCCGCCGCCATAGCCGGTAATTTTCTTATCCTTCTTGGCGGCAGATTTTTTCTGCCCGGCTTTCTTCTGCCCGGCTTTTTTGGGCGTTGCTGTTTTTGCCACAGCCTTTTTTGCCTGTGTTGTTGCTTTTTTAGCGGCTGTTTTTTTCACCGCAGCCTTAGTTGCTGCAGCGGTTGTTTTTACCGCCTTGCTTGCTGCCTTTTTGGCTGTCGTTTTTGCCTTTTTTGCAGCTGTTTTTTTCGGGGCTTTAGCCATTAATGTCCTCCGAGATATGCGTCAATAACACGTTGATCATTCTGCAACTCCTCAGGAGCGCCACTCGCCAGCATCTGACCATTGGACAGACAATAAATATGCTCGGCCAGATTCATAATCACCCGCATATTATGTTCGATTACACATAAAGTAATCCCAAGCTCTTCATTTGCCCGGCGCAATCTGTCGATAAGGCCGTTAATCAGAGTTGGGTTAATACCAGCGGTTGGTTCATCCAGTAGCAGAACTTTTGGCTCATTCATCAGCGCCATTGCAAATTCCAGCAGCTTTTGCTGACCAAAGGATAAATCTCCTGAAATCAGATTCCGCTTGGAATAGAGGCCGACAAATTCCAGCAAATGCTCTGCTCTGTCCTTGATCTCGCCGCGGCGGCTGGCAAAGATACCATCTTTGGAGTCCTTGCGATGAGAGACAGAGATTTGCATATTATCCACACAATTCATTTTTGTGTAGATACGGGTCTGCTGAAAGGTTCTGAGCAAGCCGAGGCGCGCAATATCGCCCACCACAAGCTGAGAGATTTCCTGACCATCAAATTCGATTGTCCCGCTATCAATGGGATGATAGCCAACAATAGAATTAAACAGGGTCGTCTTGCCGCACCCGTTCGGGCCAATAATGCCGGTAATAGAGCCCTGTTTTACTGTCATCGAAATATCTACATTGGCTTTTACACCGCCATAGGATTTGGAGACATTATTTACTTTGATAATATCAGTCATTTACGCCTCCGCCTTGTCAGATGAATTACCATCATCCACAACGATACCAAACTTTTCAGGATATTTCGTTTGCAGCCAGCCCATCAGACCTTGCTGGAAATATACAATGTTCACAATCAGGATAAGCCCAAGTGCAATCCATTGCAGGTTCAGCAAATAGGTCCAGGTAGCTTCCTTGACGACATGGAAAATGATGGCGCCCAATACAGGCCCCCAAAGTGTGCCTTTGCCGCCCAGCAGAACCATCGCCACCATAAAGATACCGAAAGTTGGAATAGGATAAGCCACTTCTTTATCGATAAAGCCTGCCATATTTCCGGCTACTGCGCCGATAGCCCCCATAAAGACAGCCGCAACGCCCCAGCCAATCCGCTTGTAAACAAGGGTTGGAATACCCATCGCTTCGGCTTTGTCTTCATCATCGCGAATAGCGTTAATGGCCAGACCAAATTGGGTAGAATACATCCACCGCAACAAGAAATGCGCCATAATGGTGAGGATAAAGCACAGGATATAGAAGAAGGTAGAGCGGAACTCAATATCGCCCGGGAAGAGCGGCATCGAGATACCGGATGCCCCGCCAACATAGTTGATGGTGATGGTCAATTCTGCGACCATAACGGCGATCCCGAGTGAGCCAATGGCAAAATACGGCCCTCTTAAACCAAACATGAAAGTTGACAGCACCAGCGATAAAAACAGCGCAGCAAGTGCGGCAGCAATTATGCCAAAGAACAGGCCGTAAAAATATTCTGAATCGGTGAATTCCGGCTTAACCGCCCCCATCGCAGAGGTGTATTCACCCACACCGCCATCATAGAAAAAGGCGATTTGAACGATTGCAGAAACATACATGCCCACCCCGAAAAAGGTGATGTTTCCAAGAGAATTATAGCCCATTTGGCCGCCAAGGGTATCCCAGGTAGAGGCCATCAAAACCATCATCCAGAGATATGCCATAGATAATGTATATTCGGGGAATAGCATGGGTCCAAAGACGCCAAATATCCCCAAACCCGCATAGGTTATGAGTGTGTTTTTCTTAATCATTATCTTAATACCTGTCTGTTGCGCCGCATTGTATATTGACGCCAGATGAGAACCAGAACCAGCATAGTTACCGGTGCCGCCACTTCATAGGCAGTGCCAATAATCATCCCGGTATATTTTTCCACCAGCCCGATGCCAAATGCCGCACCGATAACGCCAGGCAAATTGCCCAGACCAGCTGCGGTCACAATTGCAAAGGAACGTACCGAATAGGTTACACCATAGAAAGGCTGGATAACCCAGATAATCGCTACCAACACCCCGGCAGCCCCGCATAAAGCAGAGTTAAAGGCAAAGGTAATTGCATAAATACGATCGGTATTGATCCCCAATACTCTTGCGGCTCTCGGGTCTTGTGCGGTTGCACGAATAGCCTGGCCTGTGCGTGACTTCTTCATGAATAACACAACGCTAAAGGCAATGGCGCCTGCAAGGCAAAGGGATAAAACTTTTGAAGAAGGTATGGTGACCATATTGCCAAAGAAATCCCAATTCACCATGTGTAAGTCGATGATTTTAACCTCTGGGCCAAAGATCAGGTTCATGACCTGTTGCATCAGCAGGGAAAGGCCAAATGTCGCCAAAAGAGATACAAACATATCCTGGTCGATAATCCGGCGTATCATACCGACATAAATTACCCAGCCATATACAAACATGGTGGCAACAACGATAAGGAGTATGAGAGGAAGCGGAACATTTGCTTGTGATAATGCCAGCGCCATATAGCCGCCCATAATCACAAAATCCCCCTGTGCGAGGTTCTTAATATTCATAACGCCCCAGACAAGGGCCAGCCCGTACGCGCTCAAGGCGAAGACAGCACCAACAAAGATGCCTTCCAAGATCACCTGCACGTTAAGGATCGGCGCCCATACGAAAAGGAGCTGAAGATTGTCTAACATGAGTATCTCCGATGAGAAAAAGAGAAAAGAAAAGAAGGGGAATTGCTTCCCCTCCTCTCTTTCAAGTTCAGAAAATTAGTATGTCACATTCCGTGGAAATGACATATCTGCAAATGTTTCTACCAGGCTGTATGAGCCATCGGCGCCGATCTGACGCATGAACATAGGCTTGGCAATGTTGTTGCCAGCTTCCGAGAATTTGATGTCGCCATAGAATGTTTCCATTTCAACAGCGGCAATCGCATCTCTCAGGGCGTCCTTATCAAAGCTGTTTGCTGCTTCAAAGGCTTCTTTGAAAACATATACAGCAGCAGATGCCTGTGCTGACTGGTACGGCACAGATGTGTAGGAAGGATTGTCAGCTTTAAAGCCTTCATTCCAGTTGGATGCGCTACCAAACATGGCGTCTGACTTTGACAATGTTTCTACCCACTGTGTCGGGCACAGGAAGCCGGTTGATGCGTTCGGGAATTTCTCCTGAACCTTGGCAGCTTCACAATGTGTCAGCGCGATCATAGGGACATTTACCTTCATCTCGTCAATCTGACGCGCAGCAGTTGCAGCCCCTTTTGAGTGGCCGGAAATAACCAGAATGTCCGGACGCAGAGCCTTTACCTTTGTCAGAGTTGTTGACATATCTGACAGGTCAGCTGGCAGCTGATCATCAATAACGATCTTCATGCCATATTCATTGATCTTGTCTACCACACCAGCTCTCACATCCATTGAGAACGGGTCGCCTTCAAAGGCCATTGCAACGCGCACTTCAGAAGGTGATCTGAAGTTTTTCTTACGCTCTGCTGCGGCCAGGTCAATGGCGGTTGACAGATACTGCTCGGAAGTGGACAACACCGCGAACAGATATTTGTAGCCTTGGGTGAACAAGGAACGTGATGCACCTTCAGCTTCTACCATTGGCACGCCAAATTTTTCAGAAACAGGGGCAATCGCCTTTGTCATGCCCGAGCTGTATGGCCCAAGCATATATTCAACGCCATCCTGCTGAATAAGACGCTCAGCCAGCTGTGCACCACGGGCAGGGGTTGATTCATCATCATAATATTTTACAGCCAGTTTATATGACTTGCCGCCAACTTTCACGCCGCCAGCCTCG
>Ga0209654_1002150_pt1 | contig 14033 bp, 13 predicted proteins | sample SaaInl1SG_22_DNA_FD_184646 | JGI IMG/M metagenome (GOLD analysis project Ga0209654, IMG submission 184646) | Marine microbial communities from expanding oxygen minimum zones in the Saanich Inlet - ESP_161SG_22_DNA (SPAdes) (version 2) | ecosystem: Environmental > Aquatic > Marine > Intertidal... | reverse complement strand
CGGCATCGCTATGGGTCTGATTAAAGAGGAAGGTGAATTTGCGGTTCTGTCCGATATTCTGGGTGATGAAGATCACCTGGGCGATATGGATTTTAAAGTGGCCGGCACAGATGCGGGTATTACCGCCTTGCAGATGGATATTAAAATCACCTCTATCACCCCGGAAATTATGGATATCGCATTGGGTCAGGCACGTGATGGCCGCTTGCATATTCTGGGCGAGATGGGCAAGGCTCTGACCGGGGCGCGCGAAGGTCTGGCAGAATCTGCACCGAAGATTACCACCTTCAAGATTTCGGTAGATAAAATCAGAGAAGTCATTGGGCCAGGCGGCAAGATGATCCGCGAGATTGTTGAGCAGACAGGCGCAAAAATCGATATTGATGATGATGGCAGCGTATCTGTCGCGGCTATCAGCCAATCTGCCAGCGATGCGGCCATTGCCCGTATCCGCGAGATTGTTGCCGAGCCGGAACTGGGCGTTATCTATGATGGCAAGGTTGTAAAGACCGTTGATTTTGGCGCTTTTGTAAACTTCCTTGGCGCAAAAGACGGGCTGGTACATATCTCTGAGATGAAGAATGAGCGTGTTGCCCAGACAACAGATGTCTGTAAAGAGGGCGATATGGTCAAGGTAAAGGTCATCGGCTTTGATGACAGAGGCAAGGTTAAATTATCCATGAAGCGTGTGGATCAGGAAACCGGTGCGGATCTGGAAGCCGATAAGGGCGATGATGAATAAGCGCCCTTAAAATATCATTACATGAAAAAGCCGCCTTTTTGAATAAGGGCGGTTTTTTTATATATGATAAGAACGGCCTATTCCCCGATTTCGGCGGGTACGCCAATATGGTGATAGCCGCCATCCACATAATGGGTCTCGCCTGTCACCCCTGAGGCCAGATCAGATAACAGATAGGCCGCTGCCCGGCCAACTTCCTGAATATCGGGGTTGCGTTTCAGCGGAGCCTGTTCTTCTGAATGGCGGAAAATATGGCGTGCACCGGTAATGGCTGACCCTGCCAGCGTGCGCATGGGCCCGGCGGAAAGGGTGTTGACGCGGATATTCTGTCTGCCCAAATCCACCGCCAGATAGCGGGTAGAGGCTTCCAGGGCGGCTTTGGCCACCCCCATTACATTATAATTGGGGGTTGTGCGTACCCCGCCCAGATAGGACAGGGTTAATAAAGCGCCGCCATTTGGCATCATATGCCGGGCTTCTGCTGCCAGCTCGGTAAAGGAAAAGGCCGATACCAGCATGGTTTGTTCAAAATTATTTCGGCTGGTATTGTAATATGCCCCTTTCAGCTCGGACTTATCGGAAAAACCGATAGCATGTACCGCAAAATCCAGCTGATCCCAATGCTGGCGCAACTGGCCAAAGGCGTTTTTAATTCCGTCCTCTGCGGCAACATCACATTCGATAAGGATATCCGAGCCGATAGAGGCGGCCAGCGGCTCCAACCTTTTGCGAAAGCCCTCTATCTGATAGGTAAAGGCCAGCTCTGCCCCGTGTGCGGCCGCCGCCTCGGCAATGCCCCAGGCAGCCGAGCGTTCATTGGCAACGCCCATAATCAGGCCTTTTTTCCCAGCAAGGATACCCATTTTTTCAAGAACCCCTTTTTTAAATATCCGGTCTAGATACGGGCAAGTGCCAAAGTGGCGTTTGTGCCGCCAAAACCAAAGCTGTTGGATAATGCCAGATTAATAATCCTGTCATCCAGGCGTTCACGCGGCACCGGAATATCGCCAATGGCCGGGTCCGGATTTTCAATATTGATAGAAGCGCCAATAAAGTTATGTTGCATCATCAATAAGGTGTAGATGGCTTCCTGTACGCCGGTTGCACCCAGCGAATGGCCGGTCAGCGATTTGGTAGAGGTCACTACCGGCAGATAGCCGCGCGGGCCAAAAACCGCCTGCACCGCTTCCAGCTCTTTTACATCCCCAACCGGTGTGGAGGTGCCATGGGCATTGATATAATCCACCGGCATTTCCAAACCCTTGCCAGAAAAGCCGTCCAGTGCCAGCTTCATACAACGCTGCGCACCTTCCCCGGAAGGGGCGACCATATCATAGCCATCTGAATTGGCGCCATAACCGACTATTTCGGCATAGATTTTCGCGCCTCTGGCTTTGGCGTGTTCATAATCTTCCAGCACCACCATGCCGCCGCCGCCAGCGATGACAAACCCGTCCCTGTCCGCATCATAAGCGCGCGAGGCTAATGACGGTGTGTCATTATATTTTGACGACATAGCGCCCATCGCATCAAACAGCACAGACAAGGTCCAATGCAATTCCTCGCCGCCGCCGGCAAAAACAACATCCTGCATCCCATAGCGGATAGCATCTGCCCCTGCGGTAATACAATGGGCCGAGGTTGAACAGGCAGAGGAGATAGAATAATTCACCCCCTTAATCTCAAAAAAGGTGGCGATACAGGCAGACACTGTTGAAGACATACAGCGCGGTACCATATAGGGGCCTACCCGTTTTGGCCCTTTCTCGCGGGTGGTATCAAAAGCGGTCAGCATATTGGCCGTAGAAGGCCCGCCCGAGCCAGCGATAAGGCCGGTGCGCGGATTGGATATATCGGATTTCTCCAGCCCTGAATCAGCGACTGCCTGTTGCATGGCAACCACCGCATAGCCTGCCCCCTCGCCCATAAAGCGCATCTGTTTGCGGTCGATATGTTCGCTCAGATCAATATCTACCGCGCCTTTTACCTGCGATCTGAACCCCAGCTCGGCATAATCGGGTGCTGCCACAATGCCAGAGCGTCCATCGCGCAAGGACTGGGTGACCGCAGCCGCATCATTGCCAATAGAGGAAACAATTCCGATACCTGTAATTACAACACGCCGCATTATTTTGCCTCCTCAGCCCCGAATAATCCCACCTTTATATCGGCGGCTTCAAACACACTCTCGCCATCACATAATACCCGCCCATCTGCGATACCCATCACCAGACGGCGCATCAAAACCCGCTTGATATCAATCTGAAAGGTAACCAGCTTGGCAGTGGGCAAAATCTGGCCAGTAAATTTTACCTCTCCGACAGATAGCGCGCGCCCGCGCCCCAATCCGCCCAGCCAGCCCAGATGAAAGCCGACCAGCTGCCATAACCCGTCCATGCCCAAACAGCCCGGCATCACCGGATCGCCTTCAAAATGGCAGGGAAAAAACCATAGATCGGGATGAATATCAAACTCGGCTTCAATATAGCCCTTATCATAGGCCCCGCCTGTTTCGGTAATGCGGGTAATTCTGTCTGTCATCAGCATGGGCGGCATTGGCAATTGCGGATTGCCTGGCCCGAACAGCTCACCTTTTGCACAGGAAATCAATTCATCATAGGAAAATTCATTTTGATGGGTGAGTGCCATTAGTCATTGCCTTGTCTGTCAGTGAAGATCATTAATTTTTTTATCTATCTGTTTTAGTATAGAACGCGCAAAATACCAAATAGAAGCCCTATTTTTATCAATTGACCTCTTCTTCTTCCAGGACCCCCCAGAAATGCTGGCGCGTTGTCCAGCCGCGCACCTGATCGGTGGCCAATTTACACCATTGCTTTTCGCAATATTGGACTTCCAGCAATACATTTCGCCCGGCTATTGCGACAATATCTGCGGTGTCATCCGGTTCTGCATAGAGCCTGATTTCTGCCTTGGTTACCAAACCATAGCGCTTTAGCGATAATAGCGAGCTATGCAGCCATCCGGTTGTGCCTTCATGGTCAACTACCTTGCGCCATACATCAAATTCAGAGATTACCTTTAGCGGCAGATTTTCCCGCACATACACCCAGTCAAGGGGGTATTCCCGCCCGGGCCCTACCCGCATATAGGCCAGATCCTTTTTCAAGGTCACAAAACGCGGTACAGGATAGCCCGAGCCACGAATAACCGTGCGCTCTGTCAGGCTATTTTGGGCATTATTATCGGCTGCCTGAAGGGGGGGCGAGAAAAAAAGGCCGGATAGTGCGAACATACAGCTAATAGCCAGGAAGATAGATAAGGATTTACAGGCCTGGCCAATTTTTTTGAAAAACAGCTCAAAAGCAGGCAGAACTTCCAAATGGCGTGAAAATCTCATTATTCAGCTATGTCCTTATAACGGCAATATGGCTAAAATACCCTTGAAAACAGATGTCTATTTTTTTATTCGATCTATCTGGAGAGACATCTATACTTGATAGCGTAACTTCGGTTACAAGAAAACACGCATTTAACAATGCAACGGATATATTATTGCCAGATACGCGCTTTTTTACAAGGAAACGCAGTGAATGAAGCCGAAAGTTGTTCTAACCCGAAAACTGCCTGATGTGACAGAAACGCGTATGCGTGAATTATTTGATGCCGAGCTGCGCGCACACGATACCCCCCTTGACCCGGACAAGCTGGTTGCGGCCATGCAGGATACAGATGTTCTGGTGCCGACCGTAACCGACAAGCTGACAAAAGATATCCTCTCAAAAGCAGGTGACAGGCTAAAGCTGATCGCCTCCTTCGGGACAGGGGTGGATCATATTGATCTGGCAGCGGCCAAGGCGCGCGGCATCACCGTTACCAACACCCCCGGCGTATTAAGCGAAGATACAGCTGATGTGGCGATGGCGCTGATTTTATCTGTGCCGCGCAGGCTGGTAGAAGGCGATGGCCGGGCACGTTCCGGCCATTGGACAGGCTGGTCACCCACTGGCATGCTTGGTCACCGCATTAATGGCAAGCGGCTGGGCATTATCGGTATGGGGCAAATTGGCCAGGCCATTGCCCGACGTGCCAAAGGTTTTGGTATGTCGGTGCATTATCATAATCGAAAGGCTGTTCACCCGGCTATTGAAGCAGAACTGGAAGCAACCTACTGGGACAATCTGGATGAAATGTTGCGGCGCATGGATATTGTATCTGTTAATTGCCCCTATACAGAAGCCACCAAAGGGCTGGTCAGTGCCGAGCGTCTGGCGCTAATGCCCGAACACGCCTATCTGGTCAATACAGCGCGCGGTGAAATTGTCGATGAACAGGCATTGGCCAATGCGCTGGAAACAGGGGCTATCGCCGGGGCAGGTCTGGATGTTTATGCCGATGAGCCTTCTATCCTTCAGGGTTTGCGGGCGCGTAATAATGTGGTGTTGCTGCCGCATATTGGCTCGGCCACCATTGAAGGGCGTCATGCGATGGGGGATAAGGTCATTATCAATATCCAGACCTTTCTGGATGGGCATACCCCGCCAGACAGGGTTCTGGCAGCGATGCTCTAGGCCATTACCGCTATAGGCTGCAAACAGGGCAGGCGGGATCGGGGGCAATTTCTATCTCGGTAAAGGCGTTTGCCAGCCCGTCATATAATAACAGCCTTCCGACCAGTGGTGTGCCAAAGCCAGCGATTATCTTTATCGCTTCTGCGGTTTGCAATCCGCCTATCACCATAGTGGTACTGCCCAGAATGCCGGCATTGGCACAGGAGGGTGCCTGGTCATAATCCAGCTCGGTTTGCGGAAAAATACAGCGCAAACAGGGGCTGTTCGGATCGCCGGGGATAAAGCTGGTTATCTGGCCATCTGTTCGCACCGCGCCCCCGAAAATCAGCGGCGTGTGTAATTGCTGGCAAATCTGATTGGCCAGATAACGTGTAGGCGGATTATCGGTGCAATCAATTACCAGATCGCACGGCTCAATCAGGCTTTTTGCATTTTCTTCTGTAAAACGCGCGACATGACAGGAAAGGCGGATATCGGGGTTAAGGCCTTTGACAAATTGCTCTGCGCTCACAGATTTTGGCTGCGACAGGCTTTTCAGATTATGAATAAATTGGCGGTTCAAATTGGTGATATCGGCTTCATCCTCATCGATAATGCTCAGATGGCCAACCCCGGCCCCGGCCAGCCCGGCAATTACCGGCGCGCCCAGACCGCCTGCCCCCACTATCAGGACATGGGCAGAGAGCAGTTTTTTCTGCCCTTCCTCGCCTATTTCCGGCATCACCACCTGCCGGGCATAACGTTCTATTTCTGCATCATTTAATAGCATTTTATCGCTGCTTTACTGTCCGGTTGACCCAAAGCCGGATGCACCCCTGATGGTTTCATCCAGCCTCTCTGCCTGGTCAAATTCTGCCTGTATGACCGGGGCGATAACCATTTGGGCAATGCGCATCCCATGGGTAATTTCAATCGGCTCCTGACCCAGATTAATCGTGAGTATCTTTACCTCGCCGCGATAATCGGCATCTATCGTGCCAGGGCTGTTGACTATGCCCAGCCCCTGTTTTAGGGCAAGGCCGGAGCGCGGGCGTATCTGGGCCTCATACCCCGCCGGGATAGACATGGCCAGGCCAGTGGGGATCGCCATGCGCTGCATGGGCTGTAACAAGATAGCCCCTTGCGGCAAAGCAGCACGTATATCTGCCCCGGCGGCGGCCGCGCTTTCATAGGCGGGCAGGGGTAAATCTTGTGCATGCGGCAATTTTTGAATTTTAACGCTTATGGTCATGAAACCAGGCCTCTATTTTCTGGACTAATTTATCGGCTATTTCTGTTTTGCTGGCACGTGGCCAATCCTGCATGCCATCGCCATCTATGATAGTAACATGATTACTGTCCTGACCAAAAACGCCCGCCTCGCCTGTACCGCCGACCTGATTGGCCACTATCCAGTCACATTTTTTGCGCGCCCGCTTGGCCCGGGCATATTCGGCCAGATTTTCGGTTTCCGCTGCAAAGCCGATAACCAGGGATGGCCGATTTTCATGCTGGCTAAGGCTGGCCAGAATATCGGGGTTTTCGGCCAGGGCCAATTGTGGTGTGCCTTTTGCTGTTTTCTTGATTTTCTGCTGCCCGCCATTAACCACATGCCAGTCAGCCACCGCTGCCGCACAAATCGCGCAATCTACCGGCAGCTGTGCCATACAAACATCATACATTTGTTTGGCTGTCTGTATTTTTATCACCTCTACCTGGTCAGGGTCAGCCAGATGAACAGGGCCTGTAACCAGCGTGACTTTTGCCCCCTTTCGGGCGCAGGCAGCGGCCAGCGCATGACCCTGCTTGCCAGAAGAATGATTGCCGATATAGCGCACCGGATCTATCGGCTCAAAAGTAGGGCCAGAGGTGATAAGGATATGTTTGCCCTGCAACGGGCTATCTGCCCCTGCTGAATGCCGCGCAAGCCGCGCATCAATCGCGCTGATAATCACCTGTGGGTCGGCCAGCCGGCCAGTGCCTATCTCTCCGCAGGCAGTATCGCCATCTTCCGGGGCGATAAGCCCGGCCCCTCTTTTTATCAGGATATCCAGATTAGCGCGTGTGGCAGGATGAGCCCACATATTGGGGTTCATGGCCGGGGCTATCATCACCGGGCAATCTGTTGCCAGACAAATGGTACTGGCCAGATCATCTGCCAGCCCATGCGCCATCTTGGCTATAAAATTGGCGGTTGCCGGGGCAACCAGCACCAAATCTGCATCCCGTGCCAGCCTTATATGCCCCATTTCGGCTTCATCGGTCAGAGAAAACAAATCGCTATAGACTTTCTCGCCGGTCAGGGCAGACAGGCTAAGAGGGGTGATAAATTCCATTGCCGAGCGGGTCATCACGCCGCGTATCTGATACCCCCTATCCATTAACCGGCGCGATAGATCGAGCGCCTTATAGGCCGCAATACCGCCTGTTATCAAAAGCAGGATACGCTGCTGCCTGGCCTGGCTTAGCGGTGTGAGTTGCAGGCCTTCCAGATCCAGATGCCAGCCTTTTGCCGCCAGTGCTTCTTCCAGCTTTGCCCGTTTGGCCGCCGGAATTTGGGCGCGCTGGCGATAATTGGATAAGGCACTTGCGCCAACCGATAATAATTTTTGTACCGCTTCGCGGCCACCCAGCTGCTGGATAGCTGCCTCAAAAATAGTGTGAAAATTGCTCATCTAGCCCCTCTTGATTCACAAATTTGTGAATTATTCACATTTTAGTGAAGAGATAAGAGGCTGTAAAGCGCAATCGCCACAGAAATAGCGGTGATAATATAGGGCCATTTCGGGGCGGGCGGTGGTGGAGGGGAAAGGTTTTCCAGCTTTTTTATCAGCTGGGGCAGTTTCAGATAAAGCTGGCGCACATCCGAGATAGCGCGTTCAATCTGGGCGCGTATTGTATCTTCCGAGCCTATCCAGCTGCTGGCTAATGGCCGGGCAAATGCCCACATATCGGCGGCCGGGTTCAGGCTTCTTGCCACCCCTTCGGCCATCATCATGGTTTTTTGCAGCAAATTAAATTGCGGCTGGATGGAAATTTCAAAACGGGCAGAGATTTGCAGAATTTGCCCAAGCACAAGGCCAAGCGAAATATCGCCAAGTGCCTTGCCAAGTACCGGATCGGCCACACTGCGCAGGCTTTGGGAAAAGGCTGCAAGAGAGACCGTATCATCCAGCATCCCGGCATCATAATGCAGGCGGGCTACCTCATCATAATTGCGGTTCAAAATAGCATCCAGAAGCCTGGCTAAAAACAGCCTGTCGGCAAAATCCAGCTGACCCATAATGCCGAAATCAATCGGTACCAGCAGCCCGTCCGCGGTGACAAAAATATTGCCCGGATGCATATCGGCATGAAAATAGCCATCGCGAAAGACCTGATTGAAAAAACTGGTCGCGGCCGCTTCGGTGATTTTGGCGATATCATGTCCGGCCGCCTTTAGTGCGGTGACATTATCAATGCGTATTCCGTCTATCCATTCAATGACCAGCATATGGCTGTTGGTGCGTTCCAAATCGATAAAGGGAATACGGATGCCCGTATCGCCTGCCATATTTTCCGCCAGCCGGTTGCCCGCAGCCGCTTCCATACGCAAATCCAGCTCAACATCCGAGATATGTTCAAATTGCTGAACAGCGGTAACCAGCTTTAGCCGGCGCAATCCCGGGGCAACCGCCTCTGCAAGGCGTGCCATCGCCCGGAAAAAACGCACATCGCGGCGCATTTGATGGGCAATGCCCGGGCGTAATATCTTTACCGCAACGATACGGCCATCTGGCAAGCGGGCTTTATGCACCTGGGCGATGGAGGCTGCCGCGACAGCTGTTTCATCAAAATCGGCAAAAAGCTCGGAGACAGATTTCTGGCTGGTTTCTTCGATAATCCGGATAGCTTTTTTACCGGAAAAAGGCGGCAGCCTGTCTTGCAATTGCCCCAGCGCGCTGGCCAGTTCCGGGCCAATTAAATCTGCCCGGGTGGCAAGGGCTTGTCCAAATTTGATAAAGCCGGGCCCAAGTGCCTGCAAGGCTTCACATAATGCCTGGCCAGCATCCCTGCGTGCCTGGCGTCCGGCGATGAGGAAGTTCAGTATCAGCAACAATCGGCAAAACCAGCGGGGCAGTAAATCTATTTTGGCCAAATGCCCCAATACCCCTGCCCGGCCAAGAATAAAACCCGTGCGCGGCAAGCGCCATAACAGGATAAGACTATCCATTAATCCAGCTTCCAGCCGGAATGAATGGCCGCAATACCGCCAGACAGGCTGCGGATACGGATCTGGCCAAATCCGGCTTCACCAAAAGAAGCGGCCAGCGCTTCTGGACGCGGAAACATACGAATAGACTCGGCCAGATAGCGATAGGCCGCTTCATCTTTGGCAATATAGCGCCCCAAACGCGGCAAGGCCTGAAACGACCAGAAATCATACAGCTTTGATAGGGCCGGATTATCGACATGCGAGAATTCAAGACAGCAAAACCGCCCCCCCGGTTTCAGGATACGATAGGCTTGTAAAAGCACAGCCTCGCGGTTTGTTACATTACGAAGGCCAAAGGCAATTGTTACCCTGTCCACGCTGTTATCTTCTATCGGCAAGGCTTCTGCGCTGGCTTGCGTCCATTCCAGCTGGTCGGCATAGGCGATAATATCGCGCCGCTTTTTGCCAGCGGCCAGCATATCGCGATTGATATCGACAATATGGGCAGACCCGCCGCCGCGGCGCAAAAACCGCAAGGCAATATCGCCTGTCCCGCCAGCCAGATCCACCAGCTTTTGGGTCGGGCGCGGTGCCATCCAGTCCATCAGCGCATCTTTCCATAGCCGGTGGATACCCGCACTCATCACATCATTCATCAGATCATAAGAAGGTGCGACAGAGGAAAATACCTCTCCCACCCGCGCCTGTTTCTGGCCGCGCGGCACTTCGGAAAACCCAAAATCAATCACATCCTTTTCGGGTTGTGCTGTCACGTCAAAACATCCTCACCTTGTCTGGTTCACTCATTATTTCCTGTACCCATGCCGGATTAAGGCCGCTATAGGCTGTAATTTATTTTCTTTTACCTGTATTACGTTCCAAACGGCAAGTTAGCCTTGCTATGAAGTTTGCTTGGAAATATCCATAAATCGCTGATACACCCTGACTATAAAGAAGTTGCAAGGGAATTTGAAGAGTGCCTGAATTACCAGAGGTTGAAACGGTGCGTACCGCACTTGAGCCTGTCCTGCATGGCCAGCAGATTAGCACTGTTCGCCTTACCCGCCAGGATTTGCGCTGGCCTCTGCCCCGAAATTTGTCTGCTGCACTCACCGGCCAGATATGCGGCCTGCCCTGGCGGCGGGGCAAATATATTCTGCTGCCCCTTCTGCCATCCGGCAAAACACTGCTTATCCATCTGGGTATGTCCGGGGCGATACGGCTATATCCGCGCCAGCCGGCGCATTTTGGCAAGCATGATCATTTTTCTGTTGAGCTGGCAGATGGGCAATGGTTTGTCTTTTCTGACCCGCGCCGCTTTGGCCATCTGGATTTGCTGGAGAGCGGCAAGGAAGAAGCCCACCCCTTGCTATCGGGGATGGGGGTAGAGCCCTTATCCAATCATTTCTCGCCTGCCTATCTGGACAGGGTGCTGGCAGCGCGCAAACAGCCGATAAAAACCGCGCTTCTGGATCAAAGACTCATTGCGGGTCTTGGCAATATCTATGTCAGCGAGGCCCTGTTCAGAGCCGGGATTTCGCCGCGCAGACAAGCCGGCAATATTGTTGGCAAGCGCACAGAACGTCTGGTGCCGGCGATTCGCGCCACATTAACAGAGGCGATATCGGCTGGCGGGACAAGCCTGCGCGACCATGTCCAGCCAGGCGGCGAGATAGGCTATTTTGTACAGAACCTCAAGGTATATGGCCGCGAAGGGGCGGGCTGTTCTGTCTGTGATAAACCCATTAAAATGCTCAGACAGGGCGGGCGTTCTGGCTATTACTGCCCCAATTGCCAGCGATAATATGCTTTTTGCCTGAATAGCAGAAAGGCCAAACAGAGAACGGCTATATTCTGGCCAAAGGGGCGGGGGCCCTGCAGGCAACCGGCTATGACCAGGAGAGGGCCGAAAGCCACAGAAAGGCGTGCGTGGCCGAATGTCATAAAATACTTGACCCGAGCCAGGGTTTTCGCGTATCTTGCGCCATCTTTTGTATTGTTAATTTAAGGAATAGCTTTATGGCTAATCATAAATCTGCGAAAAAGCGGATCATCCGCAACGCCCATCGCGCCGAGATCAATAAAAGCCGAATCAGTCGTATCAGAACGTTCATCAAGAAGGTTGAAAACGCTATTACCTCTGGCGATCAGGCCGCAGCGCAAACGGCATTAAAAGAAGCCCAGCCCGAGATTATGCGTGGCGTAACAAAAGGCGTTCTGCACAAAAACACCGCATCACGCAAGGTTAGCCGCCTGGCGGCACGGGTAAAAGCGGTTAGCGCCTAAACGCAAGACAGGCTTTGAGCATATAAATCTTTTTTGATAAGGGCGCAGTTCTTCTGCCGCCCTTTTTTGCTGTCCGGATTCGGGGCATTTTGTTACTGTTTTGCCCCATGCACCTGCCAGCAGATATTTAGGTTAAGCAGGTTTAATGCTGGCCAGCGCTTCTTGCGGCGGGGCAAAAAATAGCAGTTAGCCAGCTTTGTTCTCATGCTACTTTGATTCGTCTTTCCTAACTCTTTATCTTCTCTGAAAAAAAAGAACGAAACCTGTTAGCGGACGCTTTTGACGCGCCTAACTGTCAAGAAAAAAAACTGCATGAAACCCAACTTTATTTTTATCAAATTGGACTTTCGTGACTTGAAACCTTTTGCTGTTTCAGTTTACTTTGGGCTCTATGGCTCATGGTCAGGGTGCGTGTTTTCCGGTTTTAAGAGATGTGCGTTTTTTCCACCTTCCTCGGCCGTCAGTAAAACTGGATATATCAGAATATTTTGGGCAATTCCGCCTGAAAAATAAGAGAAAAAAGTAATTTTATGGCGGCATCAGATAAAGATATGGCAGGCGATGGAAGGAAGCAAAAAGCGACTTCCGAGCGCGATATTACACCGCCTCAATCTGTTGCAGGCCTGTCCCGGGGCACCGGCGATGCCAGCCATCTGGCCGAACAAAACCTTTTATGGCAACGGGTTTCCCATCGGCTGAAAACAGAGCTGGGCGAAGCCAAATGGCGGGCATGGATTAAGCCGCTTCTGCTGGAGGCCTTTGATGAAGACCAGCTGATATTGCGGGCATCGACCAGTTTTTTGCGCGACCGTGTGCATTCCAATTACCTTGATAAAATCCGGCTTCTTGCCGCCACACAGACAGGTGCACACCCGAACGTGCGTATCTTGCTGGCCCGTGAAGGCAAGCCCCAGCCCTTTGGCACCCTAAACGGCCAGACAGCCATATCCGAAAATGCGGCTGAAATAAATTCAGGCTCGGCAGGGGCTGAAAAACATGGCCGTTCTGCCAGCCGCCCGGCGCGTTTTTCGCAATCCCAAAATAGCGAGGCAGATACAAGCCCGAGTATTGAAGGGCTGGATACCCGCTTTACCTTTGAAAATTTTGTCGTTGGCTCCCCTAACCAGCTGGCCTTTGCGATTGCCAGGCGAGTCGCCGAAAGCCCGGAAGCAACCTATAACCCCTTGTTCCTTTATGGCGGGGTCGGGCTGGGCAAAACCCATTTGATGCATGCAATCGCGTGGGAGATCCATTTTCGCCAGCCGCATCGCAAAGTGATGTATTTATCGGCGGAAAAATTCATGTATCGCTTTATCCGCGCATTGCGGTACCGCGATATGATGTCTTTTAAAGAACAGTTCCGTTCTGTCGATGTGTTGATGATAGATGATGTGCAGTTCATTTCTGGCAAGGATTCTACACAGGAAGAATTTTTTCATACCTTTAATGCGCTGGTCGAAGATGGCCGCCAAGTGGTGTTATCAGCAGATAAATCGCCCACCGACCTTTCTGGTATGGAAGAGCGGCTTCGCTCGCGGCTGGGCTGGGGTATGGTTGCAGATATTCACCCCTCGGATTATGAGTTAAGGCTGGGTATCTTACAGGCACGCCGCGAAAAAATGGGTGTGGATGTTCCCGATAAGGTACTGGATTTCCTGGCACGTAAAATCACTTCCAATATTCGTGAGGTAGAAGGGGCGTTTAACCGCATTACGGCCTATGCAACGCTGGTTGGCCATGCGGTGACCGTGGAAACGACCAAAGAAGTGCTGAGCGATTTGCTGCGGGCCAGCAACCGCAAGATTAGCATTGATGATATCCAGAAAAAAGTAGCTGCCCATTTCAATATTCGGGTAGCGGATATGTTTTCTGCTCGCCGGGCCCGCCAGATTGCACGGCCGCGCCAGATAGCGATGTTCCTGGCGAAAAATCTAACCTCTCTTTCCTATCCGGAAATCGGCCGTAATTTTGGCAACCGCGATCATACCACCATCATGCATGCGGTGCGCAAAATCGAGGAATTGATGGAAACAGATGCCGCCCTGGCAGATGATGTAAGTTTGCTGAAATCCATTCTGGCGGACTAAATTCCCCTGCTTTTGGTAAAATTGGGCGAATCGGCCAAATTCGCTTAAAAATATCTTAAAAACATCCAAAAAACACAGATATTAACCATATATCTAGTGCGTAATTTTGTTTGTACTGCTATATTTTGTGTGACAAAATAGAGTGATTAAAAACCACTTCCAAATTAAAGGAAATCGCACGAATGAAATTTGCCATAGACAGATTGAGTTTA
>Ga0209654_1002148_pt1 | contig 14041 bp, 7 predicted proteins | sample SaaInl1SG_22_DNA_FD_184646 | JGI IMG/M metagenome (GOLD analysis project Ga0209654, IMG submission 184646) | Marine microbial communities from expanding oxygen minimum zones in the Saanich Inlet - ESP_161SG_22_DNA (SPAdes) (version 2) | ecosystem: Environmental > Aquatic > Marine > Intertidal... | reverse complement strand
ACGCTCATAGTCACGTACTAGTTCATGACCAAGGGAAGCAAATGCATAGGCATTGAAATCAAAGTTTTTATAAGTAAAACCTAAGTTAAGCCCCATTTCAAAGTCTGGAATTGGATCACCGATATTGGTGCGATCTGCATCTGATATTTTACCATCACCGTTTGTATCTACAAAACGTAAGTCTCCTGGTGCAATATCCCCAATGGTACTGTATTTTCCGCCATCAGCAGCTGCATCCAAGGCATCTATTTCCGCTTGTGTTTGGTAAAGACCATCCGTTTTATAGCCGAAGTAATGTCCTAAAGCAAAGCCTGGTGCCATACGGGTAATACCCGTTTGGCTAATTCCAACTCCGTATTCACCACCAACAGGTGTCGTTCTGCCATTAAGCGATAACACTTCGTTTTCAATACTTGTGAAGTTAAAATTGATGTTATAGTTAAAGTCATCCCCTGCAGCGCCATAATAGCCTAATGCAACTTCAATACCTTGATTTTGAACGGTCCCCGCATTTACAAAAGGAACACCTGAGCCAGGCGCACTAACGCCTGTAAGAGCAGATGCCTGTGGGCTAAGTAATAAATCCTTTGTTTTTTTACGGAATGCATCTGCAGTAATAATGAGCTTTTGATCAAACAAGCGTAAGTCCACCCCAATATTTGCCGTTTCTTGTTCTTCCCATTTAAGATTTTCATTTCCAAGCGTACCTGCTGCTTGACCGTATAATAAATCGTCAATGGTATTTACATTATTCCCTGGGTCAACAGTTGCTTCTCCATTAAGACGCGTTATATAGGCAAATGGAGCCGCAGTACGGTCGTTTCCAATAATACCGTAACTACCTCGGATTTTAAATTGATTTATCCAATCGATGTTTTGCATAAAATCCTCTTCTGAAATGTTCCACCCTATAGAACCTGAAGGAAAGAATCCAATATTGTTCCCGTTTTTGGCAGAAAATTTAGAAGACACATCGCGTCTAACAGCTGCTGAAAACAAGTATTTGTCTTGATAGCTATATTGTATGCGTGTGAACGCAGAAGAAAGTCGATTGTCAAACCAGTCTCCACCAACAGCAAGTTGGGCTTCATTAAATCTTGGCGTAATAACCATTCCAGCATCCCAAACGGTTTGTCCCGGCTGGTTGGTTCCCGTTGTTGTTCTTCCTGTATTACCAAAAAACAGTCCCTCTGTTTGGTATAGTGATGTCCCTAGCAAAACTTTAAGATCGTGAACGTCATTGAAGGTATTGTTATAAGTAATATAATTATCCCACATCCAGTCTGTGTAATTGGCACCGTTGTCAATTACCTCGTTACCAATTACGTTAGCAGCTTTGCCATTACCATAATTTTGCTCTGGTCTAAACACGTCATCTAGAACCGTAGCATGGTTGTAATTAAATTTTGAAGTTGCTGTGAAGTTGCTCCAAAAGTTATACTCCAATCCAAAAATACCTGATAAACGTGAGCCCCTAGACGTATTATATGTGTTTGCGATTTGAGCAACAGGGTTTATAAGTTCAATTTGTGATACGTCATTTGCGAGCGCATAGTCTCCGTTTTCATCATAAACTGACATGGTGGGGTTTAGGTTCACCGCATTGTAAAGCACTGCGCCAATCCCATTCTCTGCAAGGTTTTGTTTGCTTCCTTCAAAATAAAATGCATTGGCACTTAGTTCAAGGTTCTCTAAAATATCATATTTGTAATTCATTCGAGCGGTAATACGTTCATAGTTATTACTGCTTCCGCCTACAATACCGTCTTGGTCTAAGTAAGAAACGCCAAAGGAGTAGGAAGATTTTTCTCCTCCTCCATAACCAGAAAGGTTAACTTCTGTCATGGGCGCAACTTCGAAAACTTCGTCTTGCCAATCGGTCCCTTGCTGAGGATAAACATAAAATTTAGTTTGATCTGCTGCGTCATTTACATATTGTGCAAAATCAAAAGCATTCATCAAATCAAGTTTTTTACTTGTGGCTTGAAGTGCAGTGTAAGAGCTTAACTGAAAAGTTAAATCTGTATTTTTTCCACCAGACTTGCTTGTGATTAAAATAACTCCGTTCGCCGCTTGAACACCATAAACACCTGCTGTAGCATCTTTTATAATGTTAATCGTTGCAATGTCATTTGGATTAATAGCATTCAAATCCACAATTCGGTTACCATCCACCAAAATAAGTGGTGAGTTGTCACCATTGGTGGTAATCCCACGAATTCTGATATTGAAGCCGCTACCTGGAGAACCTGATTGTGAAGTAATACTCACCCCGGGTACTTGTCCTTGAAGGGCTTGCTCAGCTCGTACTGGATTAAGTTTCTGAATGGTTTTAGAGTCAATGACGCTAACAGCACCTGTCACTTCCTTTTTTCGCTGAGAACCGTAGCCAATAACTACAATTTCATCCAAAGCATCTGCAGATGTGGTTAGAGAAACCGAGACGTTGGTGCTGTTGCCAACAGCAACTTCTTGGGTTTCAAATCCTATATAAGAGATGACAAGCGTTGCATCGCTTGAAACTCCTGCCAATTGGAACATTCCGTCAAAGTCGGTAGTTGTTCCAATATCAGTGCCCTTTACCAAAACAGTAGCTCCAGGAAGTGGAGCACCACTGTCGGCTTCAGTTACCGTACCACTAACTTGCTGGGCAAATGCAATGGTAGAGGCCAGTAAGGCAACTGATATGTTAAGAAATAGTTTATTCATTGTTAAATAGATTTGCTCAAAAGTAACATGAATACATTGTTAGATTGCAAAAAAGCACCTATACAATATATATACAACGCAAAAAAAAAGGTTGTAAATTATCAGTTCTACAATGAAAGGATATACTCTGTAAGATTTTGGTCGTGAAGAAGGGTCATTTTTTTGCGTAATCGATAGCGTTTTATATCTACACTTTTTATAGAAATGTTAAGTAAAGGGGCTATTTCTTTAGAAGACAAGTTTAACCTAAGGTAGGCACAAAGCTTTAAGTCGTGGTTGGTAAGTGTAGGGTGTGATTCTTTTAATCTTTTTAGAAAATCTTTATCCGCATTATCAAAGGCTTGCTCAAAAAACTCCCAATCATCGTCGTTTTTTAACGATCGCTTAATGGTGCGCAATACACGCGAAACGGTTGGGTTTGCAGCAGCTGGTTCTAAATCATTAAGCAATGCATTCATAAATTGGTTTTTCTTAATCATTGCCATGGTAGAAATAGCCAGCTCCTTATTTTTTTGCTCAATGTTATCTTCCAACTGTTCGTTTTTGATGCGCATGATTTCCTCATTTTGCTTAAGCGCCATTAAGTTTAACTTACGTTGATTTTCTTCAATAAGCTTTTCTTGCTCACGCCTATAATACTTGACATAGCGGAGATTAAATAACCTAAAAAAACCAAACATCAACAAGGCATATACAACTAATGCAGGAGTTGAAAAATACCATGGCCGGTAAATTTTAAATGTCGTTTTATGTGTTTGAGCACTCATCACATCTCCCACCACAGCACGCGCATTCAGCGTATAGGTTCCAAATCTAAGGTTTCCAAATGTTGCTGTAGCATCCGTTGTCCATTCAGACCAATTTTCAGAATAACCATCGAGTTTGTACTGAAAAAGCGGCTTGTCGGCAATATTGTTATTGGCGATAAAATAGCGTGCAGATATAGAATTATAATCCGATGATAGCTTCACTTTGGTATCCACTTGTAGTTGCTGCCTTGTGTTGGATTTGTTATACGCCTCAAGTTTGTTGAGCATGATGCTGGGCGCATAGGATTGTATTTTGGACGTATCAAAAACAAAAAATCCATTTGACGTTCCAATAAGGTATTCGTTTTGGGATAGATGCCTGATATTTTCAAAACCTGTGTTGGTTTTCCTTATATCATAAGAAAGTGAGTATTTGTTTATGATAAATTCACTTGATAATGCGCCTTTTTCTGCTCGAATCAAATTGTTACGCTCAAAAAACCAAAGGTATTTTTCTCTGTCTATCACCATTTTGGCAGAGGTAAAATTACTTTGTTGGAACAAGGTGGAAATATTATCATTTTTTACAAATAGGTTTTGATTTACATCGTATTCATAAAATCCATATTTAGAAAAGTAATATATATCGCCCTGAAAAGAAATCATACTACTATACAGACTCGTAGGTACATTTGGAATTTGGGCAACAGAAAGAAATTTTTTCTTTTTATCATCTAACAACAATTTAAACACCCCTTTATATTCGTGGCTAACTAATATCTCATTTGGGTTTAAAACCTCTAAATAGCGAGAAGACATGGAAAAATCTTGAATGTGGGTTAGGTGACGTAAGGAGTTATCCCCTTTTTCAAAAAGATGAATGCCATTATATGTCCCTGCAATAAGCTGGTTGTTGTTAAGTTCCCGAAAGAGCCATACACCGCCTCCAGTATAAAGAGGTTTTGCGATGGAACCCATAATCTCAAAAGCCCCCTTGTCGTGTCCACAAACCAGGGTGTTATTTAATTTTTCTAAAGACCATACCTGACCATCTAATCCCATAATAGGCTTCAAGGGAACATTGGCATTTATGGGCTTATAATATAACCCTTGATTCGTGCCCACATAGATCATATTGTCATAAACCTGAGTAGCATAAACGGTACCTATTAAATCTTTATCAGAGCTATAAAAATTGATAGGTGATGACAAAGGGACATAGGAGAGTCCGTTGTCAAGACCTAACCATAACCCATTTTGGTTGTCAACAGAAGCGGCAAGTACCGTATTGTTAGCTAATCCATCATCTGTGCTGATGTGTTGAATTAACGCACCTGTTTCTGAAAGAATATAGGCGCCATTACTAATTGAACCCAATACCAATTGCCCATTTTTTGTTTTGGTGTAACTATACAATACATCCTCAGCAAGTATTTTGCTCAGAGATGGGTTGTAAGGTTTTACAACGTTTTGTTTTAAAAGCAATCCATTTTCTCTAGTAACAATCAAGGTGCCGTTTGGGGAATTGCTAAGTCCAATAACCTGATTTTTTCTTAACTGATCTGCTGATAAAAAAAGAATTCCTTTTTCATTTACAATACTATAAATGGAAAGATTATTATCCTGATAATAAATGTTATCGCCTTCGATAAAAACTTTTAAAATTCCTGATACAGGATTAAAAGTAGATATGCCTTGTGAAACTTGATCGTAAATAATTAATCGATCTAATGTTTGAAAAATAATAAACTGTTTGTGAGGCACAATATTCCAAACTTGTTCATCTTCAATCATACTAAAATCAAGATTTTCAGCTATTGACCTGTAGGAAAGTATGCCGTTTTTTTGGCGAAGCCAATACCCAAAATCCATATACGAACCTGTATATACGGCTGTTGAATTTACAAATACAGACCGCATGATAGAATTGTTTGGTGTAGGGTGCAAATTCCAATCTGAACCATTGAATTCTAGTAGCCCAAAGTTGTTCGCTACATAAACTCTATGCTGTGCATCTTGAGAAATTTTCCAATTTTGACTTCCTGCGTTGTAAAGTTCAGGTGGAAAATTTTGTATAGGTGGGTGATATTGTGAAAACACAATATTTGACCATAAGACAATGATTATCAGTTTTTTAATATTATTTAAAAACAAAATGCTTAGATTATGTAGATACAAACCTAAGCATTTTGGATAAAACTGTAATTACAAATTTTTACCAGAAGAAAGCATACAAGAATGCTGTAATGATTACCACTATCATGGCACCAATGTTAAAACTTGGTGAAGTAGCAAAAAGATTAGATGTTAAGGTAATGCCTTTTGGGTCGTTACCCTTGCCTTCTACGGCACTAATCCCTACAATAACGCCAATAGACAACAAGGTGGTTAACAGCATTTGTTGCATAAAGGGAATATCAACAAACACAGAAGCGTCCGACCAACCATTCGGAGCAATTTTAAAATACATTGCGATAGGAATAGATAGAATTACACCCCAAATTGCTGCGTTATTTGTAGCCTTTTTATAAAATAATCCCATTAAGAAGGCCGCTAAAATCCCAGGGCTTACCACACCTGTATATTCTTGAATAAATTGGAAAACTTGCCCAAGGCTGCCAAGTTGCGGTGCCAACACCATAGCTATCACTAGCGCTACAAGTCCTGTTAATCGACCTACTCGAACCATTTGTTTGTTGGTCGCTTTAGGACGAAATAATGATCTATAAATATCCATCGTAAAAATAGTTGATGTGGAGTTTATCATTGATGCCAATGAAGACACAATAGCTGCTGCCAATGCAGCAAGAATAAGACCTTTTAGCCCTGCTGGAATAAAATTCTTGATAAGCCAAGGCGCAGCGTTATCATTTGCAATGTTTCCTGCATTTCCAATAAACCCTTCAGATGCCAATAATTCTCTGTTAAGTTCTCCTGCTGGATCTAAGTTCATCACGTAAGCAATTATTCCTGGAATAACTACAATTACAGGAATTAACAACTTTAAAAATGCTGCAAACACAATCCCTTTTTGCCCTTCTTTAAGGCTTTTTGCTGCAAGTGTACGTTGAATGATATATTGGTTGAATCCCCAATAATAAAGGTTTGCAACCCACAAGCCACCAATCAATACGCTTAAGCCCGGTAAGTCAAAATAAGCGTCTTTGCCATTTGGTGTAATAATTTCTCCTTTAGAAAGAATCATTGAAAATCGTTCTGGAACGGCATTATATACGTAAAGTAATCCGTCAACGGCACTTCCAGAATCTGTAACATTGGATAGTGCAAAATAGGTCATAAGCAAGCCTCCAAAAATAAGCAGCACTACTTGCACTACGTCTGTCCAAGCCACTGCTGCTAGCCCGCCCCAAAGCGAATAGGCTGCCGCGAAAAGACCCAATCCAATAATGCTATTTAGTAAAATACTACCATCTCCAGTGCCAACAATAGTATCTAGCGCTTTTCCACCCAGATAAAGCACTGTTGTCAGGTTTACAAAAACAAACAAAGCAATCCAAAAAATGGCAAGAATGGTTTTAAGATTACTGCTGAATCGTTTTTCAATAAATTCTGGAATGGTATAAAGTCCTTTTTCAATGAAAATGGGCAAGAAATATTTTCCGACAACAAGCAAAGTAATGGCAGCCATCCATTCGTAAGATGCAATGGCAAGACCAAGGGCAAAGCCTGAGCCAGACATCCCAATAAATTGTTCTGCTGATATGTTAGCAGCAATAAGTGATGCGCCAATAGCCCACCAAGGCAATGATTTACTGGCTAAAAAATAATCTTCTGCACTTTTCTCGGTTCCTTTTTTTTGACGCGACACAAAGAGTCCGATGCCCAAAATAAGAAGGGCATAAGCTATAAATATGCTAATATCTAATGATGAAATATCCATTTTATTGGTTTTTTTTGGTTAAAATGTGCATAAATGTACATTAAATCTTCTAACCTAAATACAAACCAATTTTAACCACAATGATTTACTTTAAAGAATTATTTATATTTTAACAAAAAAAATGAAAAACAGAAGAGATTTTTTGAAAGAGGTATGTCCAACCGTGGCATTTGCATTTTTTGGCATCAGTTTTTTGGAAGCTTGCAGCAACGTTTACGATGATGATGTTGAGACTACAAATCCCGGTAATGGCACCGGTACAGGAAGTGGTACTGGCGGAGGAACCAACACAAATGGGTTCACCAAAAATGGAAACATGTACACCATAGATATTACCCACAGTAATTTTACTAGCCCTCCATCAAACATGGGCACAGGATTAGGTAGTGTAGGTGGCTGGATGAATGGAAATAGCATTGGAATTCCTGCTTTGTTTTTACGTATTTCAGAAGCCACTATACAAGCTTACTCAAACACATGTCCTTATCACGGGCTAAAGAACGAATGGGTATTGGAGAGTACAAGTACTTTTAGATGTAATCACCAACAAAATAGATTTAACACGGAGTGCACCAATTCTGGATCAACCAGTCCAGTTAATGGCAGGTCGTTGAAATGTTATAGCCCTACGCTTGATGGGAGCACCCTTAACCTGACAATCAGTTAATTTTCGTAATTCATCATTTGTTATAATAATTTGAACAAATGTGAGGAAATAACCATTAAATATTCCTTTTTTTTGTTGTCATAAATAATTATATATGCCTTCTTTAGAAGAATATACTGGTCCATTGGACAAGCGATTGAGAAAACACTTGCTTCGAAGAGCCTGTTTTCAATACTCAAAAGAACAACTAGATGACCTTGCGGGTAAAAGTGCTGCTGAAATTTTAGATACTCTAATTGTGTCTAAAACCTACACATGGGAGTGGCCCTACGACCCAATTACCACAAACAACCAATATGGTTCCAATAGGCTTGACGGTTCCTGGCTTCAAGATCAAAATTGGACTTACGAAAAGTACATCAACCGTCAAGTACCCAAGCGGAGTTTAGTAGCGGGCTGGTGGTGGTATAACGCACTGAAGCAAAACTCCATAATCGATAAGTTAACTTGGTTTTTGTTTACAACGTTTACCGTTTCAAAAGATGACGGCTCAGGGCGCCCAGGGAATTATTTTGACTACCTGAATTTATTGCAATTTTATGCGGATAAAAGTGTTAAGACCTTGGCTCGGAAAATTTCCTTTGATAATGCCATGCTTTTTTATTTAGATAACGCGGACAATGAAAAGCAAAGTCCAAATGAAAACTACGCCAGGGAATTTTTAGAGCTTTTTACCATTGGTAAAGGCGAACAAGTAGCAGAGGGCGATTACACCAACTATACCGAACACGATGTTGTACAAGCAGCCCGTGTATTTTCTGGAATTAAAATCAACTGGGCGCGTGACAGCCATGACCCCGATACAAAAAAATTACCCCATTACCCAAATGGAATCAGTAAAGGGTGGATAAGTGCGAGTAAACACGATTCTGGAAATAAAACATTTAGTTATGCTTTTGATAATCATACTATTAATGGCAGTTCATATAATTCAGGAATTGAAAATGAGTTAGACGATTTTGTTGATATGGTGTTTGACAAAATAGCTACAGCAAAAAATTATGTGCGGAAACTATATCGTATGTATGTTCGTAGTGAATGGGGTCAAGATGTTGAAGACGATATCATAACTCCTTTGGCAGAACAACTTCAAGCAAATGGATATAACCTTCTTGAGGTTTTAAGAACCCTATTGCTATCAAAACACTTTTTTGATTTAGACGATAGTGACGCGACCAATGAAAACGTTGGTGCTATGGTTAAAAATCCGTTACAATATTTAAATGAACTCGTCACATTACTAGGAATCTCAATTCCTGATGCAACAGCCACACCTCCTGTTCTTTATCAAACATTAAATAACAGTGTTGAGTATTATAATTTTTATCGTTTTTGGTATGAATTCTGTCATGGCTCTTTCTTCCCCTTGTGTGGTATGGAATTTTTTGCGCCTAATACAGTAGCAGGTTATCCAGGCGATTATCAGTCACCTGCTTATGATAGGGCTTGGTTTAATTCTAACAATATTGTTGCGCGTTATAATACCATCAATAGCTTTATTGGAAGGAATTATAACGATAGCTATGGAAATGGCGTGAATCAAATCATTGGCGTTCAGTATGCTAATAATGGGAATACTTGGTACAAACGAATTTGGACATCTTTTAATGTTCTAAACTTTTTTGATCAAAATATTTCGGATCCATTTAGTGCTGAAACCATAATTAAAGAGTTAGCAGATTTGCTTTACGCAGAGCCTATTGATGATAATAGAGTTGCTTATTTTAAATTATTCTTAGTTCCTGAAGGTGAGCCTGATTATTACTGGTGGCAAGCTTGGAACGAATGGGCTAATAACGGAAATAGCACTCAAGTTAAAAACAGATTAGAAGAATTACTGTCTAAGATGATTAATGCAGCAGAATTCCAACTCATGTAATTTTTAATTATGAAAAGAAGAGATTTTATTAAACTTTCTGCAACAGCATCAGCCATGGGCTTGTTGCCTTCTGAAGTTGGAGCTGCAATGAAGCTAGCCAATACTTCTTTAAATTGTGATGTATCCAACCGAAAATTGGTACTCATTGAATTAAAAGGTGGGAATGACGGATTGAACACCCTTATTCCGTATAATAATTATGGGTATTACAAAGACACATTACGTGAAAACTTACACATTCCGATCAATAATTATTCGAATCTTGCAGTAGATACAACACTATCAGGCTCAAATCAAGATTTGGCTTTTAATCCTGCCTTACTTACAGGAAACAATGCGGGTTTCAAAGGCTTGTATCAAAATGGAATGCTTCGCGTTCTTCAATCTGTTGGTTATCCTGCAGCAAATAAAAGTCATTTTGCTTCCATTGACCTTTGGGCAACTGGAAATGACGGTAACGGCTGGGATAATGGCAAAGACAGCGGTTGGCTTGGACGTTTTATGGAAACGGCTTATTCTGATTTGATTCCATCAAATTACCCTATGGGAATTCAATTGGGTTCTAGCAACACTTGGTTAGGATTTCACGCCGAACACGAGCATGGAATGGCACTGAATATTGAAGGGCAAAATTCACAAAACTTTTATACCGTATTAAGTGGTCTTGCTGGGCAAGCTCCAACAAATATCAATGAAAACACCCATTACGGAGAAGAGCTACAGTACATAGTAAACACAGACGCTTTTGCCAACACATACGCAAATTCTATTGAAACCGCTTATAATGCAGGCTCCAATTACAATAATGCTTCTGGGTATCCGAATACTGATTTAGCTGACCAGTTGAAAACTGTAGCAAGGCTTATACGAGGGGGTATCGATACAAAAATCTATATGGTCACCATTGGAGGATTTGATACGCACAATAAACAAAATCAGGGCATCGGAGATGTAAATGGGAAACATACACAACTACTAACAGAACTTTCGGGAGCTGTAGATGCCTTTATTAAAGACATCAATTCAGACTCCATAGGAGATGATGTAGTTGGGCTTACTTTTTCTGAGTTTGGTAGAAAAGCAAAGGAAAATGGTAACTTAGGAACAGACCACGGTGAAATTGCTCCTATGTTTGTTTTTGGAAAACCAGTACAAGGCGGTGTTTCGGGAGTAAATGTCGATTTAACAGAAGCAACAAGTAATAATAATTGGCAAATAAAAACCGTACAACACGATTACAGACAGGTTTTCGCAACAGTCATGCAAGACTTTTTAGGAGCAGAAAACACGGTAGTCGATAATGCCTTTTTTGACCACGCAAACACTGCTAGCTTTACTGAAAATAAGCTTTCTAATATCATAAAACCCTCGCATTATGTTGAAGCCTCTTGTTATGCACTTAGTGTAGGTGAAACGCCAAAAGAGTCCATGTGGGCCGTATATCCTAATCCCGTATATGACACCCTCTATGTAGATCAATTTTCAGATGCTAACGCAGTAAAATATCAGCTTTTTGAAACCAGCGGTAGATTATTAAGGCAAGGAAATGTAGATTTAAGCAGAGGATATGGTGCCATAGATGTATCGAATCTGAATAATGGAATTTATGTCATTTCACTTTCAGACGGCGTTAAATCAGCTACAAAAAAAATCATCAAAGGGAATGCCTAATAACCGGTATTAAACCCTTTTTTAACAATAACTGACCATGAAACCACTACAAGTATTTGCATGCTTTTGCTTATTTCTATTTGTATTGGGGTGTTCTTCGGAGAATGAACAGCCCGTTTGCACAAAAACCTGTCCAACAGGAAGGGTGCTTAACGTAGATAGCTGTAGGTGTGAAAAAGAACCTTGTACTACTGTTTGTCCCGCTGGTTTTAACCTAAATCAAGATACTTGCGCTTGTGAAAAAGAACCTTGTAACATTACTTGCGATGATGGCTACACAAAAAATGAGGAGACTTGTGAATGCGACGAAAATCAAGCTACTGAAAGCGCGCCATTGTGCGAGGGCACAGTACAGCCCACTCCAAAATCGTTATCCAATGCTACAGACAGTGAAATCAATGCAAAATGCGAGGTTTTTGTTGAGGAAAATGGTTTATTAATCATGGAAGCTGAAAATACCAACTCAGATTACAATGCATCTGAAAATAAATGGGTATTTAAAAATGAAGCTACAACCGTTGTGGACTCAGGATTTGATAAAAACAATTGTAATATTGTCTCAAAAGAAATTACAGATCATAAAGGATCTGGATATTTATACTTTAATAGTGGTGATTATTGGAGTGTATATAATGACCAGAATAAACTTGATGCTTTTAGAGAAGATAATAGTCTAACCTATACATTTAAAATCAAAAACACTGGTAATTATCGTTTGTTTCTACGTTCTCTTAAAGCAATTGATACAAGAAATAATGAGTGCAGAGGCGACTCTTACAACGATTGTTTTATTAAAATGGAAGGTGATTTTGATGCTGGGGAAGTCTATTCCTCTGCTGATTGTGTTAATACAAATGGTTACGTTCCACCAACAAAGTATATGCTTAGTGACTATAAAAAGTTTTTTGGAGCATCTAATCAAAAATGGACTACAACAGGTAAATTAGACAACCACAGTACAAAACCATGGGCGATATATGAATTAAAGGCTGGACAAACATATACGCTTACCATAACGGGAAGGTCTAAAAATTATATGATTGACAGAATCATGCTCGTTGACCTTCACAAATACAACTACAACCAGTTTAATAATTACCTACACAACGCTGTGCAAAACAGTTGTGAGTAAAAAATATTTTATGCCTATTATTAAATTCTTTCCCCAAGCCATCCTATTTCTATTATTGTGTATTGGTGGGTCTTGCAAAAGTGCTGCAGAACAAATAGATACGGAGAACCCAACGATAACATGTCCAACAAACATTCGGATTACAATCGAATCTACGGAAGCTAATGGGATTGTACAATTTGAAACACCACGAGCAAAAGATAATATTTCAGTGGTAAGCTTAAGGCAAACAAAAGGAATTGCATCTGGCGAAGCTTTTCCTGTAGGAATCACTACAAACACCTTTGTGGCAACTGATGCGGCGGGAAATACAGCACGATGTAGTTTTGATGTAGTGGTAGAGCGCAAAGCGCCCAAGGAAAATCAACCGTACTTTATTGAAGGTAACCCTACCCCCTCTGGAAAAGTATGGGAAAAAATAGAAGACCTTTCTGACGAATTCAATGAATCGACGTTTGATGATTCCAAATGGCATCGAAATCCCGCGACTGATCCTTTTGGTTGGTATGGAAGAGCTCCTGCGTTGTTTGAGTCAGATAATGTTTCTGTAAAAGATGGCAACTTACATGTACGCGTTGAAAAATTTGACAGCCCAAAAACGGTTAACAACAAAACATGGACTCATGGAGGGGCTATTTTGCGTTCAAAACAAAAGGCAAAGCATGGCTATTACTACGAAACAAAAATGAAGGCAAATAGCACCGTTATGTCATCAACGTTTTGGATTGCATTTCCTGCCAATTGTAATACCGGTCCAATAAGAAAATTAGAATTAGACATTCAGGAATGTGTTGGGCGCGTAACAGACAAAACCCATAGCTGGGCAAAAGAATGGTCAAATATCTACCATTCAAATACTTGGAGACACAACAGATCGTGCGATACTGAAGTTAATGAATCTAAAAATGCGCCTGCTAAAAAAGTTTTGAGTGAAAAAAATAATTCCCGCTATTTTGTCTATGGCTGCTGGTGGAAATCCCCAACAGAAATGTTATTCTTTCTTGATGGCAAGTTTGTTTATAAAATTAATCCGCCAACAGATTTTGATTTAGAAGGACACATTACCATGGCTATAGAAACCTATGACTGGAATCCTATTGATGGAGATGCCCTTTTCAAAAATGGAACAGATGATGAATTAACCACAAAATACGATTGGGTCAGGGTTTGGAAATTGACGGACTAATCTTCATAATCCACCTGTTTTAATCTTGTTTAAATTTTATTTTGTTTTTGGGTACAAATTTAGCGTGTAAGGATACACCTTGGCATTTCCTTGGCCACGAGCAAAAGTAATCTCCGTTTTCCATTGCTCCCGTAACTGTTCAACTAT
>Ga0209654_1002135_pt1 | contig 14108 bp, 16 predicted proteins | sample SaaInl1SG_22_DNA_FD_184646 | JGI IMG/M metagenome (GOLD analysis project Ga0209654, IMG submission 184646) | Marine microbial communities from expanding oxygen minimum zones in the Saanich Inlet - ESP_161SG_22_DNA (SPAdes) (version 2) | ecosystem: Environmental > Aquatic > Marine > Intertidal... | reverse complement strand
TGTCGCCGGTGCTTCAGTTCAATGGTTGCGGGATGGGCTAAAAATTATTGAACAGGCATCAGATGTTGAGGCGCTTGCTGCAAGCGTTGCGGACTCGGATGGGGTGGTTTTCATGCCAGCTCTAACCGGCCTGGGTGCCCCTTACTGGCAGCCAGATATCCGCGGTTCCATTTTCGGCATTACCCGTGGCACCACTGATGCTCACATCGCGTATGCAACCCTGGAGGCGATTGCCATCCAGGTGAAGGCTGTCTTGGATGCAATGGAGCTGGACATGCAGACCAGCATCCCCGCTCTGAGCGTTGATGGTGGGGCTGCTGCAAACAACCTATTGATGCAAATCCAAGCGGACCTTATTTCTAAGGATGTTGAGCGCGCCACCAACCTGGAATCAACCGGGCTCGGGGCCGCGCTGCTAGCTGGACTGGGTTCCGGCATTTGGACTTCCTTCTCCGACCTGGATGCACTGAACCCAACAGAGCAGACTTTCAGCCAAAAATCAGACCGGTCGAAGGTGTACGCGCGATGGCAACAGGCACTTAGAGCAACGGAATGGTTCCATAAAAACTAAGCTAAGTGCATGTATCAGCCGGAATCGAAGCTTGCCGCCCAGGCACTTAGCGCCGGCTACGCCGCCGATGAAATCATCAGCAATCTAGACCTCGAAATCGAGCGCGGCTCGGTCACGGCAATCATTGGCGCAAATGGTGCCGGAAAGACATCGCTACTCAAGGCGCTGGCCCGCAAAATTCCTGCCGCCAAGGGCACGGTCCTTCTCGATGGAGTTTCGATTGCCTCCCTGAGCAAAACCGAGCTGTCAAAAACCTTTGGCTTCCTGGCCGCAATTCCAGCAGCCAAGAACCTGGAGACCGTCTTTGAACTGGTTTCTAGATCGGCCATGGCGGCCAACCAAATTTCTCGTGTTTCTCCTCGCCTGCGGGAGGAAATCGACACCCTACTTGAGAGAACCTCGCTGACGGCGGTCAAGGATAAAAGAATTGGTGAGCTCTCCTCCGGTTACAAGCAGTGCGCTGTGATTGCGGCCGCGCTGGTGAAGAACCCAGAAGTGCTGCTGCTCGATGAGCCAACTTCATCCCTTGACTACAGCCACCAGCTGCAGGTGATGAACCTGCTGTCCTCTTTAAAAAAGGAGCGGGGGATGACCATCATTGCCGTGATTCACGACCTGAACCTGGCGGCAAGATTTGCGGACCAGATAGTGGTCCTGAAGGAAGGCTCCATAGTTGCCAAAGGCAACCCTCACGAGGTGATCACGCCCAACAACTTGGCTGAAGCCTTCAACATCCTGGCGCGGGTAATTGATGATCCGGTCGGCAAAACACCCCTGGTAATTCCGATTCGCCAGCTTGGCTAGTAGCCAACAAGCCATTACCGGAGCATAATGGGAGGTGTAGTTCACCAGTGAAGGCGCGGTTACCAAAGTAACGCCAACGAGGCTTTGCGCATACTGGTGGATGAGGGCAAGGACTGGGCCCGTTCAAATAAATCGGTCATGTTTGGTTGTGAAAATCCATGCGTATCTTGCTCATTGGGGCAGGTGGTGTTGGCGATGCAATCGTCAAAATCTCTGCCGATCGTAATTTCTTCGAAAAACTAATAGTCGCTGACTATGACCTAGCGCGCGCTGAAAAGAGCGTTGCTTGGGTCAGCGAACACACCCCTGAAGCCTCCTCAAAGTTTGAGGCAGCTCAGATTGATGCCAGCGACCCTGACAACATTGCGGCGCTGGCTAAAAAAGTGGGCGCTACCCACATCATGAACGCAGTTGAGCCAAAGTTCGTTCAGAGCATCTTCCAAGGTGCCCTAGCAGCTGGCGCTAACTACTTGGACATGGCGATGAGCCTGAGCCACGTGCATGAAACCGATCCCTTCAATACTCCTGCTGAGAAGCTTGGTGACTGGCAGTATGACCACCACAAGGACTTCGAAGATAAGGGGCTGTTGGCACTTATCGGAACCGGTGCCGAGCCTGGCATCTCGAACATATTTGCTCGCTATGCAGCCGACCACCTCTTCAGCGAAGTTGACGAGATAACCATCCTCGATGGTGGCAACTTGGTTGTGAAGAACAAAGACGGAGAAGAGATCTTCGCGCCTTCATTCTCAATTTGGACAGTAATTGAAGAGTGCTTGAACCCACCTTTGATCTGGGAAAAAGAGCGCGGTTGGTATACAACCAAGCCTTTCAGCGAGCCTGCTCTATTTGAATTCCCTGGCGGCATCGGACCAATCGAGTGCGTGAATGTGGAGCATGAAGAAGTCAACATGCTTCCTCGAACCATGGATGCCAAGAAGGTTGCTTTCAAGTATGGCCTTGGAACCGAATTCATCAGCGTTCTAAAGACTCTGCATGCGCTTGGACTGGACAAGATCAACCCGGTTTGGGTCCGGTCCAAGTCTGGTAAATCTCAGGTGGCACCTCGTGACCTAGTGGCCGCTGTGCTTACCAGACCCAGCATCACTGTTGATGTCATGACAGGCAAGACTTGCGCCGGAACACTGGTTACCGGCAAGGGCAAGGACGGCGAAGCCAAGGCTACCTACCTCTACCACGTTGCAGACACTCAGTGGACTGCCGAGAACTACGATGCTCAGGCTGTTGTTTGGCAGACTGCGCTGGTTCCGGTAATCGCGCTAGAGCTGTTGGCAACCGGTCAGTGGGATGCAACCGGTGTCCGTGGGCCAGAAGAGTTTGACGCAAAGGTGTTCTTGGACCTAATGGCTGGCGAGTACGGCCAGGCTTGGGGCGCTCAGGGTAGAAACCCTGAGAACACCAGCGTTATTGACGCCAACTGGGAATAAACAACTAAAACAACCTGTTTTATTGGACTAAGTGCAGTAAATAGTCTGGGAACACTCTCAGCCTTCTCTAAGTTGCATTAATTAGAGTAGAGACACTTAGAAATAACAGGGAGTTATAGATTGCGAATTTCAAAGCGTTGGGTTCCTTCGATTGCAGTTCCAGCAGTTATCGCTGTTGGAGCGATTGCGGTTCCACTGCAGGCCAATGCCATTGACCTACCGGACCTAAGTCCGCAGCAGGTCATGGTTTTGATGCAGGGTGCCGATGTCACTGAGTTCTCCGGAACAATTGTGAAATCAAGCAACCTGGGCTTGCCGACTCTGGAATTTAGCTCAATGATGTCTGAGGACAGCATTGCGCAGATGGAAGAGAAGATGCCGGCCGAGATGGCGGACTTTGTTCCTGCAGTCATTGAGTCGAACACTTTGACCCAGGCAATTGAATTGATTTCTGGCTCGCACACCATTCGCGTTTATGTTTCCGGCCAGGACAAGCTGCGTGCACAGATTCTTGACCCAATGTCACAGCGCGACCTGATTGTGAACGGCAATGAGTTCTGGGTTTACGACGCCAAAATGGCAACTGCCCTGACTGGAACAATTGACATCGAGGCTGACCCTGCAAAGCAGGCAGAGGCCGAGCAAAAGGTTCTGGACTACGCCGACTCAATCGCGCTTGACCTTTCAAGCCCAGAGGCAATCGCCGACTACCTGGTGTCGATGGTCGACGAAACTTCACAGATTGAGGTAGGCAAGGACCACAGCGTCGCTGGTCGAAGTGCCTACCAGCTAATAATTAGCCCAGATTCTCCAAACTCGCTGGTTGCCAGTGCTGCCGTCTCGGTTGACTCCGAGACTGGAATGCCTCTGAAGGTTGAGATCTTCTCAACCACCCAGGTAGAAGCGGCAATGACTGTTGGCTTTGAGAACATCAGCTTTGGAAGCGTCGACCAGGGTCTGTTTAGCTTTACTCCTCCAGCAGGAACCAGCGTTGAAACATTTGATGCAGACGAGCTAATGGCGACACTGGATGGCTCCGAGAAGCCTGAAGGTTACGTCAGTGACTACGAAGTGCCAGCCGAGCCAGAGGTTTTGGGTTCTGACTGGGACAGTGTCGTGCACCTAGCTGCATTGCCTGCAGACATTCCTCAAGACTTGATGGCAACCGAATTGTTTGCTGACATGTTGACTCAGGTTCCAGGTGGCAAGGTTTTCTCGACACCGCTCGTGAATGTTTTGCTTACCGATTCTGGTGAGGTCTACATGGGCGCAGTAACAATCGATTACCTACTAAGCCTCGCTAACTAGCTCTCGATGGACAACGCCGTAGAGCTGGCGATTAAGACCAGCTCTCTCACCAAGCAGTTTGGTTCACAAAAAGCCGTCAATAACATTGACCTGAGTGTCCCGAAGGGCTCAGTGTTTGGCTTTCTTGGACCGAACGGCTCCGGCAAAACGACGTCCATCAGAATGATTCTCGGTTTGGCAGAAGCTAGCCAAGGCCAGATCGAGCTACTTGGCCACCCAATTCCTAAAGAACTAGAGCTCGCGCTACCAAAGGTCGGAGCACTGGTTGAGGGTCCTGCCTTCTATCCCTACATGTCTGGCCGCAACAACCTAATCAGAATCGACTCCGCAGATAGGTTTGCAAACAGCAAAACCAGAGCAGAGCGGGTGGATGCAGCACTGGAGCGAGTTGGGCTAACAAATGCTGCCAAGAAGAAGGTTCACGCCTACTCACTTGGCATGAAGCAGCGCCTCGGGCTAGCAAACGCCCTGCTAAAGCCCCGCGAAATCCTGATTCTGGATGAGCCGACAAACGGGCTCGATCCTCAGGGAACCAGAGAGGTTCGAAACCTGATTCGCTCGCTTGCAAATGAGGGAATCACGATCTTTGTTTCCAGTCACCTACTAAGTGAAATTGAGCAGCTCTGCAGCCATCTGGCTGTAATGACCGCTGGCAAGATTGTCGCCCAGGGCAGCATCGAGGAGCTTAGAAAAGAGTCGCAAACCAGGTTGATTCTAAAAAGCGATCGAATTGACGAAGTAGTTGACCTGCTAAAGCAGCAAGGACTTAGCAAGCTCTCCCTAAAACCAGACCGAATAGTGGCACCGGTTCCGGGCGATTTTGATGTGGCGGGTTTGAACCAGCTACTGGTCAAAAAGAAATTCATGATTAGCGAGATCCGGCTCGAGCAGCCAAGTCTCGAAGAGTACTTTGTCAACCTAACCGGAGAGGGGTTTGAAGTTGTTCGCTAAATCTCTCAGCCTGTCACTAATGGCATCGGAACTTCGGGTTATGTTTACCCGTCGCCGCACCTGGGCCATGCTGGCAGCAATCGCTCTGATTCCGATTTTGCTAGCAATCGCGGTTGCCCTTTCAAGTGAGCAGCTTGCTCCAGGTGAGGGTCCGCCATTTCTTGATCGAGTCACCCAAAACGGCCTGTTCACTGGCTTCACCGCAACCCTGCTGGCACTCCCACTGTTCTTGCCTCTGACCATAGCCGTCGTTGCCGGAGACACTATCGCCGGTGAGGCCAGCCTGGGCACCCTTAGGTACCTGTTAATCGCACCGGTTGGAAGACTGAGACTGTTAGTTGTGAAGTACCTGGGCACAGTCGTCTTCGCACTCGCCGGTACTTTCACGCTGATGATATTCGGAGGCATCATTGGGGCAATCTTGTTCCCAGTGGGACCAGTTACTCTGCTCTCTGGCGATCAGATTAGCCTTATGGAATCATTTGGCCGCATGGCGCTCGTCGCCCTCTACACAACCATTTCGATGACCGGCATGCTGGCGCTGGGTCTGTTTATTTCAACACTGACCACTGTCCCTGTTGGAGCAATGGCGGCAACGGTGGTGCTTGCTGGGGTAAGTCAGATCCTTGACAACCTGCCACAGCTGTCCTGGTTACACGAGTGGCTTTTTACTCACTACTGGCTGGATTTCGCGGACTTACTAAGACAACCAATTGAGCTTGGTTCCATGCTTAGCAATGCGCTGCTGCAACTTGGCTACATCGCCGTTTTCGGTGCTCTTGCCTACTCAAGGTTTACCACTAAAGACATCTTGAGCTAATCCACTGTTACACTTGCAAGCTGCACGGGCCTCTAGCTCAGTTGGTTAGAGCAACGGACTTTTAATCCGTGGGTCGTGGGTTCGAATCCCACGGGGCCTACTAGGACCCCATCCTCCACGGTGGGGTCCTTTCAATTTGGCTCCAAACTTAGTTCTGCCGCGATTTGTCTTTCCCTTGAACCAAACACTGTGGATACATTTGCGCTTTAATTTCGAGCGTGCTAGGTTAGTTACTTCACTAACTAACTATGGAACCAGGACGTGGCCAATGGATGATCCGAGTCGTCCCATATTCCTGCAATTAGCAGAGCGCCTGGAGGGAGAAATAATCTCAGGGCTGATAGCGGAGGAATCTCCGATTCCATCCATCAATGAACTCGCCGCCTTTCACCGGATTAATCCGGCGACAGCACTAAAGGCCGTGAACCAATTGGTCGAGCAAGGCACGCTTTATAAAAAGCGCGGGATAGGAATGTTCGTAGTCGGCGGGGCTTGCAACAAGCTGGCGGCTAAATATCGCACCAAGTTTCAGGACGACTACGTCGTTCCCCTCTTGAAGCAGGGGAAGAAGCTTGGAATTTCACAGCATGAGATTATTCAAATGATAGAAAAAGGGAAGCAGTAATGAAAAACATAATTGAGGTTGCTGACCTCTCCAAGCACTACCGAGGCGCAAAAGCGGTCGATGGTGTTAGTTTCACAATTGAGAAAAATGGCATATATGGCCTAGCTGGAAGAAACGGCGCCGGCAAGTCCACACTGATGCAGCTAATAGCCGGGCAGGTGGTAAAAACCGCCGGAACATTGCAGGTCATGGATCAAGACCCTATCGAAAACGCCGCGGTAATGAGCAACATCGCCTTTATAAAGGAGGCGGAGCGCTACCCGGAGAACATCATTCCTAAGGTCTCAGATGTTCTAAAGTTTGCCGCCTTGATATTTGAAAATTGGGATGCTGAGTTTGCCGAAGAACTGATTGCGGACTTTCGGCTTCCGAAAAACAGGAGGATGCTTAAGCTTTCGCGTGGCCAAGTCTCGGCAGTGGGTGTAATTGTTGGGCTGGCTTCCCGAGCCCCGATTACGCTGTTCGATGAGCCGTATCTGGGGATGGACCCTGTTGCAAGAAAAATTTTTTATGACCACCTGCTCGCTGACTATTCGCAGCACCCAAGAACCATTTTGTTTTCGACTCACCTAATTGATGAGGCCGCAGACCTAATGGAACACGTTTTCGTTATGGACCAGGGCCGATTTGTCCTGAACGCCAAGACCGACGAGCTGCGAGGAACAGCGATGTCTATCGAAGGATTGACTCCAACGGTTGAGGAGTTTACCTCGGGCCTGGAGACTCTAACCATTCAGGTGATTGGCGGTTTCACAAGGGCAATAGTGTCAGCCCTAAACTCGGCGCAACGGGATGCTGCCAAGGATCTTGGGCTGACAGTCAATCCAATCTCGCTTCAGGAGCTAATCATTAGCAAAACAAACCTCACTGAGAAACTCGAAACGGAGCCCGCCAAATGACCGCCATCGTTAGTGCACAGCCAACTGCCAAGAGGATCAGCAAGATAATTAGGCTTAATTTTCTCAATCCGTGGCCTTACCTGATAACTCCCTGGATAATCATCGGCTTTCTAATGACTTTCACCTTCGTGCTGGGACTCACTGGAGTTGCTGGGCTCAGTGCGGATGGTGTGGTCCTGTTTAGACCGGCTTACTTTATAGTCATCTACCTTTTTGTGATAGCAAACCAGACTCTCTATCACCAGTTCCCACTGGCCTTGAGCTATGGGGTCACTCGCAAAGACTTCTACCTGGGAACCGTAATTAGCGCCTTAATCACCTCGCTGGTGTTTGCAATTGGTGCGGGGCTGGTTGCTCTGGTCATGGGGGATATCGACCTAACCGCTCCCGAAGCCCTAACCCACCAGGGGTTTTTGCTGATTTGGGTGTTCTTCACAAGCCAGTTGCTGGCAATTACACTCACCGCGCTCTATCTGCGTTGGCGAGCAGCTGGACTGACCAGTTTCTTCATTGGCCTAGGAGTGGTTGTGGTAACACTGCCGTTTATCGCAGACGTCTGGGATAACGCGGACCGGGTAATGAGATTCATTTTTGCATCGGAGCAGCTCCTAGTCGGCTGGACCATAGCTGCAGCACTCACTTCTGCCCTATTTTTAGCCGGATATTGGCTTATCAGCAGAGCGGCTCCAAACCGCACGTGAAAATGAACCGACTGGTGGTGACGGTCTTGGGCAGCCAGTTGGAAGCTTTTCCCTGTGGGGAGTGTTTCCATAATGGTGAGCAAACAAGGAAAGACACTAATAGGCGTATACAAAGCCGACGGCGGGCTGATCGGTGAGGTGAGCTACTTCCTTGGCCATTTGGTTGGAGTTAGAAACTGTAGCCTTTGCGATGTCACTCACTCGCCGTTCAAGAAGAAGGCCGAGTTCAAAAAGTTCCAAGCACGCCTTCTAGAAAATCACCAACTCGAGGTGAGCCTGGTTCACATGAATGAGAGAAGCGAATCAGAACTCGCGGCATCTAAGGGTCGGGAGCCCTGCGTGCTGCTCCAGCATGAAGACGGGTCGATGTCGATGTTCCTTGATTATGAGGAGCTGGCTGCTGCCAAAGGGAGCGTGCGGTCATTTGAAAAATTAGTGGAATCAAGGATTGCGATTTATCTCTAGGTCTAACCTTCCCGCATGACTACAAACAAGTGCCGCGTTATTGCTATCTTCACTCCAAAACCTGAGTTCTTTAGTGAGGTCAAGCATCTCCTTGCAACAATCACGCCCGAGGTCTATAAAGAGCCCGGTTGTGAGTTGTATCAGCTTCACGAGAGCGTTGATGGGCAATTGGTCTTTGTTGAAACCTGGACAACTAGAGAGGACTGGGTCTTCCACGGCACCCAAGATCCAGTTGCAAGAATTCAGGCTGGCATCGCCGGCAAGCTCGAGACCGATGTTGTGGTCATGGAGATGTATGAAACGGATTCGGTCTAGACAGACACTATTGTTTGTCGCCGCTGATGCACCCACTGCATCCAGATAGCTGCCGTTAGCCAAAGAACCTGCATCACTGCAATCACGCGCTCAGACAGACCAACTATTGGTTGTCCCGGCTCAAGCCAAGTCAGCAGAAACCAGAGAGTGGTCGCTCCCATAACCAATGATGCCGGGATTGCTCCCGGTGCCCTAATGCTCCAGTGGTAGCGCTTATCAAACCTCATTCCAAGCAGGGGCCAGGCAGAAAATAGTGCGAAAGCAATGGTTGCGAAGATTACGTGAAGATCTGAAATCAAAGGGTCGGAGGAGGTTGGGAAAAACGTGTATCCAAAGCCGGCAACCCCCGCCACCGCGAGAGCCACCCTCCCGGGAAGCGCCAGGGCCTTTGCGTGCCAAGCTCCAACGAGGGTTAGCACCGAACCAAAAATAAAAAAGCTCGACTGAATCCACTGAACCGGTGATTCCGCTGCAGCCAAATCACTAATGGTCTTTGAAATCGGATCGTAGCCTGGCCAGAGTGCCCCGGAGATGCTCCAGCCAAGCACGTTCTGAAAAGGGCCGAGCGTAGCCGCGACCACTGCCCAGATGCCAATTAGCTGCACGGGATCCCCTGCCTCGTTTCGCTTCTAGTCTGTAGGGCGAGCACTGTTTCCAGCAACCGAAAACGCCAAACCGATTGAATCGCCTGCTGCGACCTCCAAGTTGGCAATGGTGTCGGTGGCAAACGCCCAAGATTCTTGCCCTTGGCTCTTAGAGAAAAACCCCCAGTAGGCAAGAGCGGAAGGCATCTCGTTGCAGTCCTCAACGTAGTCCGGTTCTCCGGCAATTGAGATGGTCTGGTTCTTGCCTGGAATATTGTTTACGCGACAAACCACTTGATCGCCATACGCCTTGGTGCCTTCGGTGCTGACGCCGACAGCTGCAAAGAGGTCTTTGGCTAGTGCGGTTTGGCCGGGGATAGAAACGCAGCTGAGCACATCGTCACCAAAGCCGCCGTAGTTCACGGCAACCACTGCTCCTGAGCAGCCGCCATACTGGTCAAAGGCGACCTCATTGACACTGGAGCAGCCGGAAAGAACCAGTGTTGCTAGTGCCACAAGTGGCAGAAATTTACGCATGTTTACTCCTCGACAACGGCTAATTCTATGGTTGGGAGGCAATTTTCCCCTTTTCGAAATACCGCGAGCCTGTCCCCTGTTAGATAGCAGCATGGAACTTACAGGTAAGACGATTTTGGTTACTGGCGCCTCCGGAGCTCTTGGCTCGGAGCTATCGACGGCTTTGGCGCTAATAGGCGCCAAGGTTCTGGGCACTGCCACCGGTAATGAATCAGCGGGAAAGATTCCGGCAAAGGCCGAGGTGAGGCTGCTGCTTGACTTCACCGAGCCAGAATCGATCCAGACTTTGACCGATTACCTGATTGCGGCAAGTCCGCTTGATGGAATCATCAACGCCTCTGGGCTAGTTGCCTTCGGGCCCGCCGGTGAACTCGAGGTTGAGACAATCGCCAGGCTGACAGCTGTGAACTCATCAGGCCCAATGCAATTGATATCAAAGCTCTTTGGAAAACTGAAGGAGTCTGCCTCGGCTGGCAATGAACCTTTTGTCATGAACCTAACTGGAGTGGTTGCCGAAACTCCAATGCCGGGAATGGCAGCCTATTCAGGCTCCAAGACTGCGATCCACGGGTTCTTGACCGCGCTTGGCAAAGAATGGCGAAGGGAGGGGATCAGGGTTATTTCTGCGAGACCCGGGCACACCGAAACAGGCCTAGCGGGTAGGGCAATTGCTGGTCAGGCTCCCCAGTTCCCAGCTGGAATGACTGCATCGCATGTTGTTGAGAGGCTGTTGGCCGCAATTGAGGCTGACGAAAAGGATTTGCCGGCTACAGAATTCTGATCTCGTAGCTAAAGACTCGGCTGTCACCTGCAGCAATCTCGGTTGAATCGATATCTTCCGCAAAGACATTGGCCCTGTGAGACATCGGCTCGATGGCCAACGCGGAACCCTCCTCAAAAATCTGCTCGTCAGGGCGATAGAGCATGAAGTAATCAAACCCCTGTAATGCTCTGATTTCGAATCTGCAATCAGGCCTTAGCACCTTGATCGCGTCCGAACCATAAAAGCAGCTGTCCAAGCCAGCAACCTCAGCGCTGTCCTGGTTTAGAGCTATCCCTGATATCGCTTCATCTGAAATCGGCAACATTCTGGAATCTGTTAGCACCCGATTTGTGAATGAGGCCGACACTTCAAAGCTGTCACCGAGCAAGAAATATGGGTGAAAGCCGATTGCAAAGGGTGCTGCTTGGCCGGAGTGGTTGGTGGCGGTGGCGCGAACCAGCAGCGAGTTCTCGTGAAGTTCGAACTCGAGCTGCAAATCAACTGCGAACGGGTACTGCGAATCCAGTCCAAAACTGTAGCTAAGGGTCAGCTTGTCCTCATGCTGGCTCTCAATTTCGAATTCCTGGTCTAGCAGCAGTCCGTGGTTGGCATTGCCATCAGCATCCAGATTTAGCGCTTGAAAATCGGATTCACGAAAGGTGTACTTGCCGTCTGCCAGCCGATTTGGCCAGGGAGCCATGGTGTAACCAAAGACTTTTGCGAGCTGATTGGCGCCGGAAAAATGTGGAATCAAGACCTTTCCATTTAATGAAAGATGCTGAATTTGACCCCCAACAGGGCCAATTCCTGCAATACTTAATCCACTTCCGCTTTGGCGGGAGATACTCAGTTGCTCACCATGGTCGTTTTCGCGCACCCGTTTATGTTACAGATAGTGAGTAAGAGGAATCTGAGTGAATAAACCCAGAATTGATGCCAAGCTCTTTGATGGCCGAGACATCTTCTATTTTGATGATGCAAATTCTCAGCTGCCCAGGCAAAGGCTTGCTGATCAGCGACCAAAAGATTCCAGGCCCGACACTGCTGAACTTAGGTATGACCCGCTGGTGTCGGAATGGATAACTGTTGCCTCCCATAGGCAAGAGCGAGCCTTTTTGCCACCCAAGCATGCTTGTCCGCTATGCCCCACTTCCGAATCAAACCCGAGTGAATTGCCTGATGTCTTTGACGTTGCGGTCTTCGAAAACAAGGGGCCTGCTTTTGGTCCTGCGCTGGGAAACATTGAACACCCGATTGCTACTAGTCCATTTGGATTCCAAACAACTGCCAATGGCAGGTGTGAGGTGGTGGTGTTCAGCCCGGAGCATCAGGGCAGCCTGGGCTCAATGCCAACGACCAGAATCGAAACCGTTATTGGTGCCTGGCAAAACCGTACCGCTGATCTTCAATCAACTAGCGGCGTGATGCAGGTATTCCCATTCGAAAATCGCGGCCAGGACATTGGGGTCACGCTGCACCACCCGCATGGTCAGATCTACGCTTACCCATTTGTTACCCCGCGAACTCAAAAACTCGTTCGAAGCGTGGATGCTCACGGCGGCGATTTCTTCGGTGAACTAATCGCCTTTGAATCTGGTTCAACCCGCAAGGTCATGGAAACCGAAAACTTTGTGGCCTACGTTCCCTTTGCTGCCAGGTGGCCAATCGAATTGCACCTAACACCGAAGCGAGCCGTGGCAGATCTGAGTGAATTGGCGGAGCACGAGGTGAGCGAATTGGCAGATGCCTATAAGCGACTGCTCCAGGGATTGGACAACTTCTACGACCGAACCACTCCCTACATCTCAGCCTGGCACCAGGCACCAATGATTGAAAATCGCGAGCGACTGCGGTTGATGCTTCAAATAACTTCCCCGCTGCGGGCCGTTGACAAGCTCAAGCACCTTGCTGGCTCGGAGAGCGCGATGGGCGCCTTTGTCGGTGACGTGGCTCCCGAGGTAACTGCAGCAAGACTCAAAGAGGTAATTCAATGAGCCTTTTAGAATCAACATATCAAGGGTTCGAGGAGCTCTTTGGCTATAAGCCAGCAGGTGTTTGGTCAGCCCCTGGCCGAGCGAACCTGATCGGTGAACACACCGACTACAACAACGGTTTTGTATTTCCATTTGGAATTGACCGCCGAACCTACGCGGCCATGGCTCCAAGAGACGACAACCGTTGTCGAGTGGGAACATCACTCGGTGGAGCGCTGGTGGAGATTGAACTGTCGCATCAGAAGCCAGAGGGTCTGGACTGGGCTCTCTATCCGCTCGGAGTTGCTTGGGTAATGCGTCAGAAGATGACTGGCGGATTTGACCTGTATCTGGATTCCGATGTTCCTGTTGGGGCTGGGCTTTCGTCTTCGGCTGCAGTTGAGTGCGCAGTGGCAATTGCGATTGATGAAATTTGGGAGCAGGGCAACTCAAAAAAGGAGCTGGCCTTGATCTGCCAGAAAGCAGAGAACGAAGTTGCTGGCGCACCAACCGGAATCATGGACCAGACCGCCTCAATGCTGGCCGAAACTGACGCGGCGGTTCTGATTGACTGCAAATCTTTGGACACCGAAGTAATCGAACTTGGACTGGACAAGCGGGACCTAGTTGTTGCAGTTATCGACACCCAAGTATCTCACCGTCATTCAGATGGCGGCTATCGCTCTAGGCGCGATGCCTGTGAGCTTGGAGCGAAGACCATGGGCGTTGAATCTCTCCGAGAGCTGACCGAGGCCGACCTGCCTAGCGCCCAGGAAAAACTTGATGATGTCACCTATCGAAGAGTTCGTCACATCATCACTGAAAACCAAAGAGTTCTCGACACCGTTGACGCCTTGAAGGCCGGTGAGCTGGAGAAACTCGGGCCACTGTTTTTGGCATCACACGCGTCGATGCGCGATGACTTCGAGATCTCGGTTCCAGAACTTGATCTTGCGGTGGAGACAGCCATGGAAAATGGGGCGATTGCCTCAAGAATGACCGGTGGTGGTTTTGGCGGTGCTGCAATCGCACTGATTGCTAAAGGTGAACTTGCGAACCTCGAGCAAGCGGTGCTAGCGGCCTTTGAAGCAGCTGATTTTGGTCAGCCTAGAGTTTTCGCTGTTTCAGCGAGCGCCGGAGCTAAGCGCGAGAGCTAGGCAACTGGCGAGACTTCGATGCCCTGATCAACCATTTCATCAATGGCTTGCTCCGTGGACTCCTGTGCTACGCCGGCAGTCAGTCCGGTAATTACCCGCACTGAAAACCCGAGCCGGTTGGCGTCCAAGGCAGAAGCTCGCACACAGTAGTCGGTGGCGATACCCACCACGTCTACCTCAGTTATTT
>Ga0209654_1002134_pt1 | contig 14119 bp, 18 predicted proteins | sample SaaInl1SG_22_DNA_FD_184646 | JGI IMG/M metagenome (GOLD analysis project Ga0209654, IMG submission 184646) | Marine microbial communities from expanding oxygen minimum zones in the Saanich Inlet - ESP_161SG_22_DNA (SPAdes) (version 2) | ecosystem: Environmental > Aquatic > Marine > Intertidal... | reverse complement strand
CTATCAAGATAGTGTATATCATCACGTATGCCCTGATAGTCAATATTTAAATCATATGCATACTTCATCGTTCTATCAACAATCCTTTGTGTCTTACTGCTTCGACTATTCCTTGGAAACTATTGTAGGGCCAAAATACAAAGCATGCACTACGTCTTATATGATCTGTATCGTTAGATCTAATAGTATGCCAAACACTAGTATTAAACAGTGTAGGACGATCTGTGATACTCCATCTATCAACTTTAATTAATCCGTCTTGCGACACTCCCATTGAATTACTATCACAGTCTGGATACAAGTCACCGTTATTGCTGAATGCCCATGGTTGCAGCCTGCGTAACTCTCCGTCTATATACCATACAGTCTCGTCACCTACAGGCTTGCTTAATAATATATTTACATTACCAGGCTGATGCATGTCCATAGGAATGTCTGGATGAAACCCTTGTTCGTTAGAATCAACGTGCGGGTTATAAGTTTGTTTAGGTTTCATGTTTAAAAATCTAATACCTTCAACAAATCCATTGTTAAACAGTTCTTTAAACTTTATAATATTTTCGCAGCCTTCTTCCTCTACAGTCTTATCACTTACATAAAAGCATAGATCATCGTATCCTCTATCTTTAAATTTAGGATCGTTAAGATATTGTAGTTCTTTGCGAACTTCTTCTATGTCTAAATCAAGTTCATAAGCACACGAGAACATAATCTTTTCCAATCAATTCTACTGAGTGTTCTACAGCAGCATATTCAAAAAATTCTTTTTGATGTGTATAAGCACCCATAAGTATATAGCTATTTTTGTTACCTTGTTTTTTCCAATATTCAAACTGTTGTATATTTTCTTTTAGTTCAGGAGAAATATCAAAAATGACCAAATCAAATCCTATCTTCCAGTCATACTTAAAGGGACTTGTATCTAGTATAAGTGTCACATTATTGCTATCTTGAAATGTAGAAACTAAAAGATTAAAATCATAATAATCATGATATTCATCTGGAAAATATTTTTTTACACTGCGCTTCCAGTCTTTATTTTTAAGTTTAGGGTCAATGTTGTTTTCTGCACTGCCTTGACTGTACTCACCTCTAGTAGTGTTAGGCATATGATTTAGTTTGCTATCCTTATATGCTTGTACAGCAAAAAAGTGACTGTCGGGTAATAGATCGCTCAACTGCTTTGTAATGCCGCCGTAATAAGTTCCAACTTCTACTACAGTTTTTGGTTTGATACGCTGTGCAATTTGTTTGAAGACTTCTATACTGCCCCCATTATGCATCGAATACATCTTGTTTCCTTATAACTTTGTCCGAGTACTTTTCAATACTACGTTCAATAAGTGCATTATGTCTTTGGGCATTTACTTTTCCTAAAATAAATCCAATTAATCTATCTTCTATGTCTTCGTCAACACCGTGTGCCTGTGTTTGATTATTAATTAGAAAAGCATCTGTATCTTCGGGTACATCACAGTAGTGCTTTTGCTGCCGCGACATATCTCTTGTATAATCATATTCCTTACACATATACATCTTGTCTCTGCCACCTTTGACAATAAATCTATATCCTACTGGTTCATTCTCTAGAATATGATCAAGTGTTTCTTGGCGAATAGCAAGATGATGTTTGTGTGTAGGATTAACAGCGTTACCGTCTATGTGAGGCGGTATAGCTTTACCATTAGCTCTAGCTATTCTAATATAGTAAAGTTCATCTAATGGATAATTTTCTTCTATCCATTCAATTAGCTCTGGATAGGCTTGTTTTGCATTTTCAGTCCATTCTTGAGGATATCCAAGAGGATTATTATATTTCTTTTCACCTAATAGTGTCTCTTCGCCCCACCAAACATAGTAGTCGGGTGCTTTAAATTTATCTAATATTTTTTGCTTATTCGGAATAGGAGGAAAGTCTAAGGGCGTAAAGATTATGTCATTATACATGTTCTGTCCTTTGTATTCTTGCATATGTGCTTTTTAGTTCTTTGTCAGCATTGTGTATTTCAAACTCAATGCCTAGTTCTTGTTGCACAGTATCTATATTTTCTTTGAAACGTATTAACTCATTACCTCTGCCTAGATTGTAGTGCAAAAATATATATTCAAATCCTTCTAGGTGTATAACGTCTTCTGGTTTAAATATGTTGTATAGTGCTGCCTTTACTTCGTCAACGCAGGACTTTACAAAAGGCATACTGTCTAGATTTGCAAAAAATGTTTTCATATCTTGCTTAGTTACATTAGTATCTATACCAAAATTATAAAAAGTATTAAAATACCACCATACCAAATATATGTTTACTATTCCATCAAGGCTATAGCTGTAACACTCATATATCATTTCAAAAGTTTCATTGTTAGGCAGTATAACTTTTTTAGTTTTTATACCGTATTTTTCTTTATAATCTTTTTGTGCCATAGGAGTGTTAGGCAATACATACAATGGATATGCTCTAGCAAAGTCTATTCCTAATTCTCGATGCTTAAATAATGTATCTGCCCAACTGTCTGCTGTTTCGCCCGGAAGTCCTATTATAAGTTCACTGTTTACTTCAACATCTTTCATGTGATCCATAATACTAAGAAGTTTATCAGTGCTGATGTTTTTTCGATCTATAACATCTAAAGCTTCTTCAGTAAACGTTTGTAAACTAATTTTGAGATTGCGTTTTTCATCTTTAAAATTATCCATAACTAAATTCATAATCTTAGACAACCATTTAGATCCATTTTTTGCAAATCCTGCAAATGTAAGTAGCATATCGTTACGTTTCTTTTTATCTACAATGTGCTTTACAAAGTTATAGTCTCTTTCAAAAATACCAAAATTTGCATCTAGTATTTCTAATCTTTTTACACTAGGAAATTTTAATATATGATCAATAGTTTCATAAACATCTTTATCATCTAATTTTTTAATTTTGCTTCTTGCAACACCGCCCCAATCACAAAAAGCACATGCATACGGACATCCTCTATTAGTTTCAAATGCAACACACACATCTGTTTCTTTAGATAATATACTATCAAAGATTCCGTCAGTATACGGAGTAGGTATGCTATACTCGCTGTCTGCATCTGGATCTAATATTTTTTCAAACTGAGTTTCGCCTGGACCGCAAATATAATGATCAACATATGAACGTTTGTATTCTTCTAGGTTATTTTCAGGCACATTTGGACCGCCGAAAATTACCACTCCGTTAGGATTATATTTTTTGAATATTTGAGCTATAGAATCATTTATACTTTGATTCCATACATAGCAGGTTAACCCTAATATATCTGTGCGTTTTAATTTGTCATGAAACTCAGGTGTGTCCCATTTATATTTGTATTCAGGTTCTAGGAATATAAAATTTTCTTTAATACTAGGAATTTTAAGACAATGAGAAATAAGACACCCTGCTGCATAAGGTATCCAGTCTGTATACTGACTTGATATTGTTGCTAGTAGCACGGTGCGAGGCATAGTCTATTTGTGTTTCCTCTTTTAAACTTATCATACTCTGGATTATCTGTAGTTGCTATCCAAACACTATCGCTAGGAGTAAATCCATATTCTTTGCACACAGACTGTTGTATACCTTTTAATTCATTGTGTACATAGTCAATACTAAAGTTGTTGATTACTTGTTCTGCAACATCTCTAGCAAAATAGTTATAATACTTAGCATTGTGTGTTAGTGCTTCTAATCTAAAATCTTGTTGGCGTGTAAATAACCAACCAGTTCTTATGTTACGTATCCCAAACGGTTTACTTAAACTATAGAATACATATTCTACATTATCACTTATGCTAATACGTTGTAAAGCAGTGCTACCTAGATATGCTAAATCTAATGCAACAGGTACCTCTTTAGGAATTTCTCTAAAGTTTCCGTCTATAGCACTAGGAATACTCATATAGTGGATAGTACCAGTACCCTCTTTAGGTTTGACCCATTGATAGTCGCCATCTTCTATAGTAATGCTTCTTGTTTCATGTGCCATCCACCAGTTAAGACCTTCAGTGATTCCGTTAGTAGGATATACATAAAAATTAGAAAGATCTATTACAGGTTTAAGCCATTCAACTATACCTGTTTCATACCGCACAATACCGTCTAAGTCCGCTTGTAACGACCTTACAGCGTTTCTAACAGGTTCCAGCACGTTTGTCCTAACTGCAAGACTTTGTGCTAGTACAGGCTCACAGATGCTCATGTCCACTTGCTATCCTCCAAAGGATTCTTCTGTCCATAGCTTCAAATGCCCAGCGTTTGTGTATTGTTAAAATTTGTTCTGCTACGTTAACATCACCATCTTGCCAATCTAAATGCCACATATATTTTTCTTGTAGTATATGATTTTGTAGATACTCTATAAGCTCTTGGCTTTCTTTAGATTCTAATCCCACAACTTCAAATATTTGATAGAAAGGAAAAAATAATCCTTTGTGTTCACCAAAAGTTTGTACAAGTTTTACAGGATTATCTTTTTTGATATGCTCTTTAAAGAATGGGCTTGTGCTATATCTACCTGACTCGTATCCGCAGTAAACATAAGCATCTTCAATTTTGTCTTTAACATCCTGTGGCAAATCATTATAAGTATCAACATTGTTAAGCCAACTGGTTCTACTGCCTGCTGTGCCTTGTGCAGCATATAACCAAATTAGACGCTTTCTATTAGGACTACTAGGCTGATTAGCATGCCAATCTAAATCGTGTTTGTGATGAAATAAACTGTCTTTGCCTGTTATAGCATTTCCGCCAACTCTTAAAATACCATCGATTTCCCAAAGGTCGGCACCCCTGTCTCCGTCTTTAGGATCACGCTTTTGTACAATACCCACAGACTCTGCTATACGCAAAAAGTCTTCTGGTGTTAGATCTTGCTGTCTAAAATTTAATACCTGATATTTGTAAATATCTTTAAATAGATCTTTTATTTCGTCATCTGGCATTGACTTGAGATCTACATCATATTCTGCGCACCAGCCGTCACATAATAATTTCATGGCGCTCTCAATAAGTTTGTAGTGATTTTTAAGACATTTTTCCAAGTCTTGGGAATATTAACAATAAGGTGTATACTGCTGTGTTGCCAACTGTGTGTACGATGTGTTTTACGTGTATCAACATAGTAGAATCTACCTGGTTCAATATCTACTTTTTGTCCACACATTTCCCATTCAAAGTCGTTGACTTTTCCAAAGAACGCTGCTATTCTGAAACAATCTCTTGTTAGATATGGATCATCTTTATGCGGAACAAAGAAACTGCCTTTGTTCATTTTAATTAACATAGTTCTACCCAACGGAGCAAAAAAGTCTAGCGCAGGGTGTAAGCACTCTAATTGATTATATAACTCAGTAGGATATTTAAAATCTGCATCTTTTAAATTTTTGCCTGTGCGTCTAATAGCCTCTGGCATACTAAGGCTATCGGTGTACGAATCGCCTTCTAGTCCCCACAACAACATACCTTCACGATCATTCATTACACCTTCTTTACGCAAGTAGGGTATCCATTTGTCGTTGTAAAATTCTAGTTGCTCATTAAAAGTTTTTTCTTTTACTTTGAAGTTAAGCGGTTCCCAAAAATCTAAAGCTGCTAACTGCATTTCACATTTTAAATCTTCAGCACTAGGTTCAAACCAATCAGGGTTTGTTTCCAAACGTTTTCTAGGATTAACATATCCTTGTATAGGACTGTTATCAATAACGTCTAAAGGATTTCCGTCCTTGTCGTGTGTTCTATAATCTACCATAATAATACTTATCTACGTATATTATATATAGGTGAAGATACTGAGTGCTATTTTTTGTGTTGCACCGAGTGCATTAAAGTTGCTGCTTGAATGTAGTCTGCAACTATCAAACACAATGGCACTGTTTATCTTCCATGGAAAGTAACTGTGTATGCTTAGTCCTTCTAGCCAACTATCGTTACAGTGTGTTAAAAATTGTTTTATTTCGTCAGGTATGCCTTTAGTATTTGTATATACTACATCTTCATAACTTAGCAAAGGAGAATTACTTGCAACATTTTTTGGAGCAGGACCTCCATTATAAAATTTTCGGCCGCCGTGATAGTAGTATTGATCAAACATCATTAATTTTACATCAGTATCTACTACATCGTTATTAATATATAAAGGAATAGTTATTGCTTTATAAGGAAGGTCGTCGCCGCGAGTGTCATCGTCATTGTGTATAACATGTGCCCACGGAGTACTGAATATAAGTGCAGATTCTAGCTTTGCATCACCTATTGTGTCCTGCACTCTTTCAAATATATTCTTAAACACAGGCAAGTTTAAGTCGGGCCTAACTACAGTCGGACCAGTTGCTTTAATTTCTTTGTCACTACTGTTAAAAAAGTCTAATAGCATTTGATTCTCATCGGCTGATATAAAATCAAATATTTGAAACGGATCAGAATTTTTAGATTCAATCCGTGCTATTTGTTCTTGTGTTTTCATACTTCTATAACAACACTGTCGGGCTTGCGCTGTCTGTCATAATGATCAACAACGTCTGCTGTCTGAGGTAAGTTTTTAGGCTGGTATCCAACTAAAATATCGTCTTTATAAACTTCGTCACTTAGATAAATGTCATCGCCTGTATAGTCTTCAGCATAACCCATTCCGACTACAACAACTGCTTTTGATTTTACGCCTAATTTTTCGGCTAGTTGTTTATCATCATGACATTTTCCGAAACAAGTCTTAAGTCCTTGTTCTTCAGCTGCTAGCATTGCAAAGCTTGCACTAATACTAGCATCCATAGCAACTTTGTAAATTTCACTTTTTAAGAAATCTTTGAGATAATCTTTGTCAACGTGATTTTCTACACTTTCTGGAGGACTAGCAACATAAACTAATACCAAGGGTGCTTTGTATTGTCCATTGAATCTTTTGTTATTACTGTCTTTGTCTTGTTCCTGCGCACGTTTGCCGTTAACACACCAAGTATCTTCCCAGAACAGCCAGTCTTTTATTTCTTTTGATTTTTGGCTAGCTCCTAGTGCATATATTTTATAAGGATATAAGCCTTGTTTACTAGGTGCATGTGTAGCACATTCTAGTATATAATCAATCTTTTCTTGTTCAATATCTCTATCAAGAAAAGTTCTAGCACTATATCTATTTTTTATTATATCTTTCAGCATACTATATTTATTTTATATAGTGTAGGTCCGGATTCTTAGGTGTAAGAGGATCAATAAGGCTTGTAAATCTATTACTTAATACCATACGTATTTCTATTCCTAATTTATCTGCAAGTTCTTGCATTTCGTCTAGTTGATGTTCATTAGCACTAGTAGGTATAACTTGCCACAATACTTTTATACCCGCTTCGTGGCACCTTATCATAGCATTCCATATTTCGTCAAAGTTTTGACCTATACGATGCATACTGCTAGTTTCTCTCAATCCGTCAATGCCAAAAGTTATAACAGGCTTGGTACCACTATTTTTAATGTTTAGAAGTTTATCAATAGTATTATTCCACCATTGTTCTCCTCTACCTGTTGCAGCAACACTCATATTATATTTCTTAATAGGAGAATCTTTAATTATATCTAGTAAATCGTGATAATTTTTAAAGAATGTTGGATCTCCGTACCTTCCACAATCGTCAACTCTTTCAACTCCCTCTGTATTAAAAATATCTTCTAATATTTTTAAACTTAAATCACTTTTGTGATACTTTCCTGTCCCTGCCTCTATAGTTCTTTGACAATACGGGCACTGTAAACTACACCTACTAGTTGTTTCTATTTGTATTTTTTTATAATATTTTGTTTTAGATCTAGTATAATCAAATACATCTTTGCTTTCTGAAAGTGTTTGTATATATTCTTGTTTAGTAGACACAGCAGGATTAATTTTAGGAACAGATGTGTTGTCAGTTTGTGCCTTGCCAAATTCACTTAATTTAAATTCACTACATTTTTCAGCACATTTTATTGGTGTGTTTTTATAGATATTATCTAACATAATTTTCCATTCATGACTATTAATTATATCAGATAATTTATTATTATATAGGTTGAAGTCCTCTCGCCAGAACGGATTGTCTTTCATTGATCCGTCTGTAAACTCCAATTGTTTCTCATAGGGTATCCAGCAGCATGGCAGCACATGACCTGTATAGGTTATCTGCGGAGCTCTGCCTATCATACATTTAGGAAATATCATATTATACATACTTCTTTAATTTTTGAATTTGTTAGTGCTTCTTCGTAAGTGCTGTCACTTTCACTTTTGAATAATTGACCCATAGGAATATATCCAAAGGCATTTTTAGGATCGCTAGGATCAAATCCGCCTTCACGCATCCATGCTTTACAACGTTCAATTCTTTTGTGCTGTGTATCATAATCAATGCTGTGTAGTACAAAAAAGAAGCTAGGACTAAACTGTCTTAGTGGAACTGCATCTTTAGGATGCCTGTCACTTTTATAAGTCTTGATAAAATCTTCGCCTACTGCATTATAGTTTAAGTACATTATGCTAGGATGCACAATAGGATCAAATAATTTATAGTCCTGTTCTGCAAAGTCCTCTTTTCTTGCATTAGGCACACCTGTTTCAGGATTAACAATTCTAAATCTTACTCTAGGTGTTATACGTTTTTGTAGATTTAAATTACTGCCTGCTCTACTTTCAGAATGATGTACATGATCGTTTAGTAAGTCCCTTACTTTGATAGCATCATTCTCAGGTAAGTTGCCTTTTAGCCATTCGGGTTGTTTGCCTATTTCTTCATAGATATAATGTATTTCACTTAGCTCTTGCAGAGTATATTCCGGCTTGTTTACATATTGATCTGGTATAGTTCCGGGTCTATGCTCATTACAATAATTAATAATTTTATTTAGATTTTTAAATTCATCAGCAGGACCTATGCCCTGAAGTGTTAGTTCGTAGTTATGCACTTCGGGTACTTTAGCAATATGTTCTTGCAACATTCCTAACCACTTGTTGACAAACTCATTGTCAAACATGTGCCAATCAAAAGTTGTTCCATTCTCAAAAGTTATAAGAACTCTCATCGCCGCCTTTTCTTTCTATTGTTTCTTTTACTTTAGATTTAAAATTATCTCTAGTTTCTTGATCCTTGTAGCGTGTGCTTTTAATATCTGCTACACATGTACAACTTGTTTTATCACAGTTTATGAAATCTGTAGGCAAGTTCCACACTTCGTCGTCTACATGTCCTATCTTGCCTCCGATTCTGCAGGTTCCTCGGTACATATCTCCGTTGCTTTTTATGTCTAGACTTTCAAGTCCTATGCCGCAGAGCCATCCTTCAAAATTAACTTCTTCAGCTTTTACTAGATCGTTAGCCCAGACTTCTTTAGCGTTCCCATCTTTGTCATATGTTATAATATCACTCATACTTTCCAAATCCCCAATGTCTTTCTACACACCACCAGCACTTTCCGCAATGCTCGCTAAAGTCGAACGTCTTTGCTTCGCAACTCCTAGTAAGACTAAACAGTTCCATTACATCTAACTCATTATATATAGCAGCTATATCTTGCTTGTCATAATTTATCCATGGCGTAAATTTATAATTACTTACTACAGACTTGTTTCTGTCGTGTGTTCTGTTAGGATCTTCTTGTACTATTCCTGTTTCTACAGGTGGGTTTGCTGTTATGCCCATATAGTGCCAAGAAAAACTATATCTATCTTTTGAACTACTCACTAGGTTAGAGCTATTGTAACTATACGCTTCTGTTGTAGGTGAAAATACAGAAATTCTATAATCAAAAGAAACACCAGTACGTTCAGTTATCCAATTTAGAACACGATTTGTTACATCAATTTGATAAGGACGATCATGGTGCTCGTTTGTCATAGTATAGAATGTACTGTTAATCAAACCTTCTGATTTAAGTTTCGCAAGTATATATGCTATAAGTGTACTATCAGCGCCGCCGCTGATCTTTATACCGACTTTTTCTAATTCGAGATTGTAAGGAAATTCATAGTTGCCTATTTTATAATACTCAATCATCATATTCCTCTAACACTACATTTCTATATTCGTTGTCTACAAGAAAGCGTATTTGATCATCTGTGTAAACCGGAGAGTAAGGTTTGTTACCTTCGTATACAACACTCTTAGGACGTATTCGTTTCATATGATAAGGAATATCGTGCTTAATACAATATTTTACCATACGCACTGCCTGATCCCAGTGCTCTGGCTCCATCATTAAATTAAGGCTCATGCTTTTGCCGTGCTTATCGCTTACATAGTCACTAATAGCTTTCATAGTAGGCAGAAACTTATCATCTTCTACATATTCAAAATGACTGCTAAATTGTATTATATTAATATGGCTCATTAGTTCAAGCAAATATTCTTTAGTACGACTACCGTTCGTGTTTAGTCCTACAATAAATCTACCGTCTGCCATAAGCCATTTACAAAAATCTAAGAAGTTAGGATTTACTGTAGGCTCACCGCCTGTAAACCATATGCGAATTTTTTTGTCTGCAGGAACGTTTGCTTTAAGTTTTTCGGCGATTTCAATTAGATTTTCTAAACTTCTATGAGGACTTTTAAAGTCATGCAAACTGTCTGGACAATAACTACAATCGTAGTTACACCTACGTCCGATATTCCAATGAACATAAAAGAAGTCTTGTGCTCTATTGCTTTGAATTGCTATTATATTTTCAGGTTCTTTAAACGTCATTTTGGCTCTCTTAAGTATTCTAACTCTTCTTGTGTATATTCTAGCATTTTATTATTGTTTGCTTTATCTACCAAAGGCTCTACGCTTATTCTATAAGACCCATTACTAGATGGAAGCATATCAATAAAGCTTTTACATTCTTTTAACTTTCCTGGTACTAGCATATACTTAACTACACAGGTGCCAGATTCTAGTGCAAGCTGACTAAGTTTTTTTGTGAGTTTTTCTGGTTGATAAAATTCTGTGTGAATGCTAATATACACACCGCCAGCATTACATAATTTTTTTAATTTATCAATGCTAGCTGTGCCGTTAGTGTTAGTAAACACTTTGCCGCCTTTACTAACAACATAATCTACTATATCCATATACTCTGGATTAATAGTAGGCTCGCCTCCTGTAAATGTAAGTTTGAGATTAGGCTGATCACCTATTTGATCTAACACCTTATCAAATGCTAGTTTAAATTCGGCAAACGTTACGTGTGGACTATAATTATCATGAACTGTTGCAGGACAATAACTACAATCATAGTTACAACGTGGTCCTAGATTCCAATTAATAGCAAATTCTTTATTGATAGATTCTAGTGCAAGTATTTCCTCGCCTTCGTATTTAGGTAAATCATGACTTGCATCTTTTAAACTTTCAAAGTCTTTAAGATCTTTGCTTTTAAGAATATTAATATCACTAGCACAATAACAACTATCAGCAGGACATATCATTGGCTCTTTAGGTAGTGTAAAATCTTTAAATACATTTCCATAAGATCCGCTTTTCCTACACACATTACCAAACACTTCGCCCTTGTTACTGATCCATAAGAAATCTATACCTGCGCCGCAGTACCAGTCTTTAAATTTATTATAGGTTGTTTTTGCTTCAGCAAGGTTAGATTGTTTTAATCCGTCTGCGGTTTTAATTATAAGCATAAGAATTTCCTTGTCATCGGACCCAATACGTCTTCTGCTTTCATGTTTCTTTGAACCAAATAAAACTTAATATCTCTTACAACATCTTCCAAATCTCTAGGCACAGCGTTTCTATGTAAAATAGGATTTTTTATGTTCTCATCTTTTACATTGTCGTGTACATAGTTTATAATATCATTTGGTAAATTAGTCCATTGTAAAGGACTATCGGCAGGCTTTAAAGTAAAATCAAAATTAGGGTAAATTCCTTCCGAATTAAAAAATTCTTCTATTTCTGGGATTAATTCAAAATTCAATATATTTACAAGTATAGATATACTTACATCACAGTTAGTCGGTTTGTTATCTCGAAGATAGATAAGATTCTTTTTCATCTTGTCCCAAGAATGCGGCCATCTTATAAAGTTATAATTAGATCCGATGCTATCAACGCTTATTCTTAATTTAGTATGTTTAGCTTTTGAAAGTCTACGTATAACGTCAGCGTTCATTATTGTACCATTAGAAGTTATTTCAAAATTTAAATCGGTACAATAATCTTCGTCTAATACTTTTCCTATAGGTTCCCAATTTTCTTTTAAGAAAGGTTCGCCGCCTATAATTTTAAAAGTGTGTATCTTATATTTCTTTAACAATTCAGCACACGTTTCACCGATTGTTTGTGTTTCAACTTGAGGTTCTGTTTCTTTCCTCCAATGTTCTGGTAACTCGTCTGTGTTATATTTTTGTGCTATGGTTTGAATAAGGCTGCTAGACCCTTGACTGCAAAAAGGACAAGCTAAATTGCACTTATTACTCATTACTACATCTAATTTTAAATAATCATAGTTTGGTTCTTTTTGTTCCACAGCGTTAAGTTTTTGTCTTATACTTTTTAAACCAGCTGCTTCTGCGTCTATACAAGTTTTGCAACTAGGATGGAATTCTCCATCTTTAAAAGCGTCTTTGAAAAAGTCTAGTGCAGGATGCTTTGTGATACTATCCGCGTTTTCAAGTGGTATAAATTTCTTAGGCTCGTTAGGAATTAAATCTTTGTGTAGATTACAACAAGGAGTTGTACGAAAGGTGCTTTTAGAATTTCTTTCTAAAAAATTTACTCTCAATCCTTTATTTACATATGCACAGTAGATTTTATTTTTCATATTTTATTCTATTTCCATTATGACCTGCTTGTGGTTTGTATTTGTCAGACGGTTCTAAAGGATCAAGCTTTCCTTGTCTACTGTCCCATCTGTCGCTTAATCGCAGCAATAAGTGTATTCCGTTATCCTCAGCTAATTTTTTTGCTTCTTCGATTTGATGTTCATTAAAGCTAAATGGTATCCACTGCCAAATAACTTCTCTGTCCATTTTTACACCCAAACACATTGCGTCCCAGACTTCTTTCCAGTTTGTGTTTACTCTGTACAAGTGTGCAGTATCTTTTAATCCGTCTAGCCCAAACCAAACAGTACTTTTTCTTTCTTTTCTTCCATAAGTTATATTTTCATAAGAACTATAAAATTCTTCCCACCAAGAAAGTTTTTTTCCTGAACCGTTTGTGTGGAATTCAAATGGAATATTGTTTTTGTGACATAATTGTATAGCTTCAATCATTCTAGGATAATACAACGGATCTCCGTAGTTGCCACAGAATGTTATTAAGTCAGGGTCAGTTGCTTTTACAATTTGAACTGCATGGTCAAAATCTAGATCATCTATTGTATAATGTCCTCTATATTTTGTTCTAGGACATTTTGGACACTGCAACAAGCATCGCTTTGTCATTTCTAAATGCAGTGTTTTAACATTATATTTACTCATCTTCAGAATCTCCAAATGCTACATACTGTTGTGTAGGATTCGTAGTTTCTGTAAACGGTTTGCTACACTTTCTCCAGCACTGCTTAGATGCATATTTTTTAGGATCTGCTTTAAGATTTTCTACATAGTTTGGAAGTTCTACTTCTAGGATATGCTCGATAGTATTGTTATGCATGTTCCAGTTAGGATCTAAACTTATAGGTTCCCATTCACTTATCCAACAACACGGTCGGACTTGACTGCTAGATGCAACATAGAGCTTTCTACCAAATTCGCATTTAGGGTAAATTTTATCTTCCATCACTTGCGTCCTATCTTCATAAAGCGAGAATATAAAGGCAAAGGAAGCTCGTCTAAGAAAAAAGTTTCTTGCATAGGTGTCATTTTATCAAAGTCTTCTAAGTCTGTGCTACAATTTACGTGTTCTTCAATATCAAAGAAATCATTGCTTTGTAGTATAACTATAGTGCCTTCTGGTATTTTGTTAAACCACTCAGTAAAATTATAAATGTGTTCACAGCTAGTGTTTACAATAGTGTCTGGCTTTTCATATAATTCGACTCCACTACCGTCAGCCCTATGTGTGATATACTTACAAGGATATTCCGTGTCGTGTATGTCTAAAGTACTTGCTTTAAATTGCCAGCCATCCATTACCCAGGGTCGATTCATTGT
>Ga0209654_1002132_pt1 | contig 14141 bp, 18 predicted proteins | sample SaaInl1SG_22_DNA_FD_184646 | JGI IMG/M metagenome (GOLD analysis project Ga0209654, IMG submission 184646) | Marine microbial communities from expanding oxygen minimum zones in the Saanich Inlet - ESP_161SG_22_DNA (SPAdes) (version 2) | ecosystem: Environmental > Aquatic > Marine > Intertidal... | reverse complement strand
AAATCCTATCAAGTGTTAGATATTCATTAATAAGTTCCTTAAAACTCTTTATTCTCTGTTTATTAAAGTGAATTAGAAGTAATTCTTCTTCCTCTTCTTGAACTTCTCTGACAATTACCTCAACTTCTTTCCATCCCAATCTTTTGATTGATTCAAATCTTCTATTTCCACTGATTACTTGATTACGAGTATCTATAGTAAGGGGTTGAAGTAATCCAACTTCTGAAATACTTTCCATGAGTTCATCTATAGAAGATAAATCATATATTTCTTTATTCTTAGGATGATGAGTAAGAGAGGGTGAAAAAGGTAAAACAGTTAAAGTGGAATAAGAGAAATCAGAAAGATTTACAATTGTATCTCATTAAATTATAAATCACTATAATTTGTTCAAACATGTTTTCAATATCTAATTTCAAAGATTACTGTCAATCCCAAAAATGGACTATTGACCGTTATACATCTGAATTTACACTTCAATTTAGGATATGTAGATTTCTCCAGTCACTTGATTCAAATTTGGTAATTGAATTAGAATCAAATATTAATAGATACGATTTGGAAAAATTTACTAAAAAGGAAATTGATATAGAATATTACAATAATGATAATATACACTCTTGTATAGAACTAAAGTATATAAGAGACAAAGGGAGTTATAATATTGGTATGTTTCGTTTCTATGAGGATATTAAATTTGTTGAAGAATTAATAGAATCTGGAAAGTTCCAAAATGGATATTGTGTACTATTTACTTCTATAAAAGAACTATATACAACTCCAAAAAGAAAATTAAATCCAAAGAATAAAGAAAATTTAAAATTATATAAGTCATTCAGGGAGAAAAAACAACTTGAAGGAACAGTTTCTATAAAAACTGGAAAGTTGTATAAATCAATTTCGATAAATGGTAAATATAAGTTGAATTGGTTTGACTTTGATAACGGGATCAAATCCTGTATTGTTAGAATTAGTCCATAAAAATAGAACTTATAACACAAGTTAATTATTTTCATTAATAAAAATTAGTATTACCCCACCAAATCGGTTGGGGTTTCTTGTAACCCCAACTATACTTTTTTTCTAAACCCCCCATCAGAGTGGTTTTTATATCGGGGGAGATTTTTCCTCTATGGAAAATGATAGGGTAATCATACAATTTGATTTTTTCGTAGATTTATTATGTGAAAATACACCAATACTTCCTTATTTCTCTTTTTTTCTTAGGATGTGAAGAGGATAGATATTACCCTTACCCTTGTAAGGATGGAAAATGTAATTCTGTTTTTTTTGTTGATGAACCAAAAAACTCACGTTTAGATGAAAATGGGTATTGGAGAATTCCTTATCAAGGATTAAAGTATTTCACTGTAAAAGGTCAAGTAGATGAATTACAAGATGATTATGTAGTAAATGAAGTTCCTTTAGTTGAAACCGTTTTTGATTCAGATTATTGGGTTTGGATAAATAATTTAAGTTTTACAATTCCTGTATACTCGGTTCTTAGTTGGTTTACCGATGGAGAGTTTAACAATCCAATTCCTGTTGGTGAATATACTATATATCTTACCGATATATTTGATAATGAACCACCACTTAATATAACAGGTTATCAAATAACTGAAAACACTTGTATGGATTGTCCATACACCCCAACCCTTTTTGGTTCTTATTCAAAATATACTTACAAACCACAACATTCATTCTACATGGATGAAAGAATGGTTGGAGATTCTCTGAAGGTATTTGTTAAGGTTATTTTTAATTCAGATATTGGAGAACGAGTTGAAATGGAACATGTATTAAATATTATAATAGATTAAAAAATTAGAACTATAAATTAATCTAAAAAAGTTGTCCAACAGAGAAAAATTAATATATTGGTTATTAAATATCAATTATAAAATACAAGCGAACATGGAAATTAAAGGTTATAGACTTCACAAAAGACCAAAAAAAACTTTTCCTTTAAAAACAGAACAAATAAACTTTGGACTTTATTTTTCATCCTCTGACAACAAAAAATTATTAAATAAATATGATTTCAATGAAATCCCTTATGAAGAATTTTTAGGAGTTGATGACAGAAATTATCATAAGTTGTATGTACAAGCCACAGTGAATACTTTTAGATGGGGTGGTGAAGAAAATATAGATGAATTTGAACAATTTGTTTATTTTGATTTTATTCATTTGGGGACCAACACATATTGTGAAAACCCTAAAATTATAATCGAAGATGAAGAACTAAAACAAAAACTTTATTTTAGTTTTAAATCGTTGAATGAAGAATTAAATGAGAATAATTATTCGAGTTGTATTGTTAATAACACCAATTCATCTTGTGAATTATTAGATTTTTTAAAGATATTCGTGGCAAACAAAATAAAATAGTATTATACATTAGTGTAGATATTGATAGACTTTAGACACACGGAACTGAAAACGTTTTACTACTCTATAAAAGTTAGATAAATATAGGTAATTAAAAAAATCATTATATTCAATAACAATATTTATTCAGAACTAAATAAAAAATCAATTAATAGAAATAACTAAATATGGAAGATCAGTACAAATGTACGTTTTGTGAAGAACCAATGACAAAAGAGGAGTTTGAGAAAGGTGAAGTTTGTGAAAAATGCAATGAGGATTGGTAAATAAAGAAGTAATAAAACTTTTAAATAAAATTCTCCAATAGTCCTTACTTTAGTGTAAGTCAGTAAATTCATTTATTAATATTTAAAACTATCAACTTCCCTAAAATTGATTATAAGAGAGGTTTTGAAGAATTAACTAACGATTCCTTTTAAAAGAGTTCATCGTTAAAAGGGATTCTCTCTCTTGTCACGGGTAATAATATAAAACAACCACTTAATTATAATCCATTGGAAGGGTTCACTAGATTAAGTGAAGTTGAGTATTATCTATTAAAAAAAATCAACTCATTCGGATGTGATTGGGATTTTGATATAGAAAAGATTGTTTGTGAATACCTTGAAGTTGAAAAATTAAAAGAAATAGATTAAATGAAAATTATATATGTAGATCTTGATGGAGTTGTAGCTGATTTTGATAAGGGTAAAAATGAACATCCTCTTGGGAAAGTTACCCCATACAAGGGAAGACCTGACAAATTACCTGGTGTTTATGAAAATTTAGATCCAATTGAGGGTTCGATTGAATCTGTAAATAAACTTTTAAACCATTCAGAGTTTGATGTTTATTTTCTTTCTACAGCACCATGGGATAATCCAGATGCATGGACACATAAAAGACTTTGGATAGCTAAACATTTTGATGAAAAATTAATTCGAAAAAGATTAATACTCTGTCATCATAAACAACTCATGATAGGTGATTATTTAATTGATGATAGAAGATTTAACGGAGCATCAGAATTTAAAGGAGAATGGATTCATTTTGGGAGTGAAGATTTTCCAAATTGGGATAGTGTTTTAAAATATTTAAATATTGAGTAAGGAGAGATACTTAACAAAATCAAGATTTAAAGAAGGATTAGAATGTCCAACAAAACTCTATTATTCTAAAAATTCCGAATATCACAATAATCAACTCGAGGATCCATTTTTAGAATCCTTAGCCGAAGGAGGGTATCAAGTGGGAGAATTAGCAAAATTCTTAATATCCGATCAACCCTATATTGATAATATAACCGTAGAGAGTTTAGATTATGAAGAATCTATAAATTCAACTAAAGAAAAATTAAAAAACAAGTTTATTTCAATAGCTGAACCTGCATTTCTATATAAAAACTTGTTCATAAGAGTAGATTTACTTCAAAAAAAAGATAATGAGATCAATATTTATGAAGTTAAATCAAAATCATGGGGATATGAAGGTGTAGATGATGAGGAATTTAAAGTATTTATAAAAGAGTATAAAAGAGGAGAAAATAAGGGTAAAAGAGTAATCGATCCCAATTGGAAATTTTACCTTTATGATATAGCATTTCAAAGGTATGTTGTTAGAAACCTGTTCCCTGAAAAGAAAATAAACACCCATCTTGTTTTAGCGGATAAACTTTCAAAAACTACAATAGAAGGTTTAAATCAGTTTTTTAAGATTGAAAATAAAAATGGTAGAAAATCCGTAAACGTTAGAAAGGATTTAAATATTACTGAACTTGGAACACTTCCTCTGAAAGTTGTAAATGTAGATCAAGTATGTGATTTTATTGAAAACACTGAAATAGAAGGAAATAGTTTTGAGAATCATATCGAACATCTTTCAAACCTTTACAAACAAAAAATTAGAGAGTGGAGAAAAGTAGATCACAATTGTTTTAAATGTCAATACCGAAATGATTCTTTTTTTGGATTAAAAAGTGGTTTTCATGAGTGTTTTAAACAATCTGGTTTTAACCTAAATGAAGAATCTAATTTAGTTGAAAGAATATGGAGGGGAACAAAAAAAGAAACTGATCGAGGAAATTTTTTAATTAATCAAGTAAATGAAGAAGAGTATCTAAATAATGATATTGAGAATGAAAATGGGATGTCAACCTCATATAGACAATACATTCAAATTAAAAAAGATAAAGAGAAAGATAATACTCCCTATTATCATGAATATCTTAATGATATTATTGAAGGATTAGAGAAACCATACCATTTTATTGATTTTGAAACAAGTGGAGTAGCAATCCCATTTCATAAAAATAGATCTCCTTACGAATCGGTTGCGTTCCAATACTCATATCACCTATTTGATGATGATAAAATTGAACATAAAGGGGAATATATAAATACCCAACCTGAGTTCCCTAATTATAGTTTTATTAGATCTTTAAAGAATGAATTTTCTCCAAATTTAAAAGGAACCATCTTTAGATATCATAATCATGAAAATACAATCTTAAATAAGATTTATACTCAATTGATAAATGAATCTTCTATTGAGGTTCCTGATAGAAATGAACTTATTGATTTTATAAAAGAAATTTCACAACCAACTCAAAGTAATAAAGGAGAATGGAAACCTTCAATTAATAATATGGTTGATTTATATAAATTGATTGTATCACTTTATTATTCTCCTTTTTCTAAAGGATCTAACAGTATAAAGTACATATTACCATCAGTAATTAATGATTCATCATTTTTAAAATCAAAATACTCTAAACCTATATATGGAACTGATAAGATTCCTTCTAAAAACTTTATAAATCATTCATGGTTGAATGAAAAGGAATTGGATCCTTATAAAAGTTTACCATCAGTTTTTTCAAATATTAATGATGATTATGTGGGCTTTGTAAATGGACAAAATTTATCATTTAATACAATAAATGATGGAGGAGCAGCAATGACAGCTTATGCATATCTTCAATTTGGTGATTTAGAATCAAATTTAAGGGAGAGTATAAAGAAATCACTTTTAAAGTATTGTGAGTTAGATACTATGGCAATGGTTATGATTTTTGAACATTTTTTAGAAAAAACCAAATAATTATGGGGAGAAAAGTTTCTTTTAAAATTGAAGGGAGTTTATTAGAATCTGAAATAGTAAAGGTTGATAGAACAAAACTTTATGGAACTTCAGAGAAAATTGTATACGATACAAATAAAGAAGAATGTGTTTTATCAGATTTATATGAGGGATCAATAATTCTTCCAAGAGGATCTGTTGGACAAGTACTAATAGATGAAAATGGAAATTCTGTTTCAAGATCTGAACTTGTAGGATTTAATCTTCAAGGTGAAAAAGTAGAGAAAGTTCCTTCAATCTTCTCAATAGAGAATAATTGTAAAAAAGTAGAGATAGATGATTTTATTTCCTCTTCAATTAAATCAATTTATCAGTTGTTTATTGATGCGGATCAAATTGAATCATGGGAAAAATATTTTACTAATGATGAAGTATACCTCTTTGAATTTAACTACAGGGAGGATTATGAAGGTGATGATGCATTTCTGATTTCAAATGAAGATGGTTTTTTTATTTCAGTGGGAAAAAGTAACGAATTTGAATTTTTAGAATTATCAAATGTATCTGTTGAAGATACAGATGAGGATATAGTAATAGAAGATGATTTAGATTTTTCAATGTTTTAGTTATGATAAGATATATTAAAATTGAAGATGAGAATAAAAGAGATGCTGAAATTACTTTTAAATCAGTAACTCAAAAAAACACAGTTTATCTCGCTCTGGAAAATGGTAAAAAACCAATAAACAAGAAGGTTATAAAATCTTCCAAAGATTTTACATTGGAAAACTTAATTGGGAAAACAGAACCCTCTCAAGAGGATTATGATAGTTTTTCAGAAAAATTAATAAGTGAGGATAAAGAAATAGATTTTGAACTCTTCGGAAAATTTATAGATAAAACAGATAGAATATATACTGATAAGAACTTAAATCCTGTTTATAATGTAGAATTAACTGAAAAAGTTTTTGATACTGATGGGAATCTTAAAGAGGAGAGAGTACCTAATTATTTGTACTCTAATATTTCAGGTGAAAGTGTTTTAAAATGGACTGGAAAATACATTCCTAAAAACAAACTTTATAATAAAGTAGTATTAAGTTCAAAATATCAAATTAAACACATCAATGGATTAACATTTGATTTTTTATTCAACATATCAAAGACACTTCAAGATAAAAATTCATTTATGATACTTGGTGGTGGAAAAGGGAATGAACCTTTGATTTTTAATGATGGAGGAAAACCTTACAGAGGATTTTTGGAGGGTAAAGTAAATGATAATTCATATTGTTTAATACTTCACTTATCTAATCAAGAATATAAAACCATATCATGAGAGAGGAAAGTGAAAAAATAATCCTTTGGTTGAATGAAAATCAAGAATTCTTAGATGAAATAAAGGAAGAGTACTTAAGAATTGAAAAGAAATATTTGACAAAAAATAGTGTTGAAGAATTAAAAAAGGATAATGAAGAATTACGATACGTTCAATTTCAATTTTTAGAAATATTAATTGATAAAGGGTATGGTTTAAAAATTGATAAATCCAATTTTCAAATAAGTGAAGAGGTAGATGATTTTATTAGAGGTGAAATTCAAGAATTAAAAATTAAATAATATGGTTCAAGATAACATCAAACAAATTTTAAGATCATATAAATCAAATCAAGCAAGTAAATATATTCCTGTTCGAGGGGATGAAATACTTACCAAAGTTTTTGATTGTGAAAAATATAGTATTTCAACTAAGTATGATGGACATTTATGTTTTATAGTAAAGGATAAGAGTGGGGTACACCTACTTAATTTTAATGGAGAACCTTTTGAAAGAAAAGAATTAATTGATGAATCAATCACCCTTTTAGATAAAGAAGGAGTTTTAGTTGGTGAAATTTTTAACTTCAAAGAAAACGAAAGAACTAGATCTTTTGATTTGGTTAAAAATTTAAAAAACAATGATTCTTCAATTAAAATAGTTGTTTTTGATATAATAAACTATGATGGAACATCTTATGAAAAAAGTTTGTGGGATGAAAAAAAAGAATTAATAGATAAACTCTTTTCCAAGGGGAAAAATATCTTTTCAATTGAAGAAATAGAGGTTTCATCAAGAAAGGATATTCAAACTGAATTTGAAAATAGGGTAACAAATAAAAATCAAGAGGGATTAATTGTAAGAGGGTTTAATGGACCTATTTTTAAAATTAAACCTAAACTCACCTTTGATTTTGTTGTTTTAGGATATTCATTAGGGTACTCAGATAATTTTAATCTTTTAAAAGAATTATTATTTGGGATAATGATAGAGAAGAATGAATTCTTGATTGTTGGTAAAGTTGGTGGAGGGTTTACAATTGAACAAAGAACTTCGTTATTAGAGGGTTTACAGAACCTTAAAGTTGAATCTAACCTAATTGAACCTTCTGGATCAAAAACTCCTTTTACCTTTATAAAACCAGAAAAAGTAATAGAGGTTGAATCTGTAGATATAGTAAATAACACTTCTGATCAGATAATTAAAAAATCTGTTATTAAGTTTGATAAAAACAAATACTCTAAAATTGATAATAAACCTTCTGTAAGTTTAATTTCTCCAGTTTTTAAAGGGTTTAGAGATGATAAAAAAGTTGAAACAGATCAAGTTGGATTAGTTCAAATAACAAGATTAATTGAATTAAAAAATGAAGTTACTGAAACCTCAAACAAATCAAATTCTAAAATTCTAAAGAAGGAAATTTATTCTAAAGAAATGAAGGGAGTAAAGATGGTTAAGAAATACTTTTTGTGGGAAACAAATTCTTCTACAGAAGATTATCCAAAATTTGTTTTTTATAAAATTGATTATTCACCTTCTAGAGGTGATAAACTTCAAAGAGATATTAAGGTATCAAATAACCAATCTCAAATAGAGAAAATTTTTTCTGATCAAATTGAAACAGATATTAAAAAAGGTTGGGAATTAATAAGCAATTAAATGGATGATAAAACAATTGAAATAAATAACTCTTTTAAAAAAAACTTTCAAGTAGGAGAAATATATAACCACTCAGAATTGAGAAAATTTCTTGAGGAGAATAAACTATTTTCAGTAAAAAATGTAGCGGCATATAGTTACAACAGATGGAATAAAGGAATGATGGAAATTCATCCTCTACTTGAATGGTTAAATCGAGGAGAATATAAATATTTAGGAGAAAATTACTCATATAGTGGAATAGTAATTCATCATCCACAAGGAGGGATACCATACAAAATTGGAGAGTGGATAGAAGGAGAATTGAAGTTTTATAATGATTTTGTTACATTTAAAGAGTGGAAAGAATCAATGGATGATGGAATTAAGGTTGTTGATTTGAATTCTAAGGTTATTTTTAGATCAGAAGATGGTAAAATTCAACAAAAGAAAATTCTAACCGATACTAAAGATGGAGAAGTAGTTTTTGAAGAAGGATACTCTCTTACTTTTTTTGATTCGCCCCTTGGAAAATTGATGAGGTTTAAGACTGAGGGAGAAAAGTTTGAATTTGGAAAAATAAATTATGAAATTATCAAAATAAATTAAATTATGGATAGTGTAAAAATAGGAGATCAAATTTGGAGTTTAAACAACTCAACACTCAAAACATTTAGTAATGGTGAAGAAATTCATCATTCTACATCTAAAGAGGATTGGGAAGAATGTGGTTTGATAGAAAAACCTGCTTGGTGTTATTATGATTTTGATGAGAAAAACGAAAAATATGGATTATTATACAATGGTTATGTATTTATAGATCCTATGTGGGAAGATAAACCAAGAGAATTATCTCAAGATGGATTTAAAGTTCCAACTTTAGAAGATTGGAATCAACTTGATGAATTTATAGGAGGAAAAGATAATGTTGATCAATTAAAATCATCAGAAGGATGGGAGAAAGTGGAAACTGATGATAATGATAATGAGATAAAAACTCCATTACAATATGATGATCAACATGGATTTAATTGTTTACCAAGTGGATGGGTAAATGATCAAGGTGAATTTTATCAATTAGGTAGTATTTCAAAATTTTGGTCTTCCACTCAAAATGATGATGGAAGTGGAAAGGTTTGGTCAAGAATTGTAGGGTTTAAGTTTATGTCAGTATCCATAAAACCAGAGAATGGTTATTCTGTTAGATTAATAAAAAAGTAATTAAAAATGAAAATTTTTTGTTTAACGTTAACCTTAAAAATTAAGTGAACGGTATTTTTCTCTGTTTAAGGGATGATGATAGTTTTCACACTTTAATAATAAAAAAAAGTGTTGGAAAATATACATTTTTTTGTTCTTTAGGGTATTCTGGAGGAGGAATATATGATGAGTTTTATGGAAAATTCAAGTATACTGATCAAAATGTAATTACTGGATTTTATTCAAACTCACTGGGGTCAGGAGAATGGGAAGAAAAAATTACCTCAGTAAAATTTGATTCAACAGATAAAAGGTTTAAAGTTCAAAAAGAAGATTTATTTGAATTAATGGATACCAATGATAATAAAATTCAAAATCAAATTTTGGAAGAAATAAGTGAGTTTGTTTATTGGGGATATGATGAAGAAACTGAAGAAGAATATGATGAACCTATTTTGAAAGATATTGATTTAAATATGTTTAGAAAACTCCCAAACTCAAACCAATTTAAAAACGTAAATTGGAATGATAGTTTACTTGAATTAACAAATTCAGATTTATGGAATTTATCATTAAGGTTTAATTAATACAAATATTATAGATAACATTAAAGAATAAGATTAAAATTAAAATATTAACATTTAAAAGATATAATTATGAAAATAGATTCAATTACTATTAATATCTATAACGAAGATGATTTATTAAATGGAAATTTTGAAATACAATTATTTTCAGATTCTGGAGATGATGTCTATCCAGATGGTGTTGAACTGTCTGATGAAATAATCCAAAAAATTAACTTTATAAGAAATAATTCTTTTTAAATGGATCCTGATTTTAAAAACTTATTTTGTTCCTTTTTTAAGGAATTTAAAGAAGATGAAATTTATAATGAATTTAGTCTTCAACATGAGCTTGGGATTTATTTGAGAGAAAACTTACAAAAACACGGAAATTTTAAAGTTCAATTTGAGAAAAATTCATTGGATGTTTTAGGGTATGAAGAACCTTATCCTCAAAAAGAGTTAGAAAAACGTTTTGGGAAGAAAGAAATCCGAAAAAAAGAAATTGATATTGTTGTTTTTGAAGAGAAATCTAATTCCTCTAAAAATTTAATTGTTTCAATAGAGTTAAAATACCCTAGGAATGGTCAAGTACCCGAATCAATGTACTCTTTCATAAAAGATATAAGATTTTTAGAAGGACTTAAAAAAAAGGGTGGTCAAAATGAAAAATGTTTTGATAAGGGATATTTTATTTGTGTAGTTGATAATCCTCTTTTTTATGAAGTCAAACAGAAAAAAGATGGAATTTATAAATATTTCAGAAATGAAAATTATGAGGTAATAATCCAAAAAAAAACCAAAAAGCCTACTGGTAAACATAATGACGCTTACGATATAGTATTAGAAAAAGTACATAATGAAAAATGGAAACCCCAAAATCATAAAATAAAATACCTAATTATTGAAGTTTAGATGAAGTATCCTCCCATTTTTAAATATACCCCTTCAAATCATACCCCACAAAACTCCTCCCAAATTTATCACAAACTCTTCCAGTAGTTCCACTTCCCATAAAAGGGTCTAATATTAATTCAAACTCTTTAGATGTTTGAAGAATGGGTAAAGTAATAATTTCTTCAGGGAAAGGAGCAGGGTGTTCTCCTTCTAAATCTAACTTCTGTCAGATTTAACAGAGGTTATCTAATAGATGAAATTTCTGGTAACTCCAACTAAAATATTCCCTTAAACCCTAATCGGAGTGGTTTTATATGGGAGTTGGTTACTTTTGATCTGGAAATATAATAGATTTACCTTAGAGTTTGATTTTTATTTTTTATGGAAAATTTAGTTAGTTTTAAGTAAAAATTTACAGATGGCTAAATCAACTATTAAACTAGACGATAATTTTGTTTTTAAATTTCCTAAAAAAAAACGGGATTCAACTACTACAGAAGAATCTTATTATCCCAAATTCCTTTTCGAACACCTACTTTCTAATGAGGATCGTATTGAAATCGCTCATAAAGGTATCACAAGTAAATTTACTGATTGGAGATATAAATTTAATCCCATAACAGACCCTTTTTACATACTCGAGATTTCCTTAAGTTTTTGTTCTAAAGACGAAAATAACGTTGGGGGGTATAGTTGGGGATTAAGTGTGTCAGAAGAAAACAAGTTGGTTTTTAGTGATATGAAAAAACTGGAAGAGGATGACAACTTGATTTATTTTAGTGTTAAAATACAAGGAGAAATTACCTGGAATTTTACACCAAACCAGTGGGATAAAATAAAACAAAATATGGAAAGATTTTCTAAATGTACTTGGGACGAGGTTGCCCTTGACATCTATATGGAGTTGAGATCAAATTTTCTCCACCCACGGTATTTCCCAGAATACACACAATCAACGCTCACACCCAACAGGGAAATTCCAGAAAGTGAACAGACTTCTGATAACCTCCCTTTTGTTCTTGATAAAATCCCTAAATCTTTTCTCAGGGTTTATAATCGTGATCCCAAAAAAAATTGGGAATTTTCCGAAAAACACTGGACGAAATTATCAGACAAAAACATCACTTTTGGAGGTAAATATTTATCTACTTTCAATACCTAAAAGTAATTTTAAAAATTAAAAATGTTACAGTGGGACATTTTAATAAAATGGGATCAATAAATCTTGGAAAAGTATAAAATAAAAGTAAAAGAATTAATGTAGATAAACCGTCGTTTTTGGATAAGTAAAGTGTTTATCAAAACAAGATATTATTGATATTTATCTCGACATTACTTAAAAAACTTTTAATACTATAAAACTTAAATAATCACTGACAGGTCCCTTTCTTGAATGAAATTGAATTTTAAAATAAATATTTATCTTAAATTTAGAAAACTTACATAAACACATTTCAGACACTTAAAATTAAAAATTATGGATTACAAAAAATTATTTGGGAATGCAACTAAATTTATTAATGATTACACGATTTATTACAATGCAAGTAGACCAGAGCCGGGATTTTCAGGACAATTTTTATTTCCAGCCAATGATGAAACATTAAATGCTAAACATTTAATGCTACATGAACCTAAAACAAAAAATTTAGATTGGATTGGTGAAATCTTTCCTAATGTTGAATATTTAGACATTTTTAGTTCAAGAAAAAATTATAAATCTAAACTTGAAAATATTGATGGAATAAATAATTTATCTAAATTAAAATACCTTCAAATTAGAGATGTATATGTCGAAAATATAGTTGTAAATATGGAATTGATTAAGTTTTTTGAATTAACATCAAAAGATCTTGAAAGATTGATAAATTTAACTCTTACAAATGCATCGAGTGAAATTGATTATTATAGGATTACCGGTTTATCCAAAGAACTAAATGATAATTTCACTTTAAAGGATTCATCCAATATTAAAATAAATAATTTGTCATACCTCGCCAATATCAAAGAAGGTCAAATTTATTTAAGTGGTATTCTAGATGATGATTTTACTCATATAGGATACGTGGATAAGTTAGTTGATCTACAAAAAACATTAAGACAGTGATTTGAAACTTCCTCTATCATTTAAAACTCTCTTACAATCTCTAAGATGTTCTGATAGATTAACTATAAACTCTTCAGAGGTTTTCTCATTCCCTAATCCTTCTTCTTCAGAGTACTTTCTTTTGTTCCAATAAGGAGGAGAAGTAAAAATAGTTTGTATTTCACCATCATTTAATTCACTCATATCAAAGGATGATTTTTGATAAAACCTCCATGATGAGTTCTTAGTTGTTTTTGATTTATTGTTGGGTTTACTTTCTCTACTTTCTTTCTCTTTAAGTTCTCGTTGAATTTGAAGATAAGATTGATTAACCGTAAGAATTCCTTTATCTAAAAGTTCTATGTGGTCAGGGTGATATTTATGAATAAAAATCAATCTCTGTAATTGAGAAGAAGAGATTCCCATTTCTTTAGAAACCATATCTCTTGAAGAACTTCTGTTAGATTTAACAGAAGTTAAATCCGTTCTTCTCCCTTGTCCTTTTCTGTAATACCCATCAAGTATTAGATATTCATTAATAAGTTCCTTAAAACTCTTTATTCTCTGTTTATTGAAGTGTATAAGGAGTAATTCTTCGTCTTCCTTAATAACTTCAATTATATTAACCTCTACTTCTTCCCATCCCAATCGTTTTACAGATTCAAATCTTCTATTTCCACTGATTACTTGATTACGAATATCTATAGTAAGGGGTTGAAGTAATCCAACTTCTGAAATACTCTCCATGAGTTCATCAATAGAAGATAAATCATAGATTTCTTTGTTCTTAGGATGGTGAGTAAGAGAGGAAACTTTGACTTTCATAAATTAAAAGTAGCAAAGTTTAGATTGGTAAGTAAGTAATCAAGAGGTTTCTTGTAACTGAGGAAATACTTTTTCCCAAAATGGGTGTCGAGGTGGTTTTTATATCGAGGTCATTTTTTTTATTCAACCGATAATGATATGGTAGTCTAATTTACTTGTT
>Ga0209654_1002127_pt1 | contig 14203 bp, 19 predicted proteins | sample SaaInl1SG_22_DNA_FD_184646 | JGI IMG/M metagenome (GOLD analysis project Ga0209654, IMG submission 184646) | Marine microbial communities from expanding oxygen minimum zones in the Saanich Inlet - ESP_161SG_22_DNA (SPAdes) (version 2) | ecosystem: Environmental > Aquatic > Marine > Intertidal... | reverse complement strand
ACTCGTGCCGGGAGTCATACTGTTCGTAATCCGTACCTTGAGGAACTTCTAGATGAGTATAACCAGAACACCAAGAAGGTATGGCAAAGTATTCTTGAGAATGAAGGCTCTGTACAGCACTTGGAGTTCCTATCCGACAGCGAGAGGGCTACATTTAAAACTGCGTTTGAACTGGATCAAGCATGGGTTGTCGAGCACTCCGCCAAAAGGCAAGAGTTCATATGTCAGGGACAGAGCGTTAACGTATTCTTCCCTGCGAAAACCGACAAAGCTATTGTCAATCAAGTACATCTCAAGGCATGGAAGGAAGGACTTAAAGGCCTATACTACCTCCGAACGACTGCGGGCGTTACTGCGGAGAAAGTGGGAACTAAGGTAGATCGTAATGCGCTGAAGGACTTTGAAGACGATGATGTCTGTGTGAGTTGTCAGGGATGACATTATAAGCGCATAAAAAAGTTATAACTGTCGTTTATCAGCGCATAAAAATGCATAGTATATCTATGCAAAGGAGGATACATGATTAAGTTTGAATACAGGCCGTGGACAGCAGAGCGTACTTGGGGTTACGCTGAGGATATACCTCCCGTTGAAGAACTAACTATGACTCTAGGTGATGGTGTTACGTGGCAAGAAGCAACGGATGAATTTCATAACTTTCTACGTGGGGCAGGGTATGCAATTCCGTATTATAATGTGAATGAGGCAGATGAGGATGATTATGTAGACTGTTCAGATCCCCCTGACATGGACAAGAGTGGTTCACTAGGGGATCGACAGCCTGAGTGGGCGAATCGTATGTGTGATGAGGAGAAGAACACATGAAAGCAGGAACAATTGAAGTCAAAGACTACGTTGAACATGAGGATGGCTCTGCAACACTGGTTGTTGATACAGACAAAGATGCTACCCGACTGCTAGTTGAGGTGGGTCTTAGGCGGTTGCTTGAGATGGCTATGAAGAATGAGGAGAACTATGAATTTAAAGAAGGTGTATCTGAAGCTTCTGAAGGCTCATGCGAGACGGAAGCTGAATAAAGCAGAGAAGCTATTCGCTAAAGTCTTACAAGCACAAGTCGAGGAGGGGTATGAAAGAAGAAACAATGAATCTAATAAAGCGTCTGGATCTGATTAAAGACAGTGATCCATTCAATAAACAAATACTGAATGACTGCCATAGGCATTTTAAGACTTTACAGGATGAGATAGAAAGGTTACAATATCATAATAACAACTTGATGAATGTCATCTACCAGAACCAAGGAGAATTAGAAAACACATGAGTCTATTAGAAGCGAACGCCACCTACAAACCATTTAGCTACCCGTGGGCTGTCACCTATGCAACAGAGCATGAGCGCATCCACTGGATTGAAGACGAGCTTGAACTACAAACAGACGTTAATCACTGGAAGAGTGGTGCACTGTCAGATAAAGAGAAGAACCACATAACGCAAATCCTCCGACTGTTTACGCAGACAGACGTAGCAGTTGGTACGAACTACCTTGAATATTATATTCCCAAGTTTAAGAACAATGAAATTAGGGCGATGCTTACGGCTTTTGCTTCTCGTGAATTTATTCATCAACGCTCCTATGCACTATTGAACGACACTTTAGGACTACCAGAAGAAGAATTTACTACCTTCCTTGAGTATCAACAGATGGCTGAAAAGGTAGAGTTTATGGGTGACATTGATGTACACAGTCATCAGGGCACTGCACTAGCTATCGCACGTAGTGTACTCAATGAAGGCATGAGTTTGTTCAGTGCCTTTGCTATGCTACTCAACTACCAACGCTATGGTAAGATGCCGGGGATGTGCACTGTTGTAGAATGGAGTGTACGTGATGAGAGTCAACATGCTGAAGGAATGGCAAAGCTATTTAGATCATTCTGTGAAGAACATCCAAGAGTTGTCAATGATGATTTCAAGAAAGATATATACGAAATGTTTCGCACTGCAGTCAAACTGGAAGACAAAGTTATTGATCTGGCGTATGAGATGGGTGACTTGGAAGGTTTGTCGGCGGCAGATGTCAAGCAGTACATTCGCTACCTCGCAGACAGACGTCTACTGCAACTTGGCCTCAAGACCAATTGGAAGGTTAAGGAGAATCCTTTGCCGTGGATGGAGGAGATACTAGGTGGATCGTCAATGAGTAACTTCTTTGAGAAGCGAGTCACTGATTACAACGCACATGGTTTGGAAGGAGATGATTGGGGATGGTAAGATTGTATGATGTGTATTGTGGTGAACGCTTCTGTGGACGCTACTTAGCCATAAACGAACAATCAGCCATTGACCAATCATTCAACAAAACAGGGGGAGCCTCAGCATACTCAGGCAACCCTAAGCATCTTTATAAGGCGGTAGTAGTATGATGGCAATGAGATTTCACCACGTCTTTGGTCTGTCTATTGAAACAGTCCAAAGTCAACCAGTGCTAGGTTGGAAAGAGAATGAGAACATTGATGAAGCACAAGTGTACTTCTTTGATGGGTTTGTGATTAACATCCCCTTTGTTAAAATTATGATCGGGGATGTGTTTGACGTTTTTGAGTAGGTCGTTCGCTCAACTTATGGCCCCTTACGGGGCCTTTTTTATGGAGCAGAAATAATATCCTCTAGGGTATTGCCTTTCTCATAGTCGATCCCGAACATCCTGTCTTTCTTAGGTTTGTCTAAGTTGACTCCTACAGGGAAGTCATCTCTAGCAATGTTCGCCGCAGTAACAGAGTTAAGAGCTACATCAGGAGCCTGACGTAACTGTGACAACATACTAGGCTGTTGTGCATTGTACTCTCGTAGTCTGGCCTGTGCTTGAGCAAACTCATCTACAGGAGCTTGAGGACGCTGTACACGAGGCTTATCACCAAAGCCCCTACTTTTGAGTCTTTCATCGGTAATGATTGAGAATACGTTGGTTTGCATAGGTGGAGACACAGCAAACACTTGAGTCGGCAAAGAACGCTCCAACACAGGGCCAATAGGGGTCTTCTCAAGGAAGTCGTGAAGATCTGACATATAGCCAGTTATGTCACCATTCGGCTCAATCTTCATAATCATATTAATACCGCCTTCGACTTTACCACGGCCACCCTTACGTTGGTTACGGCTAACCATAACGTAGACACCTGTGGAGTCAGAACCTTTGACTACAAAGTCAACATCAGGCCGCTTCTTACCTTTACGAGATCCTGTCTGTAGTTCCGCACGTTTCCTTAAGGCTTTCTCAAGGTCTACTATAGTGGAGGTTTCATTGATGGCAACATCCCCAACTTTCTTGGGATCAAACACGTCAAAGATCTGTCCCTTGACTGGCCCTGCAAAACCACCCTTGTCCACGACATCTAGGAAGTGAGCTCCAGTGACGTTAGACATAGGTTTCTTGACGATGACACGCATACGTTCTTGGTCAAGGTCTTTCCATGCGTCTAACATCATAGACTGAACCATAGCAGACTGCTCAGCCGACACTTCCTTACCTGCAATGTTGCCTCCGTCTTTAGTTGACTGATGGAGCCAATCACTACCAACCTCAGAAGGCTTAAAGTACGGAGCAAACGGACTGTTAGGATCAGATGCTTCTAAAGCAAAGTTGTACGTCAAGTCCTCTTTCTTCGCTTTAGCACCTGCCTGAGTTCGGATGTTAGCGAGTGCCTGTAGTTGTGAGTGAGCAATTTCTACTTGCTTCTTGTAGCGATTCTGTGCACGAGAGAACTCAGTCCTCCAAGCCTTCTTAATGTCTGCTGAGGCGTTCTCAGGCGGCCTCTTAGCTTGGATAGCGTCCATGTCCTTAATGGTCTGTTCCATCAAGTCAATCTGTTCTTTAGCAACAGGAGCAATACCAAAGTCAGCGTACAGTGCCCGGTTCTTCGTGCTGAACATATTCTTGAGGACTCTGTTAGCTCCTCTAGCACCCCACTTGACAAACCCATACCCTTGACGTAAGACATTCTGGTCTTGGTTCTGTAGCATCGGATTAAGGACGAGGTTGTTCCAGTTTTCGTCAAACGGTTTGTTATCGTCCCACGCTTCATCCTTAAATAATTTCTGAATGAAGTCTTCTTCTAGACGTGTATACTTTTCGGTACGAGGGCCATAGAAGTTCGGTACAATGACCTCACCTTCTCCCAATAGGTAGCCCCTCATGGCTTCATCGGTCAGCCCAGTCTTTCTTGAAATTAGACTAAGCATTGATCGGACAGGATTCACAGCACCGACAATCGTGGCACGTTCATCAGCGTCACGAATGAAGTTAGGATTTTCTTTTAAGAAGTTCTGGAGGGGCTTAAGGAGCTCTGCGTCGTCTAACAAGTCTTTGGTCAGACCACCAACGTCCTTACCTGCTTGAGCGACTGCCTCAGTCATACCTAGTTCAGGTAAAGCCTCATAACCCATCTTCGTAAAGCGGTTAGCAAAAGGAAGTGTCAAGGTATTAAATACTAAGTCTTCGACAGAGTTAATGCCCTTAGCAACCATACCACGGGCTAATTGTTGTTCGTCCCGTTGCCCTGATTGATACTCACTAACGACATCCATCTGTGGCTTAAGAAGACCACTGTAGACACCCATAGCGGCATCGTATACGTCCTTATCAAGGCCAAAGTACCCGTAGCCTTTACCATAAGGGTCTTTTTCAGCCTCTTGAGGACTAATCATTCCTACATAGGTTTGATCTTGTTCAGTCATCATTCATCCTTGAGTAAGAATGTTTCACGAATTTCATCGGCACTGACACCACCTAAGGTTCCTGTAACCATATTAGGGTTACCTGCGGCCTTACGAACTGCCTCAACACCACCTGCTTTCTTAATCAAGTCTTGGGCTAGTTTGATTGACTTACGGTCAGCAAGATATTTAGCACCACTGGTTCCTACGAACAACAATGCAGTCCAAGGAGCTTGTGTTAGAGTAACGAGGTTGATAGCACCTGCAAGCCCTTTAGCAGTAAAGTGGAACTTACCGAACGTATTCAAGACATTTTGTGATAGTTTACCGTCAGCCATATCCTGAATGAGTTTTTTCTCAGCGTCGTTAAAGAAGCGCATTTGCTTAGGGTTTTTCAGTAGATTATTAGCAACCTTCTTGTATGCTTCAGTACGCTTACCAACTTGAGTATCAACAGCTTTAAATGCTAGCTCAATTGATTCAACATTCTTGTACTTACGGTTTGCTTCTCTAGCAACCTTAAGGGCTGATGTACCGCCTTCTTGCATTGCTGAGTCAATGACATCATCAAACTCGTGAATCATCTCCCGGACAATGTAGCCATTCTCTTTGTCTTCAGCTAACTTAAACAACCGCCGACGGATTGCTTCAGATTGCCCAAGTGTCATACCCTTGCCAGTCAAAGATTCAAGAAGACGCTGTGCTTTGTCTACAGCAGTCCGTTGAGTAGGCTCAGGCATATAGAAGTTGTCTGCGGCCACCTTGCTAGCACGTTCATAAATTGTCTGTGCTTGTCCGGGGCCAATAGCAAACTCAGTCTGATCCACAGCCCTGTACGCTTCGTCCTTGATTGTTCTTAAGTTGTCAAGGTCTGGCATCTTTTGTTGATTAGAAATTGCTTTGTTGAGCTTAGCGTTGCCTAAGGTGCTCGCAAGTTTCTCAAGTGGAGCACCGATCAAGATACCAATACCTGCACTAACTAAGCCTTCTTCACCACGTTCTAGCAAGTCACCTTCGGCACTACCTAAACCATAAGCAAAAGCACCAGTACCGCCCTTGATAGAACCACGCAGTAACGGAGCGGCTCTTTCAATGTACGCAGGTGCCTTTAGTAACGTAGCAGGTGTCATGAGACCTCCTACGAGCTCTTGGGATAAAGCAGAACCGGGGTTTTCCTCAGCATATGCTTTCATCTCTGAACGGATTGCATCAATATTTTGATCGTATGTTTTATCACCAAAGGCTGAACGTAAGGCCGCCTCAGCTTCATCAGCAGTACCAAAGGTTACACCCTGTAGTACGTTCCTGATCGCCGCTCTGGAGGCTTCTGGTGTAGTCGCAACACCTGTGTCAGATACCGTTAGTGGATCAGCCATCTCAGGCTCTACATAAGGCTCTGTAGTGTATTTGACTGGTGGCTTCTCCACAGGCGTAGCGGCACCTAAGGAGCTTGTGAAGTCCTCAGGGGATAGGTCTGCATAGAATTTCTGTCGATAGAGCTCTTTGAACTCTGAGAATGGAATATCACTATAGCTCTCCGAATGAACTTCTTTGAGCTTATCAAATGGAGTCATGCTTACTTCCCTTAACGAATACCTAATGGATCAGGCTTACCTTCTCCTTCATTAGGTAATGGGTTTCCTTTAGCATCTTGAGTACGATACTGGATGGCATTGTCCAATCCGTATTGGCGTAAGACATCGTCACTGTAGCTGTTTGCTAAGCGTTCCATGTTGGCATTGTAAGTGTCCAAGATGTACTTAAGGTTGCCCTTAAGTGACACTGGGCCCTGCTTCGGATCAAGAGAGGCAATAGATGACTGTAACGCAATCAATTCTTGAATCGCTACCTGACCTAATGCACCACCAGTAGGGGACTCATCCCGCATATTCTGCAACTTGTCGAAACCAATGTTTGCCTTAATAGTTGTCAACAAAGTATCCAATACAGCCGTCTTACTACCTGCACCAACCACATCACCAGTCTTACGGCCTAAGACACGAATTAATGCACCTTCCCATTCAGCAATCTCTGGGTCGTCCTCTAGTAAGGTAATGGCCTCACTGATCGAGCGATCCATAAGGTCAACCTTAGCACCTCGTGCCTTTATTCCTAATCCTGTCTTGCGATTCTGTTCATCCAATGCTTTCGCTGTTGCAGAACCGGGGATCACTTCCATAGATACGGAAAGGTTACCATTCTCATCGTAGGAGCGACGAAGTTGATAATCACCAACCTGAGCGTTCTTAGGATCACCTGTGATTGCTGTAATTTCACCAGTCTTTTCATTTTCTTGATAAGCAACACCGGGAGTCAGTGTTGAGTTATTTGCAATCTCATCTTCTGTCAATAAGCGATAAGATGTCTTAGGTTCTGGAGGAGCACTGTAGACAACATCATACTTGTTTGTACCCGGCTTCTTCGCAATGACTGACTTACCAACGACAATGGGTTCATAGCCTTTGTTGACAGTCTTGATTGCTTCTTCTATTGGCATCGCATTAGTAGCAACTAACTGAGCAATCTCCGGGTTACGTCCTTGTAAGTAGGATACTGCTGACTGCTTTGCTTTTTGTTCTTGTAACTTAGCCCGAACAACTTCTTCTTGTTTTTGAATCGCTGTGGAGATTTGCATTAAGATAGCAGAAGGTGCTCCTGACTGCTTTAGTTGATCGTAAGTTGCCTTCATGCTTTGTAGGTTACCCGGTTGATACCCTTTCATCGCTTGTTGGATATTAGCGGCACGTTGCTCTTCAGGAGAAATACCAATCTGCCGAATAGCTCGTCCTTGTTCACCACCAACTAAAGTACCAAGTCCCGCAGTGCCACGACGCACCATTTGATTAAAGTCTGTAGGGATCTGTGCGGCTTGCTGTTGAGCAAATTGACTAATCATTCCCGGAATAGCTGTTGTCCCACGAACGGGTTGCAAAAGACTTGCTTGAGCCGTTGAACGCTCACGGAGCTTGGCAAGCTGTTGTTCACGAACTTGCTGAGGTGTCTTAAGCATATCAAGAATCATTGATTGTGCCATTATACGAGTCCTTCAATCCAATCAGGAATACCGTTACCATCTTGGTCATTACTTTCTTGAGACATAAAAGCGGCCCCAAGAGCGTCTGCCAAGGCACGAACACGGGCGGCCTCAAGGTTAGCCGCTCCTGTGAGTCCTGCGGTTTCGGCTTCAAGCCCTGCAATGCCACTCTTGTAGAGAGACTCCGCTTGACCAAGGCGGCCAGACTGGGCAATGTTAGCAAACTGTGCCGCAGGAGTTAACTGAGCAAGTGCTTGTGTTTCTGGTGTGTATCCGACACCCAACATACCTGCGATGTTCTGAATGTTTTGACCTGTCAGTGCTCCTGCTTGAGTCAACGAAGCCAACATATCCTTAGACTCTTGTTCACGTAAGGATTGCTCAAGTGCTAATTGCTCTGGTGTTGCTCCGCCATACATCATTGAGCTTGTACCACCACGTCCTTGAGCAAATAAGCGTTGCTCAAGTGCTAAACGCTGACGATCAATCTCAGGTGCTCTCATTGTCTGTAGTTGACTATAGAGTTGCTCAGGTGTTACTTGAGTTGCAGGAATTGCTTGTAATGCTTGTCCAAACATTCCTTCTTGAATTTGTTGTCCTGTAGGAGTTAAGGTTTGTGCGTACCCTCCTTCTGGGCTCACCGCAGTCTGTGCAGTGCCGGTCGTGACCGTAAACGGAGTAAACTCTGCCGCACCTGCCGCAGTCGTACCAACGCCTGTCGCCTTACCACTAATGGCCGGGCCCATGCTTTTAAGCGCACTTATCGCATCTTCAGATAGTTCATAAGGCAAAGCGGCAGTTGCTAACATCCCGCCGCCTGAGATTAACTGAGCCAAACTCATTAGTATGTTCCTCCGTCAATTGTTCCTGCTGTGAGTGTCCCGGTGACGTTGACGGTAGGTGCAGTCACGGTACCAGTGAAAGTTGGAGATGCCGCATCAGACTTAGTAGCTACTGCTGTCTGAATAGCATCAAACTCAGAATCAATCTCAGAGCCTTTGATAATCTTGGCAGGGTTACCAGATGCCAAAGAGTCCTTGACTGTAAAGTTAGTTGTCTTAGTATAGTTTGACATTAGATAGTCCTTCCTACGATTGCTTGTGCTGTGAGTCTCTGAATTGAAACTTGTGACCCATTCACTTCAGCTTCAACTCCAAGTTGTACTACTTGACCGCCGCCAGATGCGTTCACTGTTGGACGGTTTACCAAGACTCCTGCGTTAAATTCACCAATGTTATACTCTGCAATGTTGTACTCAGCAATGACTTGAGCAGACAACGTAAAGCGTTTTTTCTTATAAGCATATGAGTAATCATAACCCCAGTTAAGTGTTACGTCTGTAGCACTACCGCCAATTACAGTGATCTTAAGATTCTTAAGTAGCTTAAGATTACTAGGTGCACCAAAGTCAATGTAGTTTGTAAAGTACGACATCTGGTACGGAGAGCCATTGTCAGTGAACCCATCGTACTTAGCAATACCTACAGGTTTCCCAAGTAATAAGTTCCCGTTACGGGCTCTACAGAAAGCCTGAGGGGCTATTGTGTCCCATTGTGTCGACCTATGTGCTCCATCTTGTAGTGGAGCCCTCATATCAAAACAATAAGTGATGTTTGTTGTTGGCAAATGCAGTAAGTAAAAGGCTTCTTCTGGTGAGTAAACAGAAAATATGTTACCAGTTTCCGTTGCAATATAGTTTGTTAACTCAGTACGGACATTTTTAGATATATCCATCATTGGGGCTGATTTTTCTTGGACTGTGCGTTTTAGACTTCTTAACCCAGAGTCAGACAAAAAGATTAAGTCGGTTCCTGTAACTTGTACACTGTCACGAGCAATACACCCAACACCTACAATTGTGTCTGCTAATTGCATTGTAGCTGGATCATTAGCTCCAGTGTACAAAAGAATCTGACGCTTACCAAAGATTGCCAAGATACCGTTGTGTACTGCTAAGGCAGTAATTTCATCGGCACCATCAGGCCACACTTTAGAGATATCTATAGAACCAGAGCTACCTGTGTCCCATGCGGCTCCAATGAGTAGATCGCTCCAATAGACTGTGGTGTTATTGGTTGACGTTTTGGCAACCCACAGTCGACCAAAGCCAGACTGCACAATATCACCGCTAGGCACTGTACCAGAGTAGTCTGGGTGTGCAGATACTTCATCGCAAGTTGTCCCATCATAGTAAATAGGATCAGACCCCTCACGGAACAAGTAATGTATACCGTTTAAAGTAGCGTGATCGTATAGACCATCGGACACTGTATGTGATGCCGGTGTAATATTAGTAAGTGTTGTAGTGCCTTTATAAATTGCTGTTGAACTACTTGAGATGACCTCAGTAGTTCCGTCAGCTTTGACAAACTCACCAATGGAGACAATAGAGTCTCCACCAGATGTTGTTTCGTATGCCCATCCCTTACGAGCACCAATACGTCCAAACTGGTCAATCACACAGTTTTCTGCAACCAGTGCAAATTGTTCAGGCAGAGACGTAGGGGAGTCTTGAGTGTTAAGCCCATAGAAACCCGGTGCTTGGATTGCAATACTCTGTAGTGGCTTTGCCATTAGACTGAGGCCCAGACTGTTTCATCAGGAGACAATCCTGCATCAAAAGCCACTGCATTGTTGAGCTCTTGTTTGGCAAAGATTGCTTGTTCTGCCGCAGACTGACCACCTGTCTCACCACGTTCACGCAGTGCATATGAGTAAGCCCACTGGATAATAGGGGAGTCTGGAACTAAAGTTGTTTCTGTATCACTTGTGAAATCTTCAGTACGTTTGACTGTGTAAACGCTGAAGTTTTCCGCCGTGTTGGGTGTTCTATAGAGACGAATCTGCACATCGCCGTTAGTGTCTAACCCATCAACAGCATAATAAACGACAGCCCCTGTTGAGCTATCGCTTTCAAGATTTAATTGGTGAATACGCTGAAGTGATTCTTGAGGAACTGTCAGGTTACGGGATTCATTGTGCACATATAGAATTTTAGAACGAGTATTAAAATCAGTCAACGAGTATAAAGCATCGTCAGTAGTTGTCGTAATACTATACGTATACCTAAGTCCTGTCCAATCCCATGAGTCTTCAATCAGACGTTTAGCATCATTGACAAAGTCCCCAACGAGCTTAGAGTAATCACTCTCGCTCACTGTGGTCACTTCCTCTTCCCTAAGTTTTCTTAGGACTGAATTAACAAGTTGTAAGTACGTCATGTGTATATCATACCATAAAAAAGATTAAAAGTCAAGTAGTTTATACCGTTCTGCCTAAAACCTCACGAGAAAACAGAGGCTCATCTGTAGGCTGTAAATCAAACTCAGATTCTAATGACGTAAACTCTTCATCATCTTCTCCCGGTATTGCCCTTTGGCCTTTCATAAGCTCATCAGCGAGCACTAATCGGAACTCTGGGTTTAAGTCAAGCTCTCCAGTGTCAACACCTAAATCTTGTAATTCACGTAAGTTATAATCACCTAAGTCTTTCCGTTGAAATCCTGAAAAGTCCACCTTACCGATAGCGTTTTTAAACCGATCTGCCAGAGCATTAAAATCTAAATCATACTCTTGTAGTTTACCAAAGTCGACCTTGCCTTCAATTTGTGGTAACTGTGATGCTAACAATCTTGCCTTGTCTTCAATGTAAGATGCGTTTTGACGAACATAGTCTTCCATTGCTGAAAATTGTGATGTATCAATGCCTAAGTCTGTGGCAAACTTATTGAAGAACTCAGGTGCTCCTAAGTCAATACTTGACAAGTCAATACCTGCGGTAGATGCAAGTTGTCCTAGGTCTGGTGTTGCCCCACCACGTTCATTGTACTCTTTAGCACCTGCAATTAAAGCATCTGAAGTATCTGAGCCTTGGTCAAGTTTGACTGCTGTGCGTAGCCCTGCATATCCAAGAGCATTGATAGTAGGATCATCAGAGCCTAAATAACCAACAATTTGATCCCCATAGCGGTTAGCAATGGCTTCTGATGGGTCTTTACCTTCAACAAGAACATCATAACCTACACGGGCTACATCCATGTTGTCTCTGACAATGTCAAAGGCTTCAGAACCAATAGCATCTTGGAGTGCTTGTTGTCCTGCTTCTTTTATTCCTGATTGCTCTAAAAAGTCTTCACCGTATGCAGAGACAATAACTTGTAGTGGATCACCGCCTTCAGCTAATGCTACAGAGGTGTCTAAGGCTTTCTTAACATCAGCAGGGAGAGGCTCACCTGTTTGAATATCGTACCCTGCGGCGGCCATAGAAGCCACTTGAGACGGTGATAGTTTCTCACCTGAGTCTAGGGTAGCATAAGCATCTAAGAACGGAGCGTACTGCGGAAAAAAGACTTGAGCGGCCAATTGAACATAAGGGTTCTGAATGGCCTTGTCAATCTCGTCAACACCTTCACGAACAATGTCTTCAAACTGTTCACCTGCCTTGACAATCGGGTCAACTACAGGAGCAATAACAGCGTCATCGACAGCGGCTCCTACGTCACTAATCGCATCACCAACATTGGTGACTGCTTTCTTGACTTTCCGTATTGGACTCCAACCCATTAGTTGTACCTCAGTATTGTGTAGTTGTCTTGCTTGGCTAATACTTGAGCACCAAGCATAAGATTAAAGTTTAAGCTCTTTATGTTATCTACTGTAGTATAACACGTTCCAAGTTGTGTTAATAGATTGCTTAGGTGACGCTTAAGTGATGGCTTCCAATCTAACACTTCACAGTGAAGAATCTTCTCACCCTCATCGTCAAACTTAACGACAACAATGTGATTGTCGCTAGAGTCTATTACCATTTCTTACAAGACCAATAACGTGCTGTTAGCTTTGAAGGTGGGCTAGTGTCACACTTGTGTCTGGCTCTAAAGCTCTTACGTCTAGCAGGTTGATCCTTCTTGATAGTCATGTTGGGATCACCAAAGCGAATTGTCTTAGTCTTGTCACCTTCTTTAGCAACAACAACAAACTTCTTAGAGCCACCCGGGGTGCGCTTAGGCTTATTGTAAGCACTGACACCTGCACGGGCTAGCTTAGGATCTTTAGACTTAGGCACTTTAGCCCCCTTGGATAATGTTGTTTTCTTCAATCAACGACACAAGCATCGTCATCTGTTGTGTAGCCAATGCAGAGATACTGTCGCCTTCACGCATCATAATGAAAGCATTGATTTCACCGCCAATCTGGAAGAACTCTTTAGAGGTGATTGTGTAGCCTTCTAGTATAGAAAACGTGCTGTCTTGCTCTGCGTTGTAATAGTCTACTTCTACATTGCCGTTAGAGCCGCTAGTGTTGGTAATATACATCAACACCCATTGAGCACTTTTACCGGCAGGGACTGTGTAAAGTGTTTGTGATGTGCCTGTTAAAACAGCACCGTAGCTTTTACGAATCATTTCTTTTTCTTCCAGTCAACACGCTTAGAAGATGTTTTTTTCTTCATGGCTGTTTTAGCACCGGCGGCTTTACAAGCGGCCTTAGTCGGTCTACAGGCAGGGTAGCTCTTACGCTTGTCTTTGCTACCAGAGCGTCCACAAGGCTTACCTGTCTTACAGTCTACCCAACCTTTGCCCTTGTTCTGCCCAAACCACTTCTTGAGTGACGCACCTGCTTTACTTTTTCTTACGGCCACTCTTATTACCCCAGTTCTTAGCACCAACCTTTCTGCACTTGGCTACAGCACCTGAAGCATACGCTGAAGGCCAGACCTTATAGCGGCTCTTGACCTTCTTAGCACAAGCGTCTAGCTTCTTCTTAGCCTTTGGCATTACTTTTTAGCCTTGCCCATGCACTTACCTGCGGCTTTACACTTAGCCTTGCTCTTACAACCTGCACAGGTCTTGAAGGCTTTAGGTGCTTTCTTCTTACCATACATTGCCATATTATTTCTTCCTTACTGATTCGGCTAAACCGCCGCCAAAGTAAAAGCCAACAATCATCAACATGATTTCTCCAATCCAGAAGTCACCGATGATAGTTTTGACTGCGTTAATATCACCTTCACCTGCTAAAGTCATAGCAAGTACAAGGACAAACATACTGAGAAACACTGCTGTAAACATCAGAGCAATGTAGCGTTGTGCGAGTTTGAATGGAGCATAGGCGTTCATGAGGTCAATCTTAGCCTTTGACTTAGCGGCAATAGCTTCCTCATCAGAAGTGTGCATATCATCAATTAGCTCCATACCTTTCTTGATGACATCGCCTGAGCCAAGTATCTTAGAAATGATTCCAATCATGTGGCATTACCTGTTACGTCCGTCTGTATGCAGATTGCATCATAGTTGATCTTAGGCTGTGGTGCTGTTGCCATAAAATACTCACGGGCTTCAAAGCACTGATCCATTGTTGCAAATGGGCCTTGAGGATAGACAGCGTAGCCATCAGCTTGAATTAGGATTGCAAATAATAACCACATAAGTGACCTACTGTTTACTGATCCAGTAGAAGATGTATATCACCAAACCAACGGCTGAGAGAACGCTA
>Ga0209654_1002126_pt1 | contig 14207 bp, 8 predicted proteins | sample SaaInl1SG_22_DNA_FD_184646 | JGI IMG/M metagenome (GOLD analysis project Ga0209654, IMG submission 184646) | Marine microbial communities from expanding oxygen minimum zones in the Saanich Inlet - ESP_161SG_22_DNA (SPAdes) (version 2) | ecosystem: Environmental > Aquatic > Marine > Intertidal... | reverse complement strand
TGGAACGCGATTTTTGACAAGCGTACTCGCTCTTAGCGTTTCTGATCGGTCGTCAACTCCAGACATCGATATGCTGCCTGAAAATACGGTTTCTTTCACCGCGGTACTTGGAGCCTTTCCGACTGCTGAACAAAATGGAACGCTTTCAATGGCCGTAAAGGTCAACGGTGGCAGTTTTGTTGATATCGAGTTAAAGAGTTACTTGGAAGATACTGATGCAGACGCATCGACGGGAGTCATCTCTGAGGATCATTTTGTCGAGGCACTGCAAGCAGCACTCGATGATGAAGCATACTTCAGTGGAGAAAATGCGGTAACGGTCTCCGTAACAGACGCTGGATTAATTAAGCTCAGTGTCGCAGGTGGTGATGGAACCATAGCGGTTGCGGAGCACAGCACTTATCGAGGCACAACAAGCGGTCTCGCGGAACAGTTAACTAAGACTGTCGCCAACGCAGGTGCCGCTGTTCTTGATAACGGATTTACTGCTGGTGATGCGTATCAACTCGGCTCGGGTGGTTCAATAACACTCGGGGCTACCGCGAACGCAGCGTTAGACGATCCAACAAACGCGAATTATGTGAAGACGTTTGGAATTCCGTCGGTAACTGTCGAGGCTAATACGTCAGATCAACTCTGGATTTCGTTTGGTGGAACGGAGGCTGGTACGCTTGTTACCGTGCCAGCAGGAAGCTATTTCTCTATGGATGAAGTAGCAATGGCGGTTCAGTCAGCGATTGATGATATGGATGAGCTTCGCGGAACCGTATCGGTTTCGGCAGTGCAGCATACTGTCGATGATAGTTGGGGATTGAACTTCGATTCGGCAGATGGATCGCAAGTCGATTTGTGGGGCAATTTCTTTGTATCCACTGAGTTAAACATTAGCGTGGGTACTGATAATGATGGTGATTCGACTACCGACCAGCTAGGTCGAGGCGACTATGCGTGGACGTTAGACGAAACACAAACCAGTTTGTCGGCTAACACCATTCGTGTTGATAACCATGGCTTAGCGACAGGTCAAGCAGTACTTTACGCGGGTAATGCCACAGTGGCTGGGCCAGCAGCTCTTAACATACAGGGCCTACCAGGTAACGACGGTAATCTATTTGCGATTGTTGTGGACGAGAACACAATTCAGTTGGCTGCAACAGCATTACTTGCTAATGCTGGGACGGAGCTGGATTTATTAACTGCTGGAACTGGAACCCAAACCATAACTGTCTCTAGTGAACGTATCGTCATCGCCGAGCAAGGATCGCCGGCTTATGGCGATGCTCGTTATAGAACATCTGTTGCAGCCGGTGCATTTGAAAATGGAATCAATCTGTCATCTGACAATGAGGTGACGTTTGAGATTGTTGATACGGTCACCGGTGCGATTCATTCAAAAACGGTGAACTTAGGCTCCTCCGCTGAGTCGGTTAACTTTGACGACTTTATGTCGTTTGTTGAAGCAGCCGCCAACGATGCATTCACAGCTGAGGGTTTTAGTTTTGTGGCTGAGGGAGCTGATGGTTCATACAGTCTGACTATGACTCCTCCTGGTGGGTATCAAGTTTCATTTTCTGGAGCAAGTATTACTGAGGCATTCGGTGGGCCTGTCGCCGCAATTGGTGAAGCCTCCAATATGGACGGCTTAACCTTCGAGTCAATGGATGATGTTGTGGCGGAACTTAACGCTCAGCTTGCAGCCAACGGGATCGCAATGTCGGCTGTATTTAACCGTGGCGGTGATACGTTCAGATTCGCAGTGACTGGCGGGCCTGCAGACTCAACTAGCACACTCTCTTTGTCTGGTGATGATTTGATTGACCTTGGTTTCAGCGGATCGCTCGATTCCATTGGTGGAGGGACTCATAAAGCCGAGGATGTTCGGTATGTTTCTCAAATAGACATCTCCACGCGAGAAGGCGCATCACTCGCGATGACGGTAGTCGATGCTGCATTGGAAACGCTTGCCAGCGTTCGTGGCGGTCTCGGTGCCGTTGCCAACCGGTTGGAATCTACGATTTCCAACTTGATGAATATTTCTGAAAACACAGCAGCGTCGATGTCGCGTGTTATGGATGCAGATTTTGCGGCTGAGTCGACTCGACTGGCACGAGCGCAGGTTCTGCAACAAGCTTCGGTTGCGATGTTGGCCCAGGCCAACGCGTCGGCTCAGAACGTTCTCAAGTTGCTCCAGTAATGGTCGATACTTCTGTGAATCAGGATTGCGAGTAGGGTATGGCTGGATCAGACATCATCAGTGCATTAAATGCCGGGTCAGGTTTTGACACGGCATCTATTGTTGATGCCCTGGTCGCAGCAGAACGAGCCCCCAAGCAGTCTCAAATTGATCGCGGGATTGAGCAATCTGACTCCAAGATTTCTGCTTATGGTGTTGTGACTTCTGCACTGAAAACTTTGCAAACAGCATTTGCAGGACTCAAAGATTCTTCTGACTATCAGTGGTTCTCTGTAAACAATCAATACACTGATGAATTTGTGATCACTGCTTCAGTTGATAGTGAGCCAGGGAATCACTCGGTGTATGTCAATACACTGGCGTCTGCTCAATCGACTGGATCTTCGTACTTTTCGGCCACTGACCAGGAGTTAAACGGTGGTTCACCGGTAACTATTACAATTGAAAGTCCCGTTGGTTCTGGTTCGAATACGACTATTGAAATTTCATCAGCGACCCCTCAAGGGATCGTGGACACAATTAATGCAGCAGGATTGGATATTTCTGCAAATCTCTTTGATTTAGGTACAGGCGCGAACCCTTATCAGATTGTATTAACCGGTCAAACCGGCGCTGATAGCAACTTCGCTGTGACAACTGATGCGGCTGATGTCACTTTTCCGTCTGCACTCGTGTCTGCCGCAAATGCCGTAGTTGTAGTCGATGGAATTACCTTTGAGCGAAGTACGAATCAAATCACAGACATAATCGCTGGAACGACAATTGGTCTTCAGAACCCATCTTCTGCAACTCGAAGTTTTTCTGTAGAACGGAATGTAACGCCTGTCGAAGAGTCTATAAGAAACCTGGTTGCCGTCTACAACGACGTGCAAACTGTTTTTAATACGCTTAAGACGCCAGCCGACAATTCCGAAGAAGAATTGGCAGGTGCGTTGTCAGCTGATTCCACCTTTCGGTCGATAAGAGACCAAGTTCGAGATATGGTCACTCGCGTGTCGACGACGCCGTCCGGAGACGTTAACTATTTATCTGATCTAGGCGTTTCAATTACGCGGTCAGGAACCCTTGAAATTGATGAATCAGCCTTAGCTTCAGCGTTATCGAACAAATTCAGCGATGTTGTTTCAGCGCTCTCCGCAGACACAGAAGACCAATCTGAATTCGGTACTGCTTCGAGGGGGTTAGCGGGTGATGCATCAAAGCAAATCACCGATTTGATTTCGTCAAGTGGCCCGATTCGCACTGTGACAGATAATGCACAGGCTAAATCGGCGCAGTTTGCAATTGAGCTCGAGGATCTTGATTCTCGGATGGAAGCAATAAAGGCTCGCTATATCTCGCAGTTCGCTGCCATGGAGTCTCTTGTAGATCAAATGAATAGTACCCGCGAGTATTTGAAGACTCAGCTCGAAAACCTTCCCTTCACCAACAAAAACAACTAATTCTTAAAAAAGATCTAAAGTTCTGTTATGACTATCCGATAACACTCCGAGAGAGGCAAATTGTTGCCGTGTGTTGGGGAGGTGTCACGTGGATACGCCAAATATCAGTCCTGAATTGCCGGTTAATCCTTCAGTGGAGAAGTCGCGCGTCAATTCGCCTCCTGTTCAGAGCGCACCTATAAACAACGCGCCAAGCAGCAATAGCAATAAAGTTGATCCTACTCAGGCTGTTAAAGACTTAGCTAAAGCGGTTGATATGCTGAACGAGGCTTTGGCCAGGGATCCGGTTGCCCTACGGTTTAGTATTGACGAAACTCTGAATAGACCCGTCGTTACAGTGATCAGTGAGGAGACTGGAGAGGTCGTTCACCAACTCCCCCAGGAAGAAGTTATGCGAGCCGTGAAAAACATCGATCGTATGCGCGGCGTTCTTTTTGAGGACAAAGGGTAAATCTTCTTAATCCATTTAAGCGGGCTGCGGCCCGCTTTTTTGTGTCCTTTATTTCTAGGATTAACTTTCCACAAGGACCATTGTTGCTCGCTAGGGCTTGGTCAGCTTTTGCCTCTTTGTGGCATTTTATTTCCGGCTATTGTTATTTAAATCGCTAAAAAGGCTAAAGCTTGCCGAGCCATTGCCGATTAAGTTGCCAGGTGGAGGCAAAAAGCTTCCTACGAAATGAGTTTAAGTCCGAAGATAGGGGATAGAACAATGGCTCTAGTCGTAAATACAAATGTGGCATCACTGAACGCACAGCGTCAGTTGAATTCAACAACCAACTCAATGGCTACCGCGATGGAGCGTTTGTCTTCAGGTCAGCGGATCAACTCAGCAGCAGACGATGCAGCTGGTCTTTCAATTGCTTCTCGTATGACTTCGCAGGTGAAAGGCTTGTCTATGGCAATCCGTAATGCGAATGATGGTATTTCTTTGGCGCAAACTGCGGAAGGTGCTATGGAAGAAGTTTCTTCAATGCTCCAACGCATGCGCGAATTGTCAGTTCAGGCGTCCAACAGCATCAATACTGATGCCGACCGCCAGTCTTTGAATGATGAAGTCCAGCAGTTGAAGGCTGAAATTGAACGCATCGCAACGACTACAAAGTTTAACAATAAGTCTATTCTGGATGGTTCTTTGAACACAGATATTCAGATTGGCGATCAAGTTGGCCAAACAATGGGTTTGGCAATTTCGTCAATTGCAACCGCTCAAATCGGTGAAACGGCCGATGGTCCCGCCACAGATGCAACATCCGCATCATTAACACTAGGCGGTGTTTCAACTGCGGCAGCCGATTATGCGGGCAAGACTTTTGATGTCACTGTAAATGGCGTCGTGTCGACAGTTACTCTTCCTGCCAACACTTCAACAAGTGTTCCGGCAACAGCGGCAACAGTAACGGCAGCAATTACAGCGACTGACCGCGTTGAAGCTCCAACTTCGACTCAAATCGGTGCGTATTCTGAGAGAACAATAGACGTTTCTACCAATACGTCTCTCTATATTTCTGTGAATGATGGTGACACAGGCCACTATGAAGTAAACGTATCAGAAGCAGCTACAGCTCTTGGTCATACGACTACAGCATTAACAGGCTCTGAATTCGTAGAATCACTACAAAAAGCAATCAATGACAGTAGCTACTTCACTGGTGATAACGCGGTCACTGTCTCTCTGAATGATAACGGTTCTGTTCAGTTCGAGGTTGCTGGTGGAGCACAGAAGATCGCAGTGTCTGGTGCTCAAAATGGTAGTGCTTCAGGTGCTACTGCGTTACTGGCGGCTCTTGATGGTGCTCGTGCAGGTAGTGGATCAGATGCAGATGCTGCAACAACTACTAACTCATATGTTGCAACTGGAACAGCCTTGGCTCTTAACCCAGATACAGCTGATGCGACAGAGACATTTGGTCTCGAGAATTTTGTGGTAGAGGATGGTGTTAACGACGTCTTAGAGCTCACTATCGGTGATTCTCAGAAAGTTTCAGTTACATTAACGGACGACACAGCTGGTTCGGAGGCAATCGATCGCGATTTAGTGTTCGATGGAATGGAGGAGCTTGCTTCTCACATCCAGAGTGAGATTGATGCGACTGGCTTATTGGTGGGTGATAACGCGGTTACAGTATCCGCGACAGTAGACTCGGATGGTAATCATGGTGTGACGATTACAAACGCGGCTGGGCAGAAAATGGTTATTGGTGGGACATTTGTTACCGCTACTACCACTCCAGATACTGCAGCCCCGGCGGTCACGATCGATGCTTATGATGTCGACGGTACTGCCGTGGCAGTCGCAAACGCAGTTAACGCTGTGACTTCTTTAACTCAGAGTGGCGGTGCGGGTGCTGCCCCTGAGACTGGCGCTCAAACTATTCAGCCGAATTCATATCTGCCTCAGATCGGTGCTTTTGCAGAGCGGACATTGGATCTTAATTCAGGTGTTCAAGACTCGGCTGCTAACTCAGTGGACATGGGTACTTTCAGTCTGAATGTTAACGGTGGCGGAGATATCGTAATCGATCTCGATACTGGTTTGACTGCTCCTAGCGCTTCAGTAACCGGTAGTGCCCTCTACCGCGCTGGTGTGGACACAACCACTAAATTAGGCGCTGTGACTGGTCAGCAAATGGTTGATGCTATGCAGTTGGCGATCGACGATAGTGGATTCTTCGTTGGTGATAATGCTGTGACTGTTTCTTTGTCAGCGAGCGGAAACATCCAGTTTGACGTCGCAGGGGGAGCGGGGACCATCGAAGTGAAGGAAGCGGTTTCCGGTGACGATGGCCTTGTACGGGTACTTTCTGGAACGAACGGAGGAGTTGAAGGTGCTGCTCGGGAAACAAGTGCTACAGGAGCTTTGGAGTTAGGTGCAGCATATAACGCCCAGGTAGTGGCGTCTTCGCAAACACCTGCAGGATCTATTTCTATTGATCTAAGCGCCACCACAATTGCATCGGGCGACGTTGTAGAACTTGACCTTATCGATGACCAAGGCAACGTAGTTACTATTGCAACTGACACTGACTCAAATAGTCACGGTAGCACTACGATCACCTCGTTTGCTGATTTGCTTACTAGTTTGGAGGCAGAGGCAGCAGGACAACTAGCTGTGGATGCGGATTCGGAAGCCGATAAATATACCTTTACTCAATCAGCTGGAGTTTTTACCATCACTCACGCTGATGGGCATGACTTCCAAGTTCGCTTTGGTGATAATACAGCTATAGCTCATGCCGACGGGCTAGTGGCAACAGCTGATAACCTAAATTCAGATCCTATGCATGTTGATGGTACGTTTGTTTCGTCACAACAGTTGGTTTCAGTATTTGGGGAAGGTGCAAATCGTCTTGTGAATGGATCTAATGACACGATTTCGATCCAGATCGAGAGTACCACTGCGATCCAGGTAGACCTTGTTGACACGACGACTGAATATCAGTCGATTGCTGAGTTGGTCGGAATTGTGCAAGCGAAGTTAGATGCGCATCCAGCGTTCGTTGGTGACAATAGAATCACGGTTGGCTCTCAGACAAACGACGATGGTGACTTAGGTCTCACATTCCAACACGCAGGAGGGAAAGCATTTACAGTCGCTGGTAACTTTGTCACGGCTGAGCTAGAGGGGTCCTCTACGACTTACCAGGCGAAAGTAAATCCAACAGGCGGTGTTGATCTCAGTTCGGACAATACACTGAGTTTTTCTCTAGTCGATACTGACAATGGGTCTAACATCAGCCGTAGCGTAACACTCGGAAGCGCAGATGCGAACGTATCTCATGCTGATTACGCCTCTTTAGTTGCAACCGCTGTGAATAATTCACTCGCTGCTGATGGCTACTCTGTGACGGTATCTAGCAACGCTGGAAATCTAGAGTTCACTCTTGATCAAGCAGGTGCTAAGACAATCACGCTTTCTGGTACGTCAATGACTGCACTGACAGGTGGTTCGATTAGTGCGACAGGAACTTCTGAGGTTGTCACGAACTCGGCGCTCAGTAGCATGGATGATGTGATTTCTGAAATAAATGCTGACTTGACAGGGGCCGAGGCATCTTTTGATGCTGTAACAGGTCAATTAACGTTTGCTGTGACTGACGGATCGACAGGCGTTGCCTCTGAAATCTCTGTTTCTGGAGCAGATCTTGCGGCAGTGCAAATTGCCGGAACGCTCGCAGCAACTGGTTCAGCAGGAAATGCGACAGCGTCGAAGCTTTCAGAAATTGATGTTTTATCTGTAAACAACGCTTCTGAAGCAATCGCTTCGATCGATAACGCACTAGAGTTTGTAAACGCTGAACGTTCAAACCTTGGTGCGATCCAAAATCGCTTGGAGCATACAGTAAACAACCTGTCGAACATTGTTGAAAATACATCGGCTTCACGTTCACGCATTCAGGATGCTGATTTCGCAGCGGAAGCTGCGAACTTGGCTAAATACCAAGTAATGCAGCAGGCTGGTACGGCGATGCTGGCTCAAGCTAATGCAGCGAGCCAGGTAGTTCTCTCTCTTCTCGGTTAATCTCTGAAGTCAGATAACAGAAAAGGCCACCCTCGGGTGGCCTTTTTTATTTAAAACGAAAAGTTCTGATAACGATCTTGCGCAACACAATGCTCTTTGCTTCACGTTAAACAGAAACTAGTATCCTGCCAATTAATGAGGAGTGCGACTCGGGCAAAGACCAGAACATGCGTGGCTAAACATCCAGCAGCAATCGCACTTGTTTCATCGTCATAAACATACGAGCTGAATTGCTCGGAAATTCCTGAAATCCAAAGGATCGATACCAGTTCTTTCGCTTACCGAAGGCCTCGTCCCCTCCATCAGACATGACGTCCAAAACCAACGCAAAACAGCCTGCTTGATCGGCGATCGCGACTGCTTTTGCAAAAACATGAGCTATAAGTATCGAACCAATACCACGCCCTTGAAACTGGTTACTGACAGCAATTTGTCCCACAAATAATACTGGTAATTCTCCGTGGGCAGGTGTGTTTCGCGGTCGCTTTTCCAAAAGGTCTATGTTCATAACGCCCAGGTTGATCGCGTGATATCCAAGAATCTCCGACTCGCCATTCTCGACCACAACGTAAACCCGAGTCATGTCGTCTTTTTGCTGTTTTTTGGCCGACAGCCGGAGAAAGTTATCTAATCGCGACACGCCACAGGAAAATGCGGCACGGTCATGTTTTGAGGGATCGAATTGTTCAATGCGTAGGTCCGGAAGCTCACTCCGCATAAACAATGTGTGCCCTATACAACTCGACTGCTGTTTTCGCTCGAGGTGTTGGTTCTGGAGGCGCATCTAATGCCAACGCAAATTTTTCAGCATCTTCGGACGTTAAAACGTGACGTGATTGTCGTTCCAATACACGCTCCGCTTCTCGGGCAATTGCTGTACGCAGGAATACTGACTTATCAACAGCTAGCGAAATTGCAGCGCGCTCGATCAAATTGTAAAGCGTATCGCCGTGCCGTATTTGCGTTGTACGAGACTGCGCCTCACTTTCGAGATCACTAGGTTTAAAATCTTGCATGGTTCACCCTCCCACAATTGATAAATAGTGTAATGCATACTGCACTACATCGCAAAAATTGAAGGCGTATCAAAAGCTAAGCAATTGAATTGCACAAGGGTCTTTGTCTCAAGTTAGCCGCGCTAAAATACGGCTCGGTTCAAAGGCGGAAACTCCCTGATACTGGATATTACCGATAAATATCTTTTCGGTGCCCGACCTTAATGACTTCTACGGTGACATTGTCATCGTCGATTGTATAAATAGCTCTGAAGTGGCCGATTCGTATTCGCCAAGCATCCCTTCCAGTCAGGGGTCGTGCGTTGATCGGTCGAGGATTGGTTTGTAGATTACTCAGGGTCTTTAGGATGCGAGCAACGTCCGTTCGCGGAATCGATCTCAAATCTTTTCGTACAGAAGATTTGAACCGGAGATCAAAGTGTGCCGTCATTCTTTAATGCAGTCACGAAGCTCGCGTAATCAAGGGAGGGGTCACTTTGTCTTGAGTCAAAATCCGTAATGTCATCCGCATCTTCAGATGCTAAAAGTGTAACTGCCTCGTTGACGATGTCGGAAATCGACCGATTCTCTTGCGCAGCTTTCAGACGCAGTGCTTTGTGCATTTGTGGATCGAAGTACACCGTGGATCGTTGAGAAAGTTGGGTCATATTTGCTCCTCAAATTTCCCCGTAAATATAACGTTGTGACGTCCTTGTGTAAATTTCGAGTTGAGTCACCGATTTTGAGGGCGTGAGTCGTTGCTTGTCGCTGAGCCGATCGAAAATTTTAAAATCATCGTTGCTGAAGCGCACCTGGCGATCTATGTCCGCGAGAGTATCGCCAACTTTTACCCGAGCGCTGCAGAATTCAAATTAGATCTGCGTATGCAACACCCTATCTATTCAAAGCCTGCCCCATAGTTTCCTAAAAATAACGCAGTTTTAGCTAAAATGACTGTGACTTAGTTCTACTTTAGTTAATATGTAGCGGTTCGGAACAGATTGTTCGGTTCACTGTTTAAGAATGAAAGCACATCGGAGGATGTATATGAAAATAATGAAAACGATTGCCGTCGCGGCAGCCGTCACAGCAGCGGCAACCCTTGCGCACGCTGGTGGCCATACGAAAGGCTGGCCGACCAACTTTACCGTAGGTACAGGGTCTCAAGGCGGTACGTATTTTGGTTACGGTACAGGCTGGGCTGCGATTGTGTCAGAAGCGACTGGCGTTCCTGGTGGCGCGGAAGTCACTGGTGGGCCGATGCAGAATATGGCGCTTGTCCACACAGGCGACAATGCGTTCGGTATGACCACGATGGGTCCTGCTCGCGAGTCATTGAATGGTACTAACCCAATTGCACCAGGAGTTGAGCTCAATAATTCATGTGCGATGTTCCCGATGTACCAAACACCGTTTTCGATCACGACTTTGAAGAAGTCGGGCATCACTTCTGTGTCAGAAATTCCTGCTGGAGCGAAGATCGGATTTGGCCCTGCTGGATCGACATCTGACACCTATTTCCCACGTATGCTCGAAGAGCTGGGTGTGAAATTTGAGCGCCGTAATGGTGGCTGGTCAGATTTGGGTGGTCAGCTTCAGGATGGCCTGTTGGACGTGATTGCATTTGCAGCTGGCGTGCCAGTGCCTGCAGTGAGCCAGCTCGAAGTTCAGACCGAGGTGAATATTCTTGAGTTCACTGAAGCAGAGCAGAAGAAAATCACTGAATCGTTCCCAGTGTCCAACTTTGACATTGCCGCATCGACATACACTACGCTGACTAAGCCAGCACGTTCAGTGTCAATGTGGAACTTTGCGATTGCCAACTGTGATCTGCCAGAGTCGTTTGTTTATGAGGCGACTAAAGCAGTGATGGGTGACAATGAGCGGATGTTGCGTGCTCACAAAGCCGCGCGTTCCACTTTGCCAGAGAACTGGGACAAGAACACCTTCTTGCCATGGCATCCAGGTGCTGCGCGTTGGTTCAATGAAAACGGTGGCAAGATTCCTGCCAGCCTGATTCATAAGTAAACCACTCCGACCGAGGGTCAGATTGTCTGGCTCTCGGTCCATTCCTGACTACTTATCCAACCTGTAGAGATACCGAAATGACAGACGTGAACCGCACCGATGAGGCGCTTGAACCTGTTTTAGCTGTGGGCGTTGACGAGGAGCCGGTCGAGAAAAATCGACGCATGTTTACGGGTCGTTCTCAACAGGTGGTATTTGGCGCTGCATTTTTATATGCGGCACTGCACATGATGGCACTCAATGGTGTGTCTATTTTTGAATACACGGGCGGATTGATCGACATTCCGTTCCTTCCACAATTTCCAGTGGAGACTTGGAACTTCCGTATCGTCCACGTGGCGGGTGCGTTGATACTTGGTTTTCTGCTCTTTGCGTCTTCAACAACATTTCCCCCAGAAACTGAAATTAAGAATCGCTGGATTGGCTTGCTGGCATATCCACTTCTGATTTGTGCTCTGTTTTCCACTGGGATGGCCATGTATTTCATGTTTGAAATAGCCAATGGCGTCAAGTGGAATGGACTCGATAAAACCATTCGGTTCAATGAGATCTGGTTATTTGGTGCGCCGTTATGGACCGCAACTGTAGGGTCAATTGTTTTGTCGATGGTGGATCAGCGGAGCAGAAACCGATTTGCGCCGCATGATTTCGTTTTGGCAGTTTGCGCCGTTGCGGTCGCGATTTACCTCATCGCGATTTACGGCACCTTGATGCGGAATTCAACAGGTACACCGTTTGCGCCAATTGGCATATCAATGGCAGCTGTTGCTGGCGTCGCGTTGATCATGGAGTTAACGCGTCGGGTTGCTGGGCTGGCACTCGTGATTATTGCCGCCATTTTCTTGATTTATGTGTTTGTCGGATCGAATCTTCCGGGATTCCTTGCGTCACCACCAATTACTTGGGAGCGTTTCTTTAGTCAGGTTTACACCGATGCCGGTGTATTGGGCCCAACGACTGCAGTGTCCTCCACCTACATCATTTTGTTCATTATTTTTGCGGCCTTTTTGCAGGCATCAAAAGTAGGTGATTACTTCGTTAATTTTGCATTTGCGTTGGCTGGAAGGGCCCGTGGTGGTCCGGCGAAGGTGGCGATTTTTGCATCCGGATTGATGGGCATGATCAACGGAACGTCTGCAGGCAATGTGGTCGCAACAGGATCATTGACGATCCCTTTGATGAAAAAAGTGGGTTATCAGAAGAAAACCGCAGGCGCAATTGAGGCAGCTGCCTCTACAGGCGGGCAAATCATGCCGCCTATTATGGGCGCTGGCGCCTTCATTATGGCTGAGGTTACCGGAATCGCTTATTCCGACATCGCGGTTGCAGCAATCATTCCAGCCATTCTCTATTTTGTTTCGATTTACTTCATGGTCGATTTTGAGGCTGCAAAACTTGGGATGCGCGGCATGCGCCAAGAAGAACTGCCTGTCTTGTCTAAATTGGTTCGCCAGGTGTTTTTGTTCATCCCGATCATCATCTTAATCATTGCACTGTTTATGGGTTATTCCGTGATAAGAGCCGGAACCCTGGCGACTGTGAGTGCTGCTGTGGTGAGTTGGTTTACACCCTATCGCATGAACTTTAAGGGCATCTTGAAGGCTTTTGAGCTCGCAGGAACGATGTCGATTCAAATCATCGCTGTCTGCGCTTGTGCAGGGATTATCGTTGGAGTGATCTCATTGACAGGCGTAGGCGCCAGATTTTCGAGCCTATTGCTCGGTTTGGCCGAAGCATCGCAGTTGCTCGCATTGATCTTCGCGATGTGTATTGCGATTTTGCTTGGTATGGGAATGCCCACAACCGCCGCCTATGCGGTCGCGGCATCTGTGGTTGCCCCTGGCTTGATTGATCTGGGAATCCCCACTTTGACGGCTCACTTTTTTGTTTTCTACTTTGCGGTCGTTTCTGCAATCACCCCGCCGGTGGCCTTGGCATCCTTTGCTGCTGCTGGGATTTCAGGTGCGAACCCGCTCGAGACATCGATGGCATCGTTTAAGATCGGCATCGCCGCATTTATCGTGCCCTTTATGTTCTTCTACAACTCCGCGATCTTGATGGATGGAACCTTCACCGAAATCTTGCGTTCGGCTTCGACAGCGATTGTCGGCATCTTTTTACTGGCATGTGCGGTGCAAGGATGGTTCCTAGGGCACCGTTCGTCGTGGATCATCCGTGCACCGTTGGTCCTTGCAGCTTTCTTCATGATTTCAGGTGGCGTGATGACCGATTTGATCGGCGTTGCTTTGGCAGTCGTCTTGTTCGGGCTTCAAAAGTTTGTTTTTGCGGGCCGAGAGGCACCTGAAATCGCCAAAGGCCAGGCGGACTAGTCCGTTCCATTTAGAGTCCGAGCGAGGCTCTCGCTCGGCTGTTTAATTGTTGGAGAACATCTATGACGCAACATCGCGTGGCGGTAATACCTGCGGACGGAATTGGACCGGAAGTGGTCTCTGCCGGACTTCAGGTGCTCGATGCCATGATGCAGAAGAACCCGAATCTCAAGCTTGAATTCACCCACTTTGACTGGGGTAGTGCGCGTTACTTGAGAGAGGGAGCCTTGATGCCTGAAGATGGTGCCGAGACTTTAAAAAATTACGATGCGATTCTTTTCGGGGCTGTGGGTGCTCCGGATGTTCCAGATCACGTGACACTCTGGGGTCTGAGATTAGCGATCTGTCAGCCGCTAGATCAGTATGCCAATGTGCGGCCAGTGACTGTTCTCCCAGGCATCCAAAGTCCACTTTCCGGTGTCACTGAGCGTGAGCTTGACTGGGTCATTGTGCGTGAAAACTCAGAAGGTGAATATTCAGGCCAAGGTGGACGAGCGCATCGCGGCTTGCCGATCGAAGTAGCCACCGAAGTCTCCATCTTTACTCGCGCCGGCGTTGAGCGAATCATGCGATTTGCTTTCGAAACGGCGCGTTCAAGACCACGGAAACTGCTGACTGTAGTGACGAAGTCCAATGCGCAACGTCATGGCATGGTGTTGTGGGACGAAGTTGCCGCTGAAGTTGCAAAAGACTTCCCCG
>Ga0209654_1002125_pt1 | contig 14211 bp, 14 predicted proteins | sample SaaInl1SG_22_DNA_FD_184646 | JGI IMG/M metagenome (GOLD analysis project Ga0209654, IMG submission 184646) | Marine microbial communities from expanding oxygen minimum zones in the Saanich Inlet - ESP_161SG_22_DNA (SPAdes) (version 2) | ecosystem: Environmental > Aquatic > Marine > Intertidal... | reverse complement strand
GGAAATACAGGTAATGCCGGTGGTGCCTTTATCGCGAATGGCCGCAATGGAATTTTCGGGAATCCCGCACAATCCAAAGCCGCCGAACATAACGGTCATGTTGTCCTCGAGGCCCTCTAACGCTGCGTGAGCGTCTGAAACCACCTTCGAGATGTAGTTTGTCTGTGACATAGTTTGGGTTAATTAGGTCGAGTTAAAAGGTAAGAAAAAAGCCCCTTCTTTGTTCGAACAAGGAAAGGGCTTTCGCGCTAAATTTTTAGTCTTAATCTTCTATCGCAGGCAGGAGCTTGGTGCTCACCTGTCCGAAACCGATGCGCACATCACCATTCTCGCAATGGCCACGCATGCTGATGGTATCGCCGTCTTCGATGAAGGTACGCGTCTCACCAGTGTCCAAAGTAATCGGCTCTTTCCCAGCCCAGCTCAGCTCCAACATCGAGCCATAGCTGTCCTTCGACTTCCCAGAAATGGTCCCGGAAGCCATCATATCGCCGGCATTGATGTTACAACCGTTTACGGTATGGTGGGCCAATTGCTGACGCTGGTTCCAATACATGTATTTGTAGTTCGAACGAGAAATCACGGTCCCTTCTTTTCCTTCAGGGGCCAATTCCACTTCCAACTGAATATCATAATTATTCTTGCCTTCCGTTTTCAAATACGGCAGCACAGGCGGGTCCTGAACGGGTCCTTCCACTTTAAACGGCTCCAAAGCATCCATAGTGACCACCCACGGGCTGATGCTCGACCCAAAGTTTTTGCCCAAAAACGGACCTAGAGGCACATACTCCCATTTTTGAATGTCACGTGCGCTCCAATCATTGAAAAGCACCATCCCAAAGATGTACTCATCGGCCTCCTCGGCTTTAATACGGTGTCCCAAAGGCTTCCCCTCTCCGGTAATAAATGCCAATTCCAGCTCGAAGTCCATACGCACGCTAGGCCCAAAGGTCGGTGCTTCGGCGCCGGGTGCCATACGCTGCCCCTTTGGACGGTGCAGGTCCACGCCGCTAATCACAATGGAAGAGCTTCTCCCGTGGTAGCCCACAGGAATGTGCTTCCAGTTTGGCAGCAAAGCGTTGTCCGGATCGCGGAACATCTTACCCACGTTGGTGGCATGCTCGATGGAGCTGTAGAAATCGGTATAGTCTTGCACGAAAACGGGCATCAACATTTGCACTTGGCTCACAGGGAACAGTGCCTTGTTTTGGTGCGCCACGTGCGCCTTAAGGGTCGTGTTATTCTCGTCAAAAATTTCAGCTAATCGGTTGCGAACGGCTCTCCATACTGGACGACCTAATGCAATGAAGTCATTCAAGGTGTCCTGTAAGAACACGTCGTCCGGCAAATCGATTCCTTCAAAGTAGCCCAGTTGCTGCAAGACGCTTAAATCGATCGCTGTATCGCCAATTCTCGTTCCCGTCGTAATAATATCATCCTCTGGAATAAAGACGCCGAATGGCAGATTCTGAATAGGAAAATCGCTCCCTGCTGGAACAGGAATCCAACTCTTACGCGTTGGGTCGTTTGCTAATAATTCCATGTGTAGTTGTATTTGGGTAAAAGAAACGCCTTACAGAGTTCCTCTGTGTTCTTGTTCTCTTTCAATCGCCTCAAAAAGTGCCTTAAAGTTCCCTTTTCCAAAGCTCGTCGCGCCCTTGCGCTGGATGATCTCAATAAAGACGGTCGGGCGGTCCATAAGCGGCTTGGTGAAGAGCTGCAATAAATACCCTTCGTCGTCGCGGTCTACGAGAATCTTGTACTTCTTCAACACTTCCATGTCCTCGTCAATCGCACCTACACGCTCCTTGAGATCGTCATAGTAGGTATCCGGGACATCGAGGAACTCCACGCCACGCTCACGAAGCTCGTGAATGGTGTGAATGATGTTATCGGTCGCAAGGGCCAAATGCTGCACACCGGCACCGTTGTAGAAATTAATGTACTCCTCAATCTGTGAGCGCTTTTTACCTTCGGCAGGCTCATTTATGGGGAATTTGATGCGGCCATTGCCGTTCGACATCACCTTCGACATCAGCGCGGTGTATTCGGTAGAAATGTCATTGTCGTCGAAAGAAACGATCTGAGAGAAGCCCATTACCTCGGCATAGAACTTCACCCAAGTGTTCATCTGACCCCAATCTACATTACCCACCATGTGGTCGATGTATTTCAGTCCCACGGGTCCTGGCTGGTACTTCGGGCTGCGCGCCACGTAGCCGGGTAAAAATGGACCGTCATAATCGTTGCGTTCCACAAACATATGCACGGTCTCGCCGTAGGTGTAGATCCCTGAAGTCACCACTTTTCCGTTGGCATCCTCGCTCACTTTTGGCTCTTGGAAAGGCTTGGCGCCACGTTTTGTGGTCTCTTCAAACGCCTTCGTTGCATTGGGCACCCAAAGCGCGACAAATTTCACTCCGTCGCCGTGCTCGTTCAGGTGTCTGTTGATGTCGCTATCCTTCACCATGGAAGAGGTGATCACGAGGCGAATTTTATCTTGTTGCAATACGTACGAAGTGCGGTCGGTCACCCCAGTTTCTAGGCCGGCATAAGCCACCTCTTGGAAGCCAAAGGCGGTCTTAAAATAGTAGGCACTTTGCTTGGCGTTGCCCACGTAAATTTCAACGTGGTCGGTGCCCCAAAGCTCTAAGAAATCCTGTGCGTCTTCGTATTGTTTTGGTAGTGTATCCATGTATTCTGATAGGTTATTTGATCCAACTCTTGTGATACTCGCCGGCATCCAGAGCTAGTGCTTGTTCTGTAATTTTCAGGGGTGCAAAGGTATCGACCATCACGGCCAATTCCAGCGTTTCTTTCTTCCCAATGCTCGCCTCATACGTGCCAGGGTGCGGTCCGTGCGGAATACCGGCGGGGTGCAACGTGATTTGCCCACGACCGATGTTGTTTCGCGACATAAAATCGCCGTCTACATAATAGAGGACCTCGTCGGAATCTATGTTGCTGTGGTTATACGGTGCCGGGATCGATTGAGGGTGGTAGTCGTACAATCTAGGCACAAACGAACAGATCACAAAGGCTCCTGTCTCGAAAGTCTGGTGCACTGGGGGCGGTTGGTGGACACGGCCGGTAATCGGCTCAAAATCGTGAATGCTAAAGGCATACGGGTAATTAAACCCGTCCCAACCCACAACGCCAAACGGATGCGCTGCATAATTGTAGCTGTGCAACATGTCCTGCTTCTTCACCTTGATGGTAAAATCGCCCATTTCATCGCTCGCAGGCCCCAGCACAGGAGCACGCAGGTCGCGCTCGCAATACGGACTGTGCTCTAAAAGCTGCCCAAACCAATTGCGGTAGCGCTTCGGCGTATAGACGGGGTGACTGCTCTCAATGATGAACAATCGGTTCTCGGCAGTATCAAAGTCGAACTGCTGGATCATCCCTCTCGGGATCACTAAGTAATCTCCTTCTTTAAAAGCCAATTCCCCAAACTGCGTCTTCAACACACCACTCCCTTCGTGTACAAAAACCACCTCGTCGTTCTGCGCATTTTTGTAAAAGTAATCGGTCATGGAAGCCGACGGGGCGGCCAAAGTCATCGTACAATCTTTGTTGGTGAGTACCGGTACGCGGCTCTCCAAATAATCGGCCATAGGTGGCACATCAAAGCCTTTCAGGCGGTAGGCCTTCATGTTTTTTTCTACAGCTATTTTCGGCGCAACATCCACGCTGTCACCTACTTCTTTTACCATCGTAGGCGGGTGGTTGTGGTAGAGCAATGACGACATGCCGTCAAAGCCTATGGTGCCAAAAAGTTCTTCGTGGTACAGCTCCCCATTTTCCTTGCGGAACTGCGTGTGGCGCTTGTGGGGAAACTGTCCTTGCTTCTGATAAAAGGGCATAGGATTGACTCTTTTGTTTGTACGGGTTCCCTACAAATATACACTACTTTAGAGGAGTTAAAATTTGACATATGTCATTGCACAGAGACCTCGGAAAACAACTGTTTGACGCCTTGAACAAAGGCGAGAGTATGGACCCTATTCGCGACCAAATAAACAACGATATCGACGCTGCCTACAGTATTCAAAAAGAGCTCGTAGCCTTGCGCAAAGCGCGCGGTGAAAAGGTGGTTGGTAAAAAAATTGGCCTAACGTCTTTTGCGGTTCAGGAGCAATTGGGCGTAGACCAACCGGATTATGGGATCCTCTTCGATACCATGGACGTAACGAAAGCAGGGGCGGTCGATACTTCTTTTTTGATGCACCCGAAAGTAGAAGGGGAGCTGACCTTTGTCTTAGGCAAGGACATCACGGCGAAAGAGATCACTATGGAGCTGCTCATTGACGCCATTGCAGAAGTGCGTTCGTCCATCGAGATTGTCGACTCGCGCGTGGAGAATTGGAACATTCGCATCTCCGACACCATTGCGGACAACGCCTCGGGTTCACATTTTATCCTCGGTGAAGATTTTAAAACCTTGCACCACATGGACCCTGCCGCGGTGACCATGCGTTTGTACAAAAACGGGTCATTAGAAAGCGAAGGAACGGGCAAAGCGTGCATGGACAATCCGCTCAACGCAGCACTTTGGTTGGCACAAAAGATGGCCGATCAGGGCGAGCCGCTCGCCAAAGGAGAGGTGCTGCTTTCAGGTGCTTTGGGTCCCATGCTACCCGTAAAATCGGGCGATGAGGTCCTTCTAGAAGTGGACGGATTTGACCCTATTTCGCTAACAATTAAGTAACCTCAAACACCGAGTAATTGCTTTATCTTTAATAGGTTGTGTAATTTGATTATTCGATTACATTTGCGCACCTTTTTTTGGAACAATGAAGAACAAGTACTCGGATCTGGTAGAGCAGACGTTTGACTGGCCCACCGACGAATTCAATTTGACCACGGAGCAAACGCTCCAGTGGCAAGGCTTGGATATCAAGCCGCTTTTAGAGCAATACGGCACGCCGATGCGTATGACCTATTTGCCCAAGATTGACGAAAACATTCAACGCGCTCGCCGCATGTTCCACGTAGCTATGGCGAAGGTGGACTACGACGCGGAATACCATTACTGCTACTGTACTAAAAGCAACCACTTCAAATTTGTGATGGAGCGCGTCCTAGACAACGACGTCCACCTGGAAACTTCGAGCGCATTCGACATCAACATTGTTCGCAACATGGCTGCAGCGGGTAAGCTGCCAAAAGACCGCCATGTGGTGTGCAACGGCTACAAAACGGACCGCTATTTAGACAATATTGCAGGTTTGTACGAAGACGGTTTTGACAACACTATCACTGTGATTGACCACGTGGAGGAATTGGAAGAGCTGCAGCAGCGCACGCAAAAGAAGGTGAAACTGGGCATCAGAATTGCCTCAGAGGAAGAGCCTAAATTTGAATTCTACACCTCCCGTTTGGGCATTGGGTACCGCGATATCGTGGACTTTTACAAATCGAAGGTTCAAGAAAACGAGCGTGCGGAGCTAAAAATGCTGCACTTTTTCATCAATACGGGCATCAAGGACACGGCGTACTACTGGAACGAATTGCGCAAATGTGTGAACGTCTACATTGACCTCAAGCGCATCTCTCCAACGCTGAACAGCCTCAACATTGGTGGCGGATTTCCCATCAAAACCAGCCTTGGCATGGACTTCGACTACGAATACATGGCGGAGGAAATCATCAACCAGATCAAAACGATGTGCGACTACGCAGGCGTCCCTGAACCGCATATTTTTAGTGAATTTGGATCGTACACTGTAGGCGAATCTGGGGCCAATTTCTACAGCATCCTCGGACAAAAACAACAGAACGACCGTGAAACGTGGTACATGATCGACAGCTCGTTTATGACCACCCTTCCGGACACTTGGGCCATCAACAAGCGCTTCATTATGCTGCCCATCAACAAATGGGACAAGCCTTACGACCGTGTCTTGCTGGGCGGCCTCACCTGCGACTCTGACGATTACTACAACGCAGAGCAGCACGTCAACGCCATCTTCTTGCCCACATTGCGCAAGCGCGACAAGGAGCCTCTGTACATTGGCTTCTTCAACACTGGCGCCTACCAAGAATCTTTGGGCGGCTACGGCGGTACCAAACACTGTCTGCTCCCTTCTCCAAAACATGTGGTTTTGGACGTTTTGGAAGACGGAACCATTTCTCACAAGCTCTTTGCCGACGAGCAAAGCGCAGAAAACATGCTAAACATACTCGGTTATGAGTGATCTAACTAAAAAAGGGCCCATCTCAAACTTCATGGCCCACAACTACCGCCACTTTAACTCAGCGGCCATGATTGATGCAGCCAAAGGCTACGAAGCGCACCTCACTGCAGGCGGTAAAATGATGATCACTCTCGCTGGAGCCATGTCCACAGCAGAGCTGGGCATCAGCCTTGCGGAGATGATCCGCGAAGGCAAAGTGGACATCATCTCATGCACAGGAGCGAACCTTGAGGAAGACCTCATGAACCTTGTGGCGCACACGCACTACGAAAGAGTCCCTGAATACCGCGACCTCACTGCACAGCAAGAGCGAGAACTGCTCGACCGAGGTTTGAACCGCGTTACAGATACTTGTATCCCGGAAGAGGAAGCCTTCCGTCGCCTCCAAGGCCATATTGAAGACATCTGGAAAGGAGCTGAAGCTAAAGGCGAACGCTACTTCCCGCACGAATACATGTACCAAATGCTCTTGAGCGGGGTGTTGGAACAATACTACGAGATCGACCCAAAGAACTCTTGGATGCTGGCTGCGGCCGAGCGCAACCTTCCTATCGTGGTTCCGGGCTGGGAGGACAGTACTATGGGCAACATCTTTGCTTCTTACTGCATCAAAGGCGAATTGCAACCGTCTACGGTGAAAAACGGTATTGAATACATGATGTGGTTGGCAGATTGGTACACAGAAACCTCCAAGGACGCATCCGTCGGATTCTTCCAAATAGGCGGTGGTATTGCCGGTGATTTTCCCATCTGTGTAGTCCCCATGTTGTACCAAGATATGGAGTTGGAGGACACACCGTTCTGGGGTTATTTCTGTCAAATCTCAGACTCGACCACTTCATACGGTTCCTACTCAGGGGCTGTGCCAAACGAGAAAATTACCTGGGGAAAATTGGACGCAGATACCCCAAAATTTATTGTGGAAAGTGATGCAACCATCGTTGCACCTTTGATATTTTCTTGGATATTAGATAAGTAATTAGCCGCGTACGGCCACAGAAGATGTGGTCGTGATATTAGCTTAATAATGTGTGTTTTAGCCGATTTACATTACTAGTTTTTATCAAATACATACAAGCAAATGGCAAAGCGATTTGTGATTAAAGACGTCAAATCAGTCGATGAAGCGTTAATGGCTTTACTCGTAAAAGAGTACCCAGAAGGTTTTGATGGTGAAACCGAATTCTTTACCAATGCTAAAGGTGAGCGCGTTGAATGCGTCCCTTTAGAGACAGAGGATACCAAATACCTCATTAAACTTAGCGCCTCTTTGGAGAAGCAGTTCGAAGCTTTCGATCTGGACGAGTTTGAAGACGTTAACCAGGACAATGATTCGTTTGAGACATCAGAAGAGTTAGAAGATTAAAGCACGGGTTGGCGAGGTAGTAATTTCAATTCATACCTTCAGGGTATGAAAAAAATCCTGTTCCTCTTTATCATTTCAGCCTACTTCACCGCACTGAACGCGCAGACGAATGTCTTTATTCCAGAGCCTGGCGAAGGCTTTTCATTCAACACGTCTTCATTAATCGTTGGAGGTACGCCCGGCGACTATAGAGCTTCATGGAGGGCAAACTCACAGGAAATTCAATTGCTACGTGAGAATTCTATTGGCCTATCACATTTTAGTGTAGCTTATGGACTGGGGTATAGCGGTCATTTTTACCACAGCAATCTGCACATTGACGTTTCTGCAAGCGGTGAGCAAACTTTAGTAAACCTCAACGGTCAAGAATTCATAGCCAATCGGTTGGCAACAGAATATGTGGACGGCATCTTAGAATTAAGATACCGCTCAAAGTCTAACCGTCGGGGACGTTATACCCGAATATACATAGGAGGTGTGGTAGGCTATTTGACAGACTCCTACTCTCACCTTGAGTCGGCATCGTATCGTGTGAAATTCTACAATATTGGTGGGTTCAGTACCCTTCGTTACGGTGCCTATTTGAAGGCCGGCCGAGGACCTATTAATCTTTATTACTACTACAGCCTTAATCCAATTGTTACTTCTGGTGTATTAGTGCCAGAATTAGGGGCTGCGACGAGCCAGAACATCGGGCTAGCTATAACGCTCTAGTTATTTCAGGGGTACTGCGGAGCAGGCTTCGCCATAGCTAATTTTTTTTGCTATCCCCTTCAGCGCGTCTGCGGTAAAGATGTAGGCATCTTGTGGTATTCGAGCATCGCCACAACCTTTAATAATCATGGGCTTGCCTTCAAATTCATTCCAATCAATCTGGCTGAGCCTCCAGCGATAATACTGTGCGAAGAAGGCCTCTTGAGACGGCGCCCAAAAGCTATGAATCTTGTGGTCGCTCAGTTTAGAAGCCACCAAAATAGAGGCCCAAGCAGGCAGAATGGCATCTGTAGAGCAGAAGATGCGCACCACGGCATGAGCAAAAGGTGAAAAATCAAAAGCCTTCAGAGCGACACGAAACTCTTTTTCACGCAGAAGGAAACCTTGATCTAAAAATTGGGAAATGTCTAGATCCCGTACGTTAACGGGCAAATAGTCCTCAAGATTAAAGGTGATTAACGGACTCTGCGCAACTTTGTTTACGATTTCCCCCACTGCCATAACGACGCTTTACTGTTTCTTGTAATCTCGGAAAAATTCTTGATTTTCTGCCGTTCTCAGTCCGTCAAAAACGAAGCCAGATTTCGAAGGAAGAATGGGACCGCCTAAACGCTCATTGTGCCAATTCTCATACGTATTGAAATCTACCGCCGTGCGATCTTCTAAGCTGCTAAAGAGATCAAGCCCAGCGACTTTTGCCCATCCTTCTTGAACGTGACCTTGGAAAACTTTGGCTTTGCTCCCTGAACCGTAGCCCATGAAACCGATACAAGCACCTTCGATGTTCTCGCCTTTATCCGCCGCATCACAAAGGGTGCTCAGTAACCCCATGAAGATGGAAGCCGTATACATATTTCCAATCAAGCTTGAAGCCCGTTCGGCAGGAGCCAATGCTTTGGCCACATAGGCACGGTAATAATCACTCTTACTAAATGCTTTTACCCAGGCTCTCGCCTGGTCATGATCCGCTGGTTTGTCGCCCCCCATAGCCGCAACTACTTCGTCCCATTTTCCGTTAGCGTTCATCCAATTCAGGTAGAAATCCACCAACATACGGCGCCCTTGGAAGGCATAAGGCAAGTGCATCACTACGCGGTCCCAATCCAGGGCAGGGTTGAGTTTTATTTGTCCTTCAAAGTGCTCTAAAGCTTCCTGTATACGCCCAACATAGGCGCTATTACTATACTGACCGTCAAAAACGGGTTCTTCGACGTAGCTTCGGAGCATGCTGTTGCCGCCCCAGAACCCATCAGCTTCAAGGAGTTTGGCCTCGGCCGCTTCCTTGCTCAAAGCAACACCTAAAATGGATGCGGCTTCAACAAGTACGGAAGCCTTGGTATGAGTTCTACGCGGCTTAAAGAAATCGCGCTCCCCTTTGGTAGCGACGCCTATTTCTGGATCTATCGCAATGATAGAAGGGTCTGCACTTACGAGCAATGCAACAGCACCAGCGCCTTGGGTATATTCACCAGTAGAGCCTAGGTTGTATTTCGCCAGGTCTGAAGCGACTACAATGGCCTTTCTATTTGGGTTGTTCGCAACATACAAACAAGCATTTTCTAGGGCATCCACAGCGCCAATACACGCGAAGGTCATATCTACGGCATCAACATTTTTTAAGCATCGCTCACCGTGAAAAGAAGCCAATTCCTTTTCCACTAAATCCAGAATATAGGTGGCAGTAGGTTTGGCACTGTCTAAGGCACTTTCCGTACCGAGGTACATTCTTCCTACTGTGGCGGGATCTAACGCTTCTCTTTGGAACATGTCCAATACTGCATTAGCCCCCATGGAAGCTGCATCTTCGTCAACATCTGGAAAGGACATGGAAGTAAGACCTAAACCCTTATTAAGCTTAGCGTATTCTATGTTTCTCGCTTTTGCGAGCGTTTCAATAGGAAGGTAATGGTTAGGTACGTAATAGGAAATGGCGTCGATTCCAACAGTCATTTGGCGGATGTTTTTTATAATTGACAAAAAATCACTCTATTTCTTGAATAAAGAGCAACAAATTAACGTCTTCCTTAACGGATGAAGCGCAATTAGGTTCTTGTTTTAAGAAAATTTTAAAGAATGGGAGTGTTTAAAGCATGCCAAGCTCGAGTTTCGCCTCTTCGCTCATCATGCTTTTGTCCCATGGTGGATCGAAAGTGATTTCTACCTCTACATCATTCACGCTGTCTAATGATCTGGACTTCTCTTTTACCTCTTGCGGCAGGCTTTCTGCTACTGGACAATTTGGTGAGGTCAACGTCATCAAAATATGCACATCGCGCTCTGTACTGACCTTTACATCGTAGATCAACCCGAGCTGGTAAATGTCCACAGGAATTTCAGGGTCAAAGATGGTGCATAGGACGCCTACAACCTCTTCTCCAATTTTTTGCATTTCACTATGCGTCAACTCTTTACTCATCTCACCTTTAATTATCCGGCGAAAGCCAGGGCATAAAACTTCATTTGCTTGATCATGCTCATTAGCCCATTCGCTCGGGTAGGGCTAAGGTGGTCTTTCAGACCGATATCTTCTAAAAACTTCAGGTCAGCAGCAGCCACTTCTTTGGCGGGCTGATTGTCGAAAACGTCAATAAGCATCGCGACAATCCCTTTGGCAATGATGGCATCGGCATCTGCTTTGAAACGGACATTCTCGCCACTCTTCTCAGCATGCAGCCACACCTTGCTTTGACAGCCTTGAACGAGCATATCCTCATTCTTCAGCTCCTCAGGCATCTTTTCCAACGCCTTACCCATCTCAATGATGTGGTTGTATTTGTCCATCCATTCGTCGAAGAATTCAAATTCCTCAACCAATATTTCTTGTCTTTCTTTAATCGTTGCCATTAGCGTAGCATCGTTACCGCCTTTTCAAGGGCAGCCTTGAACAGGTCTATTTCTTCTTTGGTATTGTACATCGCAAAACTCGCTCTCGCTGTCCCGTCGATGCAAAAAGCATCCATGATCGGTTGCGTACAGTGTTGTCCAGTACGGACGGCTACTCCTTGTTGGTCGAGCAGAACGCCTATATCATAGCTGTGGGTACCTTCGACCACAAAACTTAATACGCTGGCCTTATTCTTGGAATCGCCAATCACTTTAAAGCCTTCAATCTCTAAACACTCTTGTGTCGCATAGTCGAGCAGCTCCTTCTCATGGGCCGCGATCGCCTCAACACCAATCTCATTGATAAATTTCAGCGCTGCTCCAAAACCGATGATTCCTTCGATATGTGGCGTACCCGCCTCAAATTTGTGCGGCAAACCGGCATAGGTGCTCTCCTCCAAAGTTACAGTGGCAATCATTTCACCACCGCCTTGGTATGGGGGCAATGCTTCGAGCCTTTCACGTTTGCCGTAGAGAACCCCTAGACCTGTGGGACCGTACATTTTATGACTGCTTAGTGTAAAGAAATCAACATCCCATGCGCGTACATCCACTTTGGCGTGCGGTCCACTCTGCGCGCCATCTACAAGTGTCCAGGCACCCACTTTCTGGGCACGAGCTAAAATTTGCTCGACAGGATTAATGGTTCCAAGTGCATTGGAGATGTGATTGAACGCTACGATAGCAGTGTTCTCATCTATAATGTTCTCCATTCCTTCGAGCACCACTTCACCGCGCTGGTTCATAGGCAAATAACGTAGCTCAGCACCGGTGCGCTGACACAGCATTTGCCAAGGCACAATGTTGCTGTGGTGTTCAATGGCTGTAATGACTACATTTTGTCCCTTTTTAACAATACTGCCCATGCCAAAAGCAACGGTATTTATGCTATCAGTAATGCCACGGGTAAAGATGATCTCGGCAGTTTCTGCTGCATTTATATGCAGTCGCACGTCTTCACGTACCGCCTCCATCGCGTCTGTGGCACGTTGAGACAATGTATGTACACCGCGGTGCACATTCGCATTGTAGTTAGAGTAGTAATCTGTGATAGAATTAATAACAGCGAGGGGCTTCTGAGCCGTGGCAGCATTGTCCAGATACACCAATGGCTTTCCATGAATCACTTGATTCAGTATTGGAAATTGTTCGCGTATGGCTTGGACGTCGTAAGGCATTACAGTGCGAATTCTAAATTGATTCCTAGCTTCTCCGCAATGACCCGGTTCAAGCGCTTCTCCAACTGAGGGATTTTTACATATTCTAAGGCATCGGAAGCAAAAGCGTAGGTCATCAAACCTTCGGCCTCACGCTTTGGAATACCGCGTGAACGTAGGTAGAACAAGGCATTTTTATCCAATTGCCCGATAGTACAACCGTGAGAACATCGTACATCGTCGGCAAAAATTTCCAACTGCGGCTTGGTATCTACCTTGGCTTTATCGCTTAAGAGAATATTGTCGTTTTGCTGGAAGGCATTAGTTTTTTGCGCTTTCTGGCGCACCAAAACCTTTCCATTAAACACACCGTGGCTCTTCCCAAGATAGATGCCTTTGTACAATTCTCGGCTGTAGCAATTAGGCTCTTGGTGATCTACTAAGGTGTGGTGGTCCACGGTTTGTCCGTCACCAATAATGGTGATGCCGTCCATATGGCTTTCAGCGTGGTCACCGCCCGAATAGAAATGGAGGTTATTACGGACCAATTTTCCTCCGAAGCTGTACGTCCCTACGTGCACATTGGAACCCGCCTCTTGCTTAATGTGGGTATTGTCCACTAACGAAGCTTCGAGAATGTCGTTCTGTACTTTGTAGTAGCTCACGCGCGCATCACGTGCAGCAAAAACTTCACTTACGAAATTTGTAAAGTTCTCAGCTCCGCCCAAATTTTGATGCCTCTCCACAATCTGCACCTCCGCGTTCTGCTCCACAATAATGAGGTTACGGTTCTGCGAGAACGAGGTACCGTTCTCGTCGGTAGTGATGTAGAGAATCTCAATGGGCTTATCTACAGTCATGTTCGCTTTGATATGAATATAAGCGCCGTCGTCTGCAAAGGCAGTATTCAGGTCCACGAAGGTCTCACCGGAAGGTGCGGCATTTCCTAAATACTTAGCGATAACGCCCGGGTATTTGTTCAATGCGGCAGCGAACGTGCAGATATCAAAATATTGATGGGTAGACTCGCTCAACCAAGAGCTGTATTTTCCGTTAATGAAAACCAGCTTGTAGGTGTCCAGATCACTTAACAAAAACTGCTTGATGTCGCTGAACGATACTGCGCTCTCGCTCTTGAGCATGATCTTGTAATCGTGCTTTAGAACGGGCTTGAGGTTGGTGTATTTCCACTCTTCGTCACGTGTAGTCGGGAAACCAGAGGCTTCAAAACGGTCGAGTGCTTGCTTGCGCATATTTACGACACCCAAATTTTTGCTGCCGTTGAGTTCGGTCTCGGCAACTACAAATGAAGAGAGTAAATCTTGTGCTAAATCTGTCATGTGTTTTCTGCCTTGATCCAGTCGTATCCTTTTTCTTCAAGCTCTAGGGCCAAATTCTTGTCGCCGCTCTTCACAATCTTACCGTTGTACAACACGTGCACGAAATCTGGCTCGATGTAATCTAGTAGACGCTGATAGTGCGTAATCACGAGTACGGCATTGTCTTCGCTGCGCAGCTTGTTGACACCGTTCGCAACGATGCGAAGTGCATCGATATCCAAACCAGAATCGGTCTCGTCAAGAATGGCCAATTTCGGTTCCAACATCGCCATCTGGAAAATCTCATTACGCTTCTTCTCACCGCCAGAGAAGCCTTCGTTCAAGCTTCTGCTGAGGTAACTTTTGTCCATTTCTAGAAGCGCAGTTTTCTCGCGCATCATGGCCAGCATTTCACGTGCTTCCATGGGCTCTTCACCGCGTCCTTTGCGGCTCTCGTTGATGGCGGTTTTAATAAAATTGCTCACGGTTACCCCGGGAATTTCCACAGGGTACTGAAAGCTCAAAAAGATGCCCTTGTGCGCACGCTCTTCAGGATTTAGATCGAGCAAATC
>Ga0209654_1002111_pt1 | contig 14308 bp, 8 predicted proteins | sample SaaInl1SG_22_DNA_FD_184646 | JGI IMG/M metagenome (GOLD analysis project Ga0209654, IMG submission 184646) | Marine microbial communities from expanding oxygen minimum zones in the Saanich Inlet - ESP_161SG_22_DNA (SPAdes) (version 2) | ecosystem: Environmental > Aquatic > Marine > Intertidal... | reverse complement strand
AAACTTTTAAGAAGGGTCGGCATGAAAAGAAGAAAAAGACACAGTACATAAAAAAGGTGTAAAAGTCTCCCGAATCTACTAACTCGATTCCAAATTTTTCAGAAATTAAGAATCCGATAAATCCAGCAAAAATGGCAGCTACTCCTCCCGATACGATATCGTATTGAGGACACCGTGAGTACTTAAGTTTGGTATATATTTTTTCTTTTTTGATAAAATTGATATCAAACAAGGATCATAACATACTGTTAGTTTTGATTTCTTGTTGCTTTGTCAACTTAGGTAAAGAGATGTGAGGAGTTTTTTTATTGACCGTGCACCGAGTCGCTAAAAAGTAACGATGATTACTTGGAGATAGTTGACGTAAACAGTGCGCAGTTTTATGAAAATGGGTGTCGTCTTTCATCGCTTTCTGGTACGACGTAATTCAACTAGAAGTAAGAGGAGTTGAGGCGGAATGTTTTTGGACATCTACTAAAGTGTGGTTGGGATATCTCATTAAAATTACATAAATTTTTTATTAAACGATTTAATTAATCTCGTAGTAACTACAATAGTTTTAGTAGTAGGTGCACTGTTTAGGATCAAGTTATTAGCGAAAGTTAGGTTGATTAAAAAATCGGTGTAAGTACGCCAGCTACCGAGCGTAAAAGAATAAGGGCGTTGGAGAATTGTAAAGTAAAGGATAAGAAGTTGGTTTAACTTTGCAGTACGTGTTAATTTACGATTTGTTTGAGTCGGGAGTGACGATGAGGTGAGGGGTGCTACACCGCATTTAGAGGTAACTGAACCTGATCTGTTGTAGTTAGACTGTAGGGTTAATAAACTTGAAGAGTGTGTAGTGATTTTGTAAATGCGAATGTTTGTGTGTTGAGTGTTTGAAGAGGAGTTGATAAAAATCCGATCTAGTTTATGTGTTTCAAGGATCCATCATTTTTTAAAACTCTCACTATCGGGGTCTAAATCTTCAGGTAAATTAAGGATATGGTCGGCGTTACTAGCACTCGACGAAATGACATTGTCATCGCTTTCAGTCCAAGCATCTAAGTCTACTAACTCTCAAGATGACTCCTCATCTTCGCGTAAGAGCCGGTATTCCCAATGACGTAGTTCATTTACCTTAAAAGCTGCGCTAAGACCCTCCTCGTCCGAATCTTCACTTTCATACTCGTCGCTAAATAAATCGTCTATTAAGTCGAGGTTAGGTAAACGGTGGTGTTGTGGCACCTGTAAAGTTACATCGAGTCAAATACTCTTTCAAAGGGGGGAGTAAGATAGTGAATTTTGAGGAGCTTTAAACAGAACGTCGAATGTGAAAGTTAAAATTGAGGGTACATTAAATTTATGGTAAGTTAATTTCATTAAAACTACGGTCATATTTATTAAAGAGTTTTACCGACTTCACTTAATCAAGTGGCTTTGTCGTATGAGGCGAATTTGATATAGTCAGCAAGTTGACGGTCGTTCGAAACTAAACCAGCGTCAATGTCATTTTCGAACATGAAATGAGTACATCATAAAAAGAAGAGATCTCGTTTCATGAAGTAGACTACGATAGGCATTCAATGGTGGAATCGACCACAAATTTCCATACATTGTCCTCAGTAAATTCCCGAAGTCATGAAAATCATAATTCTATGTGAAGTATATCCAGGGATACAATCAATCTTGATACCGGCTGAAGGGATAGCTCATGAGTGGATTACATCTCGTGACGAAGCGAGAATTTGAAGTCGAACTTCAGTTGGCATTGCAACGGCTCCAGTGGCATGTAATCGTAGCATTGAAGTGATTCCTTTCCGTAAAGGTCGGTATTGATTTTTATAGAGATCTTGATTTTTTCCAATACTGTTAGATTTTTGAGGATTAAAGAAATAGTAAAATAAATAGTCATTAACGACTTTTAGATTAATAGGTAGGTTTTGACTGGTTTGACTTAAATTTAAAAGTCAACCTTTGAGTACCATAAACTTAAAGTAAGATAGCGAGTTATAATAAACTTCACGCGAATACTCTGAGTTATAAGTAGTAGGGTCAATAAATAAGAAAGACGATTTCAACTCTGCTATTAAAGGGTTTTTAGGATTAGCAGTTAATTGATTAGGTAAATTTGCAATTTTTCGTGTAGATTCGAAGTACTGACGATAAAGATATTCTCGTTTAGTTAAGATGTCGATTAAGTTCGTGACGTGGTAATAGTACGCTTGAACCGAGGCATAAGGGCGTCATAGCGATTTAGCGTAGAGATTATTACCTGAAGTTGAGGGGTTAAATCGTGAAATTGTACTATCTGAGAAGAAGAGAGTTGATCAATATCAATTCATGTTAGATAACATATTAAAAGTGGTATCTAAACTTTGATCAGCACTATAGTTTAACAAACTAAGTTTATTGTTAGTTACTCACGTATTAGTTCGTGTATCTAAATAAGGGGCGTAAGTTCATACAGGTAAGTAGTTTTTACGAGCCCGAGAGATACGTGTAAAATAAGTTTCGGATTTATTTAATTTACCTCCAGCGGAATTATTGTACTCTAAAGGTTTTTTTAAATAAGGTACCCCTAACGTTGAGTATTTAGAGGAGTTTGATGGCTGCACTTCATACATACCTCATTGGGCATACCAATCAAATCAGATACTTTTAGCTGCATCTGATTTTTCGGCTAATAAAAAAGGGAAGTCGAAGAAGTAATAATTAAGAGAATTATTATAAGCAGCTAAATCGTTGAAATTCATGAACGTATTGGTTTTAAAGAAGGATACATTAAAGAAGTTTTCTTTGTTTTTACCAAGTAGCTTATTATAAGGTACTTGAACGTCATTCATGAAGGGTTGTTTTACTTTGAAATTCCCGAACGTCGTCATCTTAGTATTAGCTCGACCGTCTTCGAAACGAGCACGGAAGACTTTTTTAAGAGCCGAATAGGTAACCATAGAATTTTTAGCCGTGTTTCTTAACGTAGCAGGGTTTGAAATTCGAGCAGCGTTACTTTTGGACCATTCAGACGTATCACTCATGGCTTCTTGATCCGGGTTAGCATCGGCTAACGAAGGGGTAGTGTCAGTTTTAGTAGAGTCTAGGTCTACATTTCAGGCAAAATCATCAAAATCAGCCCGGAAATTGTTTAAAACAGCGATGTAAGATTGAGGGAAAGGGGCTTGGAGTGAGGTATTTAAGAAGAAGGAAGAGTTATTATTATACATTGCGAGAAGTTGTTTAGAATCAGTGTAAGAATCGTCAATCATTAAGGAATTTTCACTTAAAGGGAAGAGGCTAAATTTATCGGTATTTAGTAAATTAGATGGAGAGATAAAATCATCGAACTCAACACTGTTTGCGTAAAATTCACCTACAAGTGATAAATCTTTGGTGATGGGAGCAGTCATCGGGAGTGTGGTTAAATCTTCTTCAGTGTTTTCAGGGTAAAAATACAAGTCATATCGAATATGTTTAGGGGTAACGTAACGAGACTTTTTAAAGCTGTCTGCCATGTCTAAATAATCGAAATGGCTGTAGCTGGAATAAGAGCTTTCTCAGAACGACTCTTCAAGAAGTTCTAAAGATTGTTCGTTACGGAAATCATACTCAGCATAGTTAGTGAATAAAGGTAAGTAGAAGATATCTCCAGCTAATGAAGAGTTCACAGCGTTATCAATTCGTAAGTTAGGGTTTGAGTTACGTCAGAACATGTTTCAATAAGCACTAAAAGCAGAGGAGGGGGTTGACTCAGAGTCAGCTCCTAATAAAATCTTAACAATATCTCCTTTCTTAGAGTTGACTTCCATAGTGACGGCTTTATTTTGGCTACTGAAATTAAACGATTGTGAAGTCGTAGAGTCAAAATCTACCGATTTAGTATAGGGATTAGTCATCATAACAGGGAATACAGTACCGTCCATATATAAACGGTTTGAAGCAAGTTTCGTAAATACGGTTTGATCTAATCACTTAGAACGGCTTCCATTGTAGACACTATTAAGAGTAGCTCCAGCGTTTAAAGAATCGCTTGAATTCAAATTAGAGGCAAGTGAATTCAAACCGTTGGATAAGTTGTAGTTTGCATCATTGGGGTTTAAGTTACCGTACTTTCGTACACTCCGATCTCCCATTAACACACTTTGATTATCCGAGAAGGTGGCCTTTTCTTTAACTGTTGAGCTTGTGTTGTCTTGAGTTAAATTAACTGTGCTTCCGGTGGTGGATGTTGAAGTTTCAACCTGTAAAGAATTAGCAAGTGTTGGGTTGTTTAATAAATTCTTGGAAGATAATGTTTCGTTGAGAAGTTTTGTTACTGGACGACGAGTAACAGACTTGTCGCTATTATCGTTAAATTCTTGAATTAGGTTAGGATGGGTGGTTAGTTGATTGAACTCTTTTGAGTTTGTTGACGAATTAAGACTGTTTAAGACATTCATGGTGTTAGTAGATGATAAGTTAAGAGTCGATGAGGAATCTTTCTTAACATCGTGTAGGTGACCTGAGAATGTACTAGTGCTACCTAATTTCGTGTTTTGTTGGAAATTGTGATTGAGGAATTTATCCATACTACGTTTATCTAAGAAGGCGTTTGAGTTATTAGATGTAGCGGCTGTTGAAGTTAAATTATGCTGTCGTTTAAGTCCATAATTTAATGAATCGTTGAAATCATTTTCATTAGCATACAACGAGTTTAGTTTAACGTATTTATCAGAAAAATCTGAGGGTACTGATACTAAATTAGTGGTGTAAGCTTTTGAAAACATACGTACTTTTTTGAAAGCATTTGATTCCTTAGCTGTATCAACTCCGATGTTTTTGAAATTCAAGAAATTGAACATCTTGTTGTTATCCACAGGTAAGACTAAAAGATGGGCGGGAGTAACTACGGCATCATGGCTTCGGTTTTGGTAATACTTTCAGACATCGTTAGTATTCAACTTCTTCTCGGAGGAGGCGTTGTACTTTAACGAGTTTCCAATAAAGGAAGAATAACTAGGTCGAACGTTGTATTGGAGATCAATGTTTTTAGGATAGTAGTATTCCCAACCTCATTGATAAGCTCTAATACCAACCATAATCTCGCTAGTACCAAACCCATCGTAGACATCAGTCGCATCCGTTGATTCACTAACAATAATTGAAGCGGCTCATGAAACTGGCACACAGGCAGTAATTAAATCCCCACATTTAGATCGACTGACTCCTCTAGTTTCTCGTCTGGGTTGATTTCTCATAGAACATCAACGTACAGTACATAAGAACGTAATGAAGAAGAAGATGATTAGGAAAATAAAAACAAATCAAAGTCAATATTGGTATTGGAAAATGTGAACGTAACCAATGTCAGTGTGGATAAATGTAGCACTTGCAATGTAGGGTTCAGGGTAAAATAGTTTCGTTTCAGGAACTACACTGAAGTAAATACTACGAATATGCTCTAATGACATTAATTTTTCATAATCGTCCGTTTCTCAAACTAATTTCATTAAATCTTTATCGTTTAATTTACTTACGTCTACATTCTTACCTTTTCACTCGATCATATTTGAGTAATCGATTTCAGGTAAGTCATTATCAGAAGACATCTCAAAAGCAACTGAGTCTAAACCTAAACCCATCATGAGGTCATAAATTTCATCTTTGGTCAAATGGGGGTTTAGTTTTTGACGTCTTTCTAATTCCATATTTAACCGGTACTCGGCGTATTCCATATAAGGCATGTTATGTTCCCCGAAAAGTAATTCATCTTCTTGTACTGGGGTATTAGGAGAAGTGTTAGGTGTTGATAAAAGGTTGAGGCTATGAGAACTAAAGGTGCTGGTCAAATCTTGAAAGAATTCGACATTAAATAATGGGTTATTAATTGAATTAATAGGTCAGTATTCACTAGATAAGTGGGCTAGTGGTAAATATACTGAATCTGAGCTAAGTTGTGCCTCTACAACTGTATTAAATAACTCAGAGTAAGAAAAGGGGGCGGATGTGTTTAGCACGTCATGAATTTGACCGAAAATCACAGGTGAGAAGAAAGATTCGAACTTACAACCTCTGGAGTCACAATCCAGTGCTCTACCAATTGAGCTATACTCACCAAAAAGTGGATCCTAATCTGAGTGATTAGATTACCGTTTTATATACTGATTTGAATTTTTTACGATTTAAATTGTAGGCAATAGGTCCAAATAAATACTTTGATTTTAAATCTTGTTTTTTTTTAATCAAGACTCCGTTGTTATGATTGAAATAAAGTACTGAACCATCTAAACGTTTCGTAGGGAACTTAGTTCGAACTATTAAACTTCTACAAATATCTCCTTTTTTATTGAATTTAAATTTAAACCCTTTGTATTCTACGCGTGGAGGCTCGACGGATCGTGCTGAACCTTTGATGAAGAACCCTAACTTAGTACGTCGACGATTAAACCCCTTATATAAATGAAATATTTGCAATCAGTTGACATTTGTGTTATCGGAAATACTTAATCAAGACTTCTTTAAAAGCATTAGAGTTTATTATGTTTTTTTTTAAGTCAAACCCTTGTACCCGTAGATGTTGCTTGTTGTTTGAGGAAATTCTGATTTCTGATGAACAACGTTGAATTAACTTGGGATAACATATCGTAATTCATAAGTTGACCAAAATTCAAAAAATTGAAAATTCGTTTAATTAAAAAACAGAGTAAAATTGAGGAAATGATTCCGTAAAAGAGCATAAAATTAATAAGGAAGAATTCAAAACTATTGTTATAAAAATAAACTTCTCTCAATAAATTAAGGTCGGTAACCACGTTGGAAAAAAAGAAATCGTAATAATCATACCAGCTGATTAAAAAAAATCAAGTCTTGTTGAAACCTTTAGTATAATCAATATCGATAGGACTAGCGAAAAAGAATAAAAAAGAAAGAGTAAAAAAAACCGCAAATAAAATAAATGATAGTTCGCGACTTGACTTATCTAGATTAGCTTTTTGATGTAGAAACGTAGAATAGTGTAAGATGAAAATAAAAAATACTAGACCAACACCTAAATCAATAACCCATAAGAAACCTACAAAGATGTCCCCGTCGTCTAAAAAAAGCCATCACCCAAGGAAGACGAGGTAGAGACCTGCTAGGTATCATAACGTTAGAATATTATACGTACTGGAGAAGAAAACTAACGTTACTAAAGAAAATAACTGTAATATAAACATTTCGTTAAACATAAAGAAAACACGAGGTACAATCTTATTTTTGAACTAACGTATATGAATATAACGTTGTTTCTAGAACTTCGTTATTTGAGTAGTTAAGTTCATTTAAAGCAAGTGAAGTAGGGTAATTAAATCGGGAGATGTATCACCCTTTACGTTGAACGAATCGGTTACGAGCGATTTCATACAAGTAGAAATTCAAACGAGTATTAAATCGAGAGATTCCAAAAGTATTTCGAGTAACTGCACGTCCTTGTCGTAGACTATCGAAAATCATGATAAAGAAGGCCATTAATCCAGCGACACTTAATAAATGTCCTGCTGATACAATTGCATGTCATCCACCTAATGAGGCAGGGTAATCAAGAACACGACGAGGCATTCCGGAGTACCCGAGTCAGAACATGGGTACTACTGTCATTAATTGACCTAAGAGGTAGTAAACGCAATGAAGGTATCCTCAAATACGGCTGAACTTAACCCCAAAGATAGAAGGGAAGTAGAAGTAGAAGGCCCCGAAAGAGGCGAACATGGCTGACCCGGCTAACATAACGTGGAAATGTCCAATTACATAGAAAGAATCGTGGAATAAAATATCCATACCAGTATGGGCTACTGCCATTCCACTAATTCCTCCAGAAACAAAGAAAAAGATGAATAATAAAGTGAAAATAAAAGGAAGTTCGACCGAGAATGAACTGTTTACCAATGTAACACATCAGTGCATAAGTTTAGTAGCGGCGGGTACGGAAATCATAACTGTTAAAGTACTGAAAAGCATTCGAGTGGTATGGGCAAGTCCTACCATGTACATATGATGACCTCAAACGAAGAAACCTAAGAACGCGATTGTATACATTGAGTAAAGTAAACTAGCTCGAGCTGAAACTCGTTTACGTAAGTAGAATGATAGAATTGTATTATTGAACCCAAAAGCAGGGATCATAATAACGTATACTTCAGGGTGTCCGAAGAATCAGAACATATGTTGGAACAGAACCGTATCCCCACCTCCTGAGTAATCAAAGAATGAGGTTTGTCAATGACGATCAGAAAGTAGCATTAAAATCCCAATTGCAAGCATAGGGTTAGCGGCAATCATCATTCAAGAAGCGACCATTACCCCTTCAGTGAAGAAGGAACGAGCATCTCGCATTTTTCGATTATTTAAAGTAGAGAGGTAACGGTATGTTACTAAGAAATTGGCAGAACTAACGATAGAAGAGTTTAAAACTAGGAAAACTCCGGCGAGTCCGATATCAACCTTACCAATAGCAGTGAATCGAGACCGAGCCGAGAAAGGTGTAATCATAGCTCACCCGGGTAATACATCTTTTGCATTACGCTCAATAGCTCATACGATTCCATCTTCATCGACATAACGTCGGTACATGGTTTTTTGATGACGAGCAGCTAAGAGTTTACAACGTCAAGCTTCTCTGGTAAATTTTAACTGACGTCAATTCGAGTAAATACGTTGTTGCATTGAACTAGTTGTGAACATTCTATAGAATTTCTGATCCATTGAGTTAATAGAAAGTCATCGGTGATTAATGAAGTTTGCTTCATTAGAAAGAAGGTTGAAAAAGTTGTAAAATGCGTGGGTATGTTCAATATTGATTGAAGTTTTAGCGGGTGTTTCGGTATTAGTTACACCAAAGCTACTTGAGTACTCGCTTAAAGTTTTGTTGAATAATTCAACGAAACTAGCTGAGTAGAATCAAGAGGCTTTTCGAATCCCTCCGGTGATTTCAATAATAGTATTGAATCAAGAGGGGTTAAGCTCGATTTGAGCTTTTGTAACGTAATTTCCGGACTTATAATCGAATCGGAAGATAGGATTTAAAAACCGTTGGTACCGGAAGTTTAAAGAGGTTTCAACATTGTTGAACAAAATTTGGTTTTCAAGGGTGTTTGACGATCATAATTGAGAGGAATAATTAAGATCATTAGAAGAATCTTCTTGGATATCACCGGCGTTAAGTTTAGTTAGTAAGCTTTGTAAGTTTAAGTTGAATAAATAAACATCTGTGAGTCCTAATAAAGATTCGAGAGAAAAGAGGCGTGATTGTACGCGACCTAATGAATAGGTCCCGAAAGTAGGATTCATAGCTAATACGTACATGTTAGAAACTAATACACTAATCGTAGCCCATACGTTTTGAACCGAATGAACTAACATAGTTGCGATCATAGAGATAAATGAAACGATTGATGAGGGGTTAGAGGATTGAACGTCAGAAGCATATGCTCGATAAGTTTCGTTAACGTGAGTAGTAATAGATTCGAGTAAAGTTTCAAGTTTGTGGGATCAACGCTCATAAGCAATTGAAATATTTAATTGGATGTTTCGAACTAAGATTAAGACGGATCGGCTAGCGGCAGCATAGAGGTAAGTGAATACAAATTCAACTAAAGATCCGTCCGTGTTTACGCCAGGGTGGGAGTAAACGGGTCGGAACTCCCGTCGGTTTTTTTGTACACCCATGTTGTTACTAAATCACCCGTAGAATAAGTTTTCAAATCAGACTGAAAAAAAATTCCGATAATAATTAGTAAAGAGTCAAGCAGGTTCACCAAAGTTAAAAAAGTTTACTAGGTTATTTGACAACCGCTCTACTTCCCCTTTCATGAAGCTACCTACGACATGAATGAAATCGAAGAAGCTTCCTTTCCCGGTAGAGTTAGGATAGAATAAAGGGTAGTTAATAGTTACTAGATTAACCAACGAGATATATAATCCCCCAGTGAGGCGAATAAATACGTGGTTTAAGTTTGAGTTAAAGAAGCTTAAAGTGCTGTAGTAGTGGGATTGGTTAGAAAAAAAACTAAACGAGTTTACGTTTTCTAATGAACTGTTTAAGTAACTTTGGATACGATTTTGGCTTCCTGAATTTAATCCATGTCGGTAAAATAGAAGCATATTAGGGTTGATAGAATCGAGGTTATTGGTTTTAAATCGAACCCCGATGGTAATAGTATTGAGAAGTTCACGATGTTCGTGATCATCAACAAGGTCAGTGAAGAAACGACCCTTTAATAAGGCTTGTACTTCACGGATATTGAAACAGTTCATTCTTTGGTAACGACGGTCAAGACATACTAGTTGACATAACATAATAAGCCCAGCAGGTAAGAACCAAAAAGCGGCACTGTTTAAACGAGGGAAAGCTACATCGTGTACCCCAAGTTGGGTTGGTAATAGGAAGTTACCAAATGCCCCGAAAAGTAAAGGCATGATCATGAAGAAGACCATAATAACGGCGTGGGCAGTTACTACACTTAAATACTGTAGACTATCTCCGGCGAGGATACCTACTCCAGGGTAAGCCATTTCGAGTCGGATAATAGTAGCTAGTACCATTCCACAAATACCAGAAAAAATAACAAATCAGAAGTAATTTACAGCAATTCGTTTATGATTCGTGGTATATACTCAATTATTAACATAGTAAATAACACGTGCTTTATTTCAAATAGCGAGTTTGAATAAAATGACATAAACATTAATTGCTTTTACGGAAATAAATTTAATTTTGTTTTCCGCATCAATAAAAGCTTCATAGTTTCGGTGAAACCCTTTAAAGGTAGAACTTTTAAGTGGAGATTCGACTTTAAAGGAAAAAAACTGGTTCACATAAGAGGAACTAAAGTTATATACAACCCGAGGGTTTAAAAAAAATAAAATACCGCGAATGTTATCGAAAATTTTCGATCAGGATCCATTGGACATCAGAAAACTAGTTCAAAAATCAGCGTTAAAGGTTAAAACTTTCAGTTTAATCGGTTGTTGTTAATTTTACGACTAAAGCGGTTAACAAACTTGAAAATGTTAACGTCATTATCGTTTAAATTCAGGGTTCGAGTTAGGATATGCTGTAAGAGTAAAAGTACTAGACCGATACCAAATTCAACAGCTGAAAAAATTAAGAAAAAGAAGGTCAATGAAATTAGGTTAAGGTTATCGTACGCTAACCCGACAAAAAGAACGATGGCGTATAAAGTAATTCACAACAACTCAGCAGTGAGTAATAAGTGTAAGGCAGTGTTAGTATTAATAAGTAAGGTTCCTAAAATAAAAAAGAAAAATAAAAAAAACGTATTTAAATCACCTAAAAACAAAGTTAGTTATTTTTTGCTTGCCAACAATACGAGATCAACGATTTGAGATTGCATGAGAGCCAAATCACGAGAAGACCAGGGGGTTGATTTTGTTGATATAGCCAGGTAATCATAAATGAAGTCGTCCCAGTTTACGATTCCCGGTATTTCTATAAATCAAATCTCTAAGAGTAAGTTAACACCTAGCTTGAAAAACTGGTAAAAAAGGATCGCGAATATACATAAAGTTAGTACATTCTTAAAATCTCATTTTCAGGTGAAAAAATCCAACTTACGTTGCAACTGATCCCGTTCTTTGCGAGCGCCGGGTTGACGGGAGAAAACCATTTCGAAGTTTGTAGAAATTAGATACTTATCAAAATAAGTTTGTTTAATCTCGAACTTAACGTCCCCCAATTTTTGTCGACGCCGTTTAAGTAAGTAGAAATCATACTCAGTGAGTAAGAACTTACGTCAAAGTTTGTGGTTTCGGATACGCGAGTATTGTAGAATGTAGAATTTACACAAGTTATTAAAGTTCATTAAAATCTTAATATTTAGATGTTATTAATTTTGGAGGTAGGATTAAAGAGGGTTCGTTTAGTTCCGAAGTACGTATCTTCGACGTAGGATCGATTAACGGCGTGTACTTCGAACATAATTAAGTAAGTAATATATAAAGCTAAAGCAACTCGAGCTACTTCTTCAATAACAAAAAATAAGAAGAGAGAGAACTTTCCTCAAACGATGAAGTATAAAGTGAAAAGGTCTCCGGCTAAGTCAGTTTCATCTTCAAGGAAAAATGAACGGTCGTCGTTTACGTCAGTATCAAAAAACATAACTGTAAACATTGAAAAGAATAAATCAGCGAAGTATTCGTCGTCGTCAAAATCCCCAAGGAAGATATAATACGAATCTAACAAATCGTCGACTGTATCATAAATGTTCAAACGAACCATAAGAGTTAAAGTCCGTAAAACAAAAGAAGCTACAGTCATGACATCTTTAAAGAATTGTTTGGTGACGAAATTAGCCGTCCGTCCCTCAGAAACTGAGGCTTCTAAGAAAGTGAAAAAGTGGATCGAGTATCGATAAGCTAAGAAAATAAGCATAAAGAGAAAGAAGTTAAAACACATTCCGTTGAAGAATTCTAGAATTTCTTCTTGATCGTCATCAAAAGTAGCAATCATCATCGAGAAGTAGAATAGGACAAAAAAAGCGGCTTTGAGGGCAGCTTCAAATTGTGTTCGAGTTTCTCGGGACATTCAGAAGACATAATTTTCAATTCTTACGAAATAAATTTCTAAAGGATTTGTTCATTTGGTAATTCGGAAAATTCCTACAAAAAAAATGATTCCTCATACGAAAGCAAAAAAAGCGACAAAATATTCGATAAATTCAGAAAGTGAAGAGTTCATAGAGTCACTAAATACATCAAATACTGCAGAAGGTGTGGAACTTAAAGTAGAGTTTAATCAATAAGTATTAACGTAATCGACCAAAGCTAAAGAAAGTTCAGGGGAGTGGTGAAGGATTAAAACCATAAAATCCTGGTAATCGGTGTAGAAGATCATTTGTAAACTTAGGAAAGTGTTGTAGATAGAGGTTAAGTTATCTCACATCATAAGGTCAAACAATTCTTTGGAGAAGTTAGCAGAGTCGGACTCTTGGAAGAACATAACATCAATGAAGGACATTTTTGTTAAAGAATCTAAGAAGAAGTGGCTGTTTACGAAGAAAGCGCTGGTTAAAAAAGAAAATAAATTATAATCGGACAATACTAAATCGAAGGTTTCGTCTCAGTTTAAAACGTCTTCGAGTCAGAAGGTATCATTATCTAGGTAAGATTCTAGTCAGTTAAATTCGGCGGTGAATTTCATTAAAAAGTGGTCGTATTAAATAGCTGTGAGAGTTTAGAAGAAGAATCAGACCTTGAAACCTAACACTCCAGTAAAGGTGTTTACGATACTATAATCACAAATAACTTTGTTATTGAATTTGGAGTACCCGGTTTCACCTATCTTGTAAAGTAATGTTCGGGTTCGGGCATTACCAGCTACACTAATTTTACCTTTAAGGCGTAATTTTAGCCCCTTAAAACCTAAACGAGGGAAGTGGAGTCAAAACAAGTACCGCATAGCATATTTAATATAACGGAACAGTAATCGGTACTTTCAAAAACTCATTCTATATAACATACCTTTAATCCAGTTGGCGAAGAAGGTAGGATCCTTGAATTTGATCGCAATGTGAAGAATCTTAAGAGACTCTTTGAGGAAAATTTTAGGCCCAAGAAGTCGCTGAAATGCTGTTATTCGGGAATGTCATAAGTTACAGCGGGCTAGATCTTCAAATGCAAGGGCATTCTCAATAAACGGATTAAACTTAATAAAGACCTTCTTGCCACTACACGACTCAATGAACCGTATCAAAGTATTGTAATACCACAAAGTTACATTCAACGAAAACTTGTGAAAGCTTAAGATTCTGAGAAGTTTTCTTTTTAACGTATACTTGAAAACAGGTGCCGGTACTAAATTGGTACGACTTAAAATTGATTGACGCGAGCCAAAAGCAGCTTTGTCAATGTCTATCGAAATTATACGCGAATTGTTAAGTTGACTTTTGGGGCTAGCAGAAATTGAAGCAAGCGAGTTATCAAGGAAAAGAAACTTCGTCAGAAGTGAAGTTGTAGACACGGTTTCTACAAAACGACTATCACGAGACATAAACTGTAGGGAACGTAAACGATGGTCAGAACTGTGAACAGAGTCGGTGGTATATGCAGGTGAGCTGGGTGTAACCAAAGCTCTGGCACGTAATAGAGCGAACCGGCCTCGTTGAATTTGTCTACGGGGTTTGCAGCGGAAAGTGCGGGGAGTAGGTGAACTAAAAAATCTCAGTAGCTTAAGTCAACCTCGAACGCAAGTTCTAGTTTGATAAACTTTTGAGGCGTTCAGGTTATTGTCTAACTGACCTAACGTCGAGGATATACGAATAATACCGGACTTAAAGAATATCTGTGAGGGGACTGT
>Ga0209654_1002104_pt1 | contig 14332 bp, 5 predicted proteins | sample SaaInl1SG_22_DNA_FD_184646 | JGI IMG/M metagenome (GOLD analysis project Ga0209654, IMG submission 184646) | Marine microbial communities from expanding oxygen minimum zones in the Saanich Inlet - ESP_161SG_22_DNA (SPAdes) (version 2) | ecosystem: Environmental > Aquatic > Marine > Intertidal... | reverse complement strand
CCTTACTGGTGGCATGTGGATGCGAGGTATTCCCTAGGGTATAGTAATAATTGTATTTCTCTCCTGGGTATCCGGGATAGTTTAACGAAGCCGTCTGATTCTTTTGAACAATACCGCCCATGTTATCGTATGTCATCGCTACCGAATAGGTCTCATTACCTGTTGAGCCACTCCAGCTACCTGAAGCATAGACCAGCCTATTCAAACCATCATAGGTATACTCATTGTAATATCCACCTCCTAGGGTGTTGTACGTAAAGTTAACGTTGCTTGCCGTGTTGTTTATGACATTGATGTTTCCAGCATCAGAGTATGAGAAGGTCTTGTCGATCATCGTCTGTGCGACACCCGTGCTATTCATTGTCGAGGTCAACGCAGTCACCTGATTTAGGCGCAAAGTATTGGCGTTATAATCAAACGATGTCTTGGTTCCGTTACCGTACTCCATATAGGTACGGTTGCCATACCCATCATATCCCAACTGAGCTATATAGACTTCTGTCGGGGCCGAGAGATTCGTATTGCCTAGGTCATAGCCGTTGATTCGGAACAAGTCGCCACCGTAGCTGTGGAAGTAACGCAATTGTTCACCGTCCGGATAGGTCATATTCAATATTCTTCCCCAGCTGTCGCACTCTGTCTTTGAGGTGAATGACTGAACACCGATGTTGGGAACATCAATCTCGCGCGTATGAACAGCTACATTACCCAAGTCATCATAGTTCATTTTCTCGACCATGACAGGAGTCGTGCCGCTACCCTGTGTAATCTGAGTTACTCTTCCAGCACCATTGATGCCATCACCTCTAGATCCATAATCATAGGTGATATCATTCAAGCTCCCACTGGTTGGGTATCTAATTTCGTTCAATCGCGAGAAATCGTAGATGTAATCCACCGTCTGACCATTGGCGTCTGTAGTTGAAACTACTTGGCCCAGCATGTTATAATCCATGGACGTAGTTCCTCTATCCGGATGCACTTCTTGAGTCATTCTTCCAAAATCATCGTAAGTAAACGTCGTGGTTTCTCCGTCCACACTCTGACTGGATGTGAGCTGACCCAATACATCATAGAAAAACTCGGCCTCAACATTAACACCGGTCGGATCAGAAATCGTGAAGCGCTGCTGTCCTCGAGCATCTATATAAGACTTCGAAACTCTTCCGTCAGGATCAGTGGCAGTCGTTACATAAAAATCGTCACTACCTTTTGTCTCCCAGCCATAGGCAACGGTAGCCACATAACTACCCGTACCGCTCGCATCTGGGCTACTGGCACTTAGTGCTCTACCCAAATAATCATAGGTAGTTGTTGCTGGGTTGATAGTACTCATCGTTCTATCAAAACGCAGTAGTGGGAATTGAGTTTCATCATTCTCCTCAGTCACAGAAAGGTATTGACTGGTAGGTAAACCACGAACATCTACTTTTGTAGCTCCCGAAACCTGTCTTTTTTCAACCTGCTGAGTCCCATCCCATACTGAGATGTCCTTTTTAACTTGAACTGCACGACCCAATCCATCAGCAAAGGTTGCCGTCATCAGGTGGTTTTTGTTGGTTTCCATCGTGGCCGTCCAAACCCCAGAGGTATAGGTATATTCTTTAATTCCAGGATTAAGAGTTACATCGTCACTGATTCCAGACACATACCTTGAGTTTGTGGCATCCCCTTGGTCCTGGTAATGGTAAGTCACCGCAACAGGAACGCGATCTTCCCATTGTGTTCCTTCAGGATGTCTCCCCTGTGGGAAATACTGATAACGAATGGTAAAGTCATCGGCATTTCCGTTGTCCTCATTGGGCCCAAGTATCTTCTCTATTCGGAAGAAATCATCATATGAGTAAGTAATCTTATTCCCATTTAAATCTTCTGTTGTAAGGGCTAAACCCGTTCCAAAATCAAACGTTGATTCTGAATAGTCCCCAAATACGTTTTCAACCTTAATGGGATAAGCATGAACCGTATTGTCATAGGTAACATCCACTGTGGCACGTTGTCCTGTGTTATTGGCAGGTCCGGTCATCTTTGTCACATTACCATAAGTGTCATACGCAAAGTCGGATTGCGCAAAATCGGAGGCGTTCAGATGCGCTTTCATTCGGAGTGTTGAGAGCTTATCCACTGTTAACTCAGAAGTCGTTCTTCTTACCGTTACCCAACTTCCCGAAGTACGTGACTGAACTTCATGTTCTTTTACTTGTCCCACACGTCCCCCTGTGGCTGTGGTTCCAAAGTAGGTCATCAACGATTGAATATCATCAGAAGTTGCTGATGTAGAAACATCCAATCCGTGATCTAATACAGATTGAACGTTCATCTGCCGGTTGTATACAAACGATTGCTTTGCATCGTGCGAAGAAGTGGCTCCTACCTCATAAATAGTAGATGAAGACTTCTCCATTAGCGCCACGAAGACAGGCACGTCTTCCTCCAAAGTGTGACGATCCAATGCAGAAGTGGTATCAATCCAGCCGTACTTCGAATGCTGGTCATCGTTAATGACTTCGTATAAAGCATATTCGTAGTGTACCGTTCCTATTGAATCCCAATCTGTACCGTCAAACGCCATTTGGTAAGTCGCGCGGGGAGCTCCTTTCATTACTGAATACTGCACCATTTTCTTAGGATCATTACTCCAAGGACGCTGGTATTCTGTAATCGATGATAATTGACCTGCTGTTACCGAAGGAGAGAGCGTCTGAACCTTCTGGAATCCAACAAACTCTCTATCCCTACGAGAATGAACCCCACCATCGTATTTGAAAGTGGTCACATAGTAATCCGCACCGTCCATGTCCACTCCCGAGTCATCCAAAAGGAACGTGTTATCGGCAACCGTGGTGGATTTTAGAACCCACTTGCCCATAGGCATGTCCCAATGCGTTTTTCCAGCATGATCACTAGAGAGTTCAATCTGTGAATCGTACTCTCCGTACTTATTACCAATCACTTCATAATCCAAAGTAAAGGATCCTCCTAAAGGGTTCGTTACCGATTTAAGCTTGTTTGTGGTTCCCAATTGATTGTACCACACCCCTACTTCGTCACCGTTCAATTCCGCTGTATAAACCGGTTCGTCCGGGGGAGTTAGATCAGTTCTAAGGAAGTCTACAAAACCGTCCCCATTAATATCTGTAAACTTGAAATGTGAACGGTCAATACCGAATGAGTATACCCCGGAAGGATTAATCTTAATAGAAAACAGGGTAAGTAGAATTGGTATAGATAGTGTGAACGCAAGATTTGCGCCAATACCAGTTGTCGTTGAAAAGTTGGATGCCCCTTCATGGTACCCTAAGGCAGTATAGTCCTCAAGTTGAACAAATTGGGTTCCCACATTTATGAATACTATATTTTTGACTTGGTTCTGATCATAATAGAACACTATACGATCTGTTAGTCCGTCGCCATTTAAATCCAAAAACATGGATTCAGAATGGACGTATGATAGGTTTTTAGAAATTCCACCACTCCAGCTGTGGTCCCATAAACTCTCATGCTCGAATTCTTTGGATATTGCACCACCTATTCCAACCGTTCTTTTAATGGTATTGCCAATTTCAGTATTTACAGGACTTGAAATCGAAAATCCGGAGCCGACTATAGCACTCTCTTTAGAACTATCGAATGAATAGCCCTTGTTTAATCGGACACGAACAGATTCATTTCCAGTGGTGGCATTCTTGTTCTTTTCTACTTGGTCAAGAAGGCCATCTCCATTGATATCAATGAATTCGAAAATACTATTAGATCTTCCCCATGTATATGAAACGTCAATCGCAATAGGGCTCAGAGTACTGGTAGATTCCGATTGCTGCTTAGGGTCTTCACTAGTTTCTCCATCCGTAGGAGCAACATTGCTAGGATCCAATGCATTGGATTTTGCCTCTTCAGAAGAGGCAGTCCCTTTCGATTCAACTGAAGATGCTTTTGTGTTGGCATCACTTTTAGCTTTTACGTCCAGGTCAATTGAACCAAATTTGACAGAGCCTGTTTGAGAGGTTGAGTGTGATTTACTAAATACGGTGAGTCCGCTATTTAATTCTAACAATTGATGTCCACCTAGCGGATTGGTAAACTGAATTTGATAGTTTGTTCCATTTACCGCACATTTGTCTGGGTATCCATCTCCATTAAAATCTACAAACATATGTGTGGCCCAGGTGTTGTTCCAAGTATTGTTGGAACCTGAAACTGATGTAGCGTAAGTAAGTTGATTAGGAAGTAGAGGAGCAAGAGTACTAATTGTAGAATTTGTACTTTTTGACCAATCTATATTGATTCCTGCACCTACATTTAAATACCTACTATTTGATTCAGATTTTGTAACTAATCCATATGCGCTATACGATGATGTCGTGAAGTCTAATCCTTCTGGCTCATAGCCATCATCAAACTCTGACAATCTTCCGGGTTTAAAATAAAACGAACTCAAATAAACACTATCATTAAGTGTACGATAGCGGTCAATAATGTGATTTTCACCACGCACAAATCGATCACCACGCTCGGGGAATAAATAAATAAATTGTTCACTTTTCAAATCATACGCGCCAGCATGCGTTTCCATTTGAGTTTGAGTCATCTCAGTGTTGATATCATCGAGCCCCGTAATGTTACTTGGGTGACTCGAGCTAGAAGAAGTGATATTGTTGTAATAACTCAAATCCAAAGGATCTATCAGTGCATGACTATCATCAATCCATCCAAATTGTCCCCAACCTCGATAGTTTGTACCTAGCAGGTCATAATTAGGGCCAAAAACATTCGTATTTGAATATATTATCGAGCCGCCTTGATTTTTAGAAATACTATACTCCCCATGATCCTTAAAATAAGTCGCTAATTCCGCATCATCAGTAAAAAATTCGAAGTAGAAATTTGAATTATTGGCAATATCAGTTCCATCGAACGAGATAGAGCTACTTGATAAATTGAACCCTGTTCCCTGTTTTTCAATTTCAATGCTTCCCGCAAACTTGTTTCCTGCTTTTAACGTAAAATAGCCTACAGCTCCATCGTCAACGCTAGAGGGGGTTGTTGATAATACAGGAGAAACCACATAACTATCCGAATTGGCTACAGTTCCTTGATTGATGGAACCTGACCACTTTAATAGGTCCGAAAATACCTTGTAGCGAACCGTGGGATACCATTTTTCTCCGTTTGGCCCTGTGATTACCGGTCTCCAGTCAATAGAAGTCCAATCCACGTTACTTGAAGAGGAGACTATAAACTCCAGCTGATAATTACCATGTGTGTAGGGTGATACAGGTAGGCTAAAATTAATAGTTGTCGGGTTGGTTGAAAAACTACCTGGGACAATGGCCTGAGAGCTACCGTGCGAAACGGTTTGACTATAGAGTGTGTTTGTGGAAGATACAACCTCCTGATCGGTTTGATAATCATAATAATACAAATCTTGAGTCTTGACGATTTCAAAAGTCACATCATCTGTAAGTCCGTTGACATTTAAACTACTCCATGAAATAGTATAGTTACCGCTTGATGGCAAGACCTGTGCCCCTGTAGATGAGGTAAGTAGAAAAGCGTCCTCATAGGACGAATTATACCAATCGGCTCCCGATGGATCCACTGCACTGCCCGACGTATACTCGACTTCCGGGTTCCACTGGATATAATCTTGGATTCCGGTATTTTTGGGATGTGCTCTAAAAAATAGCAAATCACCTTTTTGAACGTTGACCGAGTATGGATTTGCCGTTGTTCCAAGGGAACCTCCGGTCAGTGTCGTAGACTTTGTTGTTGGTGATAAGACAAAGTAATTGGTCCAACTAGAACCTGATTTTATGGAATGCTGAATACTTAACTCAACCCCGTCTGAGGAAATACTTCCGATATCCAATGATGACGAAACATCAACCGTTCCCGTTTTAGGAGCTCGCCAAACTTTTACCATGCTGGCTGGCTTATCATAAAACGTTTCCAAAGGCGAGGTAACCGTGGCAGCCTTTACAACCGGTGAAGGCGTATACTCGCTCGAATTACTAAACTGCAATTTTCCATTTGAATCGATATACCCAAAAAACACGAGAGCAGTCGTTTTGTCCGTTTCGTCACGCTTAACCAAGTCTACTATTCCATCCGAATTATAGTCGATATAGTATTCTTTGGATGTGGCATTTGACTGACCCCATTTAAAGGTAGACAATGCTGAAAATATTCCCACTCCAAAATGACCTTCTACCCCATAGTTCCAGGAATGTGTGCTTGAGCGTGAAAGGTTTTTAATCGTATGTGCCCCTGTTGATTGATTAAACGATACATTCCCCGCGGAAATCTGTAAATTCTGAGGATCTGAATTTTTTGAGATTGGATAGAAATCCAAAGTGGAATTATTTGATTTAAAACCAAAATCAGGTAGCCCATCTCCATCAAAATCATTGACTTGATTAATCCCTTTAGACCAATTGCTCTGGTAAGATACATTCCCTCCAATGGTCCTATTTTTATTCAGACGTGGATTCACACCGAAGGCAACGGTCAGGCCTACATTTATGCCATTGGATTTCGATGTACTTAATGGTGAACTTTTCGACGCATAATCTAATGTATTGTCTCCAGCAAATATATCAGGTGAAGGAAGGTCCAACACATTGTCCACGCCAGTGGCGGTTAGAATTTGATCTGGTGGCCAGTTCTGACCTGAGTTCGAGTTGTATATCTCCGACGGTTGCCCGAAATATTCTAACGTGTGCTCTGTAAAAAGTTTACCGCTTCTGTATTCTCGAATTGAGGTAAGTAGCATTTTGTAAAACGCACCTGTCGTCAATACAGGCTCATATCTTTTAACTTCAACCCCATCGTACTTAATGATGATTTTGTCAAGAGTTTCAATGTCGGCCTGCGAAACGCCTTTCTTTAACGACACCGTCCCATCTTTCCGATATCCATTTTGAGACCACGTATCCGTAGTGAACTCGATGTCGTACTTGCCAGAAGTACCGTCGTGTCCCGTATAATTTATTGCGGAGAGAATGATGGCCGTTGATCCATCAACCATATCTACCATCGTATTGGTGTAGTTTTTAGTCGTATACGAATAGGTAATTTCATTGCCCCATTTGTCCTTCACTTTAGTAAGATACCATTGAACAGCATGACCATTATCGTTCAAAAGTGTACTTCCTCCATCTTGGGTTGTTCCATTGGTTGTACCATAATAGTATACCGTATTGTCGGAGGTCGTAACCGTCCAATAGTAACCCGAGGTGCTATTTCCATGGCGTTCTATCTTCGAATAGCCCGAGGTTGTGCGCTCAAAGAATCGTACTGATCCTGTTAATCGAGCATACTCAGACTTCCCTGTACTATTATTGTATTCTGTGGCAGTTCTATGGGGTAAATAGTTGTCTGGATAAACCAAAACCTGACCATTGTATGAATAAAGTTCCGTTTCATTGGATGGATCAAAGCGAGGGGCTCCCCATCTCGTATCCACGGAAATTGAAGGTGCCGCAAGACTCCATCCATACCCGACCCATGAAGAACCTCCATCACTGGAATAAGTCAAAGCCAAGGACGGCTGCATCCCGTTTCTCCCCGCTGGAATCTCCAACGGATAGGAGATGTTCGCCGCACCTGAGGCATTCGCCGCAGGGGGCTGCATCAAATTCATTCCCGCTGCGGGATTGGCGACATCCAACCCTGAAATGCTGGTAGGCACAAAACCAGAAGCTTGAGGCATTTCAGGGTTCTGAAGCACACCCGCCACATAATCCGTTTCCCCAACACTTGGCGCCATCATGGACATGGTAGCCTCGTCATATCGACTACCTGGAACCACCGCCCATTGATTTATGTCGCGGTCATAGTAATAGAGTTGAACTTCATCCAAACTCGTACCAGCTGGCAATCGGTCTTTATCCACTTTAACCGAGATAAACGCCGCAGCCGATCCCACGCCATAGGCAGAAGGTCCCGTAGACAACAGTCTATAGCCCTCGGCCCCCATGGTCACATTGAATTTATCGGTACCAAACGACGGCATTTCATAGGCGTCCAAAGAGGCCACTGAAAAGTGCATGGCACCTTTCAAATCAAAAAATCCTCTTCTATCTAGTTGTAAAGGTTTGAATGAAGCCATAGCCGGAGCAACACCATTGTACTTAGAGACAGGGGTCATCCGAACATTCTGAACTTTTGCTCCTGCATTCAAATGCGTTGGTAGTGTGAAGTGCACTTTATTCTCACCCGCTTTCAGGTCCTTAGCCAAAATACGCTCGTTGGCCGTGGACCACTCCTGAGTTGCCTCAAGCTTTCCTTCTCGATAGGTCACTCCATAGTTGATGCTTTTGGGTATGGCAGCACCCGAAGTGATTCCATAAACCTCATAAGAAAGAATGTAGTCCTCGTCTTCCAGGTTACCGATTTCCAAAGTGAAAACATCGTCAGAAGGGTTGTTGGTAGGATCGTTCTTGCTTACCCCTACCATTGCAATTCCTTCGGCATACACGGTATAATCCGATACAGGTGCCACGGGAACGCTTGACGTAGTCAAGCTCAATGGCTGAACATATTCCTCAATAGGAGTATTCACCAATTCAACATTCCCAGAAAGCAGCACCCCTTCCAATTTTGGATTAGATGGATGTAGCCTGTTTTGAATGGTTCCAGTAAGTGCCACAACGTCTGGAGCAATCATAGAGAAGGCCATGACCAAGGCAAATACTGGGGTTCTAAATTTTTTCATTTGAATCCTCGTGCGCACAGCAGAGCCTAAATGCGTATAAATACTTTTCATAATGCTGATCAAAGGGTAAGCGGTTATTGGATGATGATTTGGGTGGTGAGCGTAGTACTTTCAAGCTCGCATTGAACGGTATACACTCCAGAGACTGGGAATCGGTACTCCCAAAGCTTCTCTTTGGTTTTCTTTAGAGCAACGAGTCGACCGTCACTTGAATAAATCTTATACCCCAATGGGATTTCTTCAGAATCTAAATCAAAGCGCACTAAGGTTCCCGCAGAAGCAGGATTTGGATAGGCCACGAGATGGCTCGTGCTGGTCAGAGTATTCTCGGGAGAACCCTCCGTTATATTCCATTGCTCTGAACCTGAACATGTACATCCCTTGCCTAGCTCAAACGTGGATAATGCCAAGAGCCCTTGGTTGTTGGACAGGTGAATCTCATACCCCCCTTTAGGAAGTCCCTCAATGGTGAAGGATTCTGAATTAATACTCTGTACCTCTTCCCTACCATCAAAGTGGGTGAGTATCAATTTTGCGGGAAGCAGGTCACTAGAAACAAAGGCAGAAACACTTCCGCCGTTGGCATTTCCACAAGATATCTCATCTACAGTTTGGAAAACAACTTGCGAATTACAAACCACACCGGAATCCACCATGGCGATGTAATAGTTTGATTCATCCTGAATCGAATCTAGGGGAATATCGAATCGATAGGTACCTCCGACTTCTGTGACAGGGAGGTACTCAACATAACTGCCATCACTGCTCAGGACAATCATCGGGTGAAGCACACTGCTGGAAACCAGGTCCCCATCCAATTGAACAGCAAATTGTGAATTCACAGTACCCCAATTGTTAACTCTGAACTTCCAGCCTTCCCAAACGACCGGGCTTCCCGTATGGGTTTCACATGGAGATTGTGCCCCCCATTGACGTTTGGTGCGCAGCGAAAACACAGCCCTTGAACCCGGGGCCACAGCGGTTCTCGCTTGATGACCTAAAAAGGTAACCGTATCTACCGCTATGATAATCTTACTTGAATCGTTGGTTGCCGTCTGGATCTGATACCAATTTGAAATGGTATCATGACCCAGTCCCAATACCTCTTGATTGTAATACTTGTCGGTTTGGCTGTCCCAAACACTATCACCTTCAGCAGCTAAATAGTCTTTCCATAGTCCCGTAGCATTTATAGTGACATTCAACGAATACTTCAAACCTAAGTAGGACTCCACTCGCCTGCGGTCAAATTCCGTTAGGATTCTATCGAAGTACAAGGCTTCGGCAACATCAAAGAGTGAACTGTCTCCTTTTTTGGTTAGGAGTTCTTGGTGCACCTTGTGGGCCTTACTGCCTCCATAGTGTGCCTCAAGAAGTATGGGAACGTTCTCCTCAAAGCTGTATCCGAACCACGATCCCCCAACTTGAATGCCGTAGTCGTTGATGATCACATCCCCAAATCGCGCAAACTCGAGTCCATTGGATGTAGAGAATTTTGGCGTTACCACCCAAAACCACGTTCCATCGCTGCTCTCCGTTCTATAGTCCGACAGTTCGTCGAAGAAATGCTCGGTGGAATCTAAAGTGTAGTTCCCCACTATGCTGGCTCCAAGCATCGAGGCACCTGGAGACATCGTGTTTTTAAACCAATAAGTGGGATTGGGAACCCCAGCGGGGGATTGGGCATGGATGGGCACACATAGCCCGAGAGAGAATAGGAGCAATAGACACTGCTCCAAGAAGCTGCGGTTTGTCATGGTTTAGGTTTTTAATTGGTGCTGGCAAATTGCCGCGGTATTAAGTTCTGTAAAAAGTTTTGAAAACCAATTGATTAAAATGTATCAATTCATTGGTGAATTCATGGCACTCTTAATGATGAGCAATACAAAAAGTCGACTTTTCTCCTATTTCGCAGCTCCTTAGCGCGGTATTAACCGCCGCAGAAAGCCAACGGTTTTTCCCAAAATTGAGCGTAACATAACATGTTATGTTATTCCCTTTTTTTGCCGATTATCATCCTTTGCAATAACGCTAAAACACTGTATTACTGCGTGTTACAAGATTCTGTTTCCTGTAACAACCCTCATAACACCTGTTACGCGTAACAGGTGTTATGCCCCTTGGAATGGGTAAAATTGCGCACAGGCTGCCTTGCCGCGTAGTTGGATGTTTACCTGCGTTGTACCTACCAAAGCCCCAAGTTTCTGGTCCGATGCCTCTACTGTTTATTGGTGACTTTATAACGCAACAGGGCCTAACATAACATGTTATGTTAGGCCCTGTTTTACCGTTTCTCACCCCGCTTTTAGAATGTAACTATTTGTATACAAGGTCGTTACAAAAGCACAGGTCTTTTCAAAACCGTCATAACACTTGTTACGCGTAACAGTGTTATGTTATGGGTCATGGGATTCAAAGAACGTCTATTTGTTCTTACCGTACTTTTTAAGGGTGCGACTCACCCGCATGGCATCACAGCCCAGCTCCCGAGCAATTTCCGCTTGCGTGTATTCGGTTTTAGTCTCTCGCATTTTTAAAATGGCTCCCTCGAGCTCGGAATAGTCTTCTACCTTCAGCTGGTGGCGTTCCTCCCCGTAGCCTAAGAAGTGGAGCCCTAAAAAATTAGTGTCCTTTTTGATCTCTAGCTCAATGACGTTGGAGGCGCCGTACTGAAACTCCGCACTGCGCACTTTAAGCTGTTTGAGGTAGCGACGGTTTTTTTCGGTGGTGCTCGCCCCTAAAGCAAAGAGTGCATCGGCAAAACGAGAGAGTCCTGAAGACCCTGCTAAATCTCCTTTACCCAGGGGCTTGTGTCGGAGCCGCTTGGGGGTATGCGCAAGCAAGAGAATGGACAGCCCTAGGCGCTCTTTCAACACCTTGAGCTCCTTCATCAAAGCATTGGCTTCCTGTGCGTTTTCCAGGGCGTCCTCACTCAAATAGCTCAAGTTGTCTACAATAACAATACGGCAGCTCGTTTTTAACAGGTGTTCTTCAACTTCTGAAAACAGGGCCGATGCTCGTATCTTCATCTGAGACAACCCCGGAGAGAACCCCGCGCGCATCAGGTTTTGGGAGAACGGATAATGATTCTGGTACTCCTCACTGTAGCGCTTTTCGAACTGCTTATCACTGAGCTCAAAGTCCAGGTACAACACCGGCCGTGGTGGCCCCTCCAACCGAAACCCTTCCATGGGCTGGCCTCGGGCAATGGCATCGGCTATTTGAACTGCCAAAATTGATTTGCCCACATTGGTGTCGGCAAAAAATATACAGAGCTCATTTTCAAACCAAAGCTCGTCGAAAAGCATTTTTGGTGCCGGTTGCCTGCTGGCCTCTTCAAGACATTGCTCGGCCGTGCGTATGTGCAATAACTTACTCATAGCGCACAGTTGTTTAGCGCCTGGTTTAAATCCACATACGCTCCCGCAGTCAACGGCTCCTCGGGCCCTACAAAGCGGTATACCCCGATGGCATGGGTAATTTGAGCATCGGTGCGGTACAACTCCCGCAAGCTTTGGTTCAGGCCTTTGCAGGCACATCCCTGGCCAGAGGATGAAAGATACGCATGCGCCTTGCTTAGCACCGCCAGATAGCGGTTGATACGCGACAAACGGACCTTAGTGTTCTCATGATCTCTAAGATGCAGTAGTTTGCTTCGTGCCGCTTCCAGCTCCTGCATCATCTCGGACAGTTCCTTATATAATGGCATGGAGCCTGTAAAAGTCATTCCTGTCATACGGCCTCGCCCTTATCGTGGGTTCCTCCTTGAGGGCCGCGTTGTTTGCCAGAGAGCCAGAGGTCCAGTTGGCTCTTACGAAACAGCAACCGCTTACCTTGCTTAAAATGCGGCACAATCCCTTGGGAGGTATAGCCGTACAAGGTGTTTTTGGACAACTTCAAATACGCCACAGCCTCCGCCATACTCAAGATGGGGTCCTCTTCAGGCTTGGCCAAAGGCGATGGAGTTGGGGCCGATTCGTCTTTGGAATGGCGCAATACTTCCACAAGGATTTCTTCAAGTTCCTCGCGGGTGGTTAGGATGATCGATTTCATAGGACATCTGTTTTTTATTGTTCTATGCAAATCTTCATCGTTGTTTCACCTAAAGGTGGGTCATTGGAGGGTCACTGGGTAGTCCATAATATCACAATTGTTCCCATTCTTTGTTGAAAATCAATCGAATAGACTCGTCCTCCAACGACCACAACAAGGGCTTGATACGCTCCATGCGTCTGCGCTGCGCCTTTTTTTCATACTTAAAGAGGTTGCGGTGCTTCTTGTAAATGTTTTCCAAGCTGCCCCCGGTTAAAGCGTGAATAAAGCGGGCTTTCACCTTCACATCACATTGATTAATCTTCGCTTTGCGAAACAAAAAGTAAAATATCAAGGAGCGCTCCGCAACAGTGTACGACTCGGGATCAAATATGGTCGTTATTGGCGGCTCAGCGCTCGCCTCTTCGTTGGTTGAGGCAAGAGTGTTTTGGGATTGTTCTTCCTCCTGCTGTTTTAGAAGTTCCTCCCATATAGAATCCAAAAGGAACTTTTGATCCGGACCTAAGGAGAAGAACGTCAAACCCGATGCCATGGAAGGTGGCAGAAGTTTTTCCCAATGGGGGTTCTTGCTCTTAAAGTAGGCCCAGCACAAGCAAAGGCTCTTGTATGCCGCAAAAGCTAAAGCCTGAGTATTGAGCAGTGGCGCACTATATAGCTGGTACAGAAGGTGCCTGTTTAAATCGGGCACCGCATCCAACGCCTCGGGCCATAAGGGGGCCGGCCGCTCATGAATCTTCGCCACCATCACCTCCGCCCAATGCACCAGCAACGAATCGGGCCCCTCTAAAAAGAGCTTCGCAAACCCCAAAAAGGTGGCCGCTACCTCCGTGTCCACAACGGGACCACCATCCAACGCGTTTTCCGACAGCGCATCGCTCAACCACAAAGAGCATATGGCATAGATATTCAATTCCAACACCTCGGGAGTGGCATTCAAGGCCATAGGGTTGGACACTCGTATAAAGCGCGAAGAATACTGACTTTGGAGTGTGGAGGTGATGGACTCCAACAATTCCTCCAGAGATTCCATTTGATAGGTAATGAGCATAGGACTTAAATTTTCAGTTCAAGTAACCGTAAACTACACCCAATTCAAAACCCCATTCCTGCAATGTTACATAATGGTACGAAAAGGGACGGTAAATAACGAAAAGCACCTAAAGCGCCTTTTTTGGTTCGAAGATTTTCGAACCCACCTTCCAGAACGGCCTGAGGGAGGAAACAACCCTTTTATCTAAAGACATGCGTTACTGGAATAGTGCATTTCCGACAAAGCCCCTGGCTGACAATACTACCCAAACAACCGTTAAATTCAGGCCGCTCAAAAGGGGGATATTCACCGCTATTTAGGGTTGCTTTTGAACTTTTTGGAGCGATTTTGTATGCAAATTGTATGCAAATAATGAAAAAAGCACCTACATCTAGTGATGTAAGTGCTTGATTTTCAGCGTGGAGAAGATGGGATTCGAACCCACGACCTCTTGACTGCCAGTCAAACGCTCTAGCCAACTGAGCTACATCCCCAACGAGGCGCAAATATAGGTTAAGAGAAGGAGATTATTA
>Ga0209654_1002101_pt1 | contig 14355 bp, 9 predicted proteins | sample SaaInl1SG_22_DNA_FD_184646 | JGI IMG/M metagenome (GOLD analysis project Ga0209654, IMG submission 184646) | Marine microbial communities from expanding oxygen minimum zones in the Saanich Inlet - ESP_161SG_22_DNA (SPAdes) (version 2) | ecosystem: Environmental > Aquatic > Marine > Intertidal... | reverse complement strand
GAGGCGATGCTGTAAGTAATGTTAGAGTAATAATTATAGCCGCTAAAAATAGTCCAATTTTCCAATTCCCTGCATTGATCTCATCGGTTTCTTTTATGCTTTTCGTGCTGAGGGATACGATAGAGATGGCAGACCCAATAACCAACAACCATACTACAAAAGCTACCCCGAGAAATATCAAAGTATATTTTATAGACTGCCAGACCACATCATCGGTTTGTTCCAGTATCCGATATATTTCATACAATGGGTCATGTAAGCTTGAAAATAAGATTCCCATACAAAGTATGGAGGCGCTAAATAAAATTACAATAGCAGGATTCTTAAGAGCTTCACCTATATCTAACCCACGTTTAAAAATTTGAATTATCAACTTTATGGCTACAAAACTAAAAACAATTCCTACTGTTAATAATATAGCTAAGAGCAAAAGGTTTTTTAATAATAATTGATCCATCATCTATAGTTTAATTTAAAGCTACTTTCCAATATCTTGTATTTGAGCAATTTGGTGGTAATTGCCCAATTTTCCAACCCTTAGAAGTAGTTTCGAAAGTTAAATATTTTTTTCCATTTTTCTTTACATTTTTTCCCTTTCCTGGAATATTTACACCAAGGATAGAATGCCCATATTTTTCACTTATTAAAACAGCAACGTCTAATCCTCGCTCTTTTAATATGCAGTAAAGGAACAAAGCTCTGGTATCGCAATCCCCTTTAAAATTAGCCACAAACTCAGAAGGCATTGCTAAACCATATTTAGTATTAGGTTTACAAGGCTCATTTTGTCGATGATATTTCTTTGAAAAATCACTAGAATATGCTGATTGTTGGCAGCTTCCCTGGTGAACAAGATAATATGGAATAGCTTGTATAGAGGTTAAAATAGCATTTAATTGATCAATTGGCGATAAAGTATTAATTTCATTTAATGGCTTTAAACCAATAAACATTTTTCTGATGGAATCCATCTTTGTTTTTTCAAAATTTGAAGCTTTTTTGTATAAATTCCCCCAAAAATAATAATCTTGCCTTATATCGAGTTCGTTTAAAAATTTATTAGATTCTCTATAATCTTTTATGCTAGTAACAAATTTTTCCTCATACTTATTACCTTTAAAATCAATCCATTTATGTTGATTTACAAAAAGTTTATCAGCCTCTTGTAATGAATCTTTCTCAACTTCTACAAATTCCGTTTCTCTCTTATCATCTCTTTCATAATCATAATCATCAGTGTCTTTATAGCTCAATAAATTAGTAATAATTCCGAAAAATGCTACAACTGTAAGAATATTTATTAAAAATCGAAATAATCTACCTATGTAACTGACTCTAAACTTTTTATTAAAAAAACAAAAATAAAGTGTAAGAATAAATAATATAAAGAAAAAAAGAAATATGTTATTTATAACACCAACTGATAAATACAGCCATATTGGTATTAATATAAGGGCAGCAAAAGATTTTATTAGATTAAAAAAACTACTTCCGATTGATTTTAGTGGGTCCTTTTGGATTCTTGTGCCATGAAAAATCTTTTGCTTACGAGCCTTTAATCTAGATTTAAATTTGCCACCAAAATCTCTTGTAGAGTCAATAAAAAAATCTTTATTGATTTTAAATATTTGATTGATGTGTTCTCGTTTATTTTTATAGGAGCGATTACCATAAAAACCATAATTTTGCTCACTTTTAATATCTATGTTTGATGCTTTAAAAATTGAGAAACACCCTGTTTTGTTTGTTGTTTTCTCAATAATAATAGGTTCAATATTTCCCTTACTTGTTATCTCAGTGTCAACTATGTTTGCATTATGATCCGATTTAGTGGGTTTCTTTATTACAGTTTTTTGAATGGTGTCATAGTTGATAATCGCAAAAAACACTGCTTCATATTTGGCATATTGTTGACCAGTAACATCTGTGATTAATTCTATGATTTTGAATTCATTGAGAACGCATTCGCTAAATTTAATTTTATATTGTTCTTCCCCTTTTTTTAATAAGACTTCCTGTTTCTTTAACCAGATATATTTTCCGGTTTTAAATAGAGATAAAGGTTTTTCTTTAATTATTTTTGTTTTAAAATTTTGAAGCACAATACTATCAAAGCTGGGAGTATAAGATGACATATTATTCTCCATTATTTTACCTGATTCACTTTTGAACCAACCAAGAACAGGGCCGTATATTAACTTTTCAACTCTCATCAATTAATCTCAATATCTAAAATCAAATGAGCAACATCATATTGAAGGTTTTTTTCCAAACTTTTTTGGGAGTATACTTGCTTAAAAAACTTCTCGCCAAGACACCTATTGTTAAGAGAATTTCCTAATTCGCCTTTGTAATATTTAATATTATTATTTTGGATATATCTAATGATGTATTGATCTTTTAGGTTACAATTTTCTCTTTTGTCTGAATTCAAAACATACAAAGAATATGTACCAGATTTTAAGGAAATATTTTTATCAATATATAAATGTTCAAATGCTGTTGTTTTAGCATCTTTCAAAGATAGCATCATACTGTACCTTTTTAAAGAATCCAATTTAGAGTCATTCATTGAAATATCCATATTCCCGAATCCAGTTTTAGGATTGTCTTTCCATAATAATTCTCCACTAGGACCTACCATAACTAGGTCTAAATCATTTTTTGAAAACCACATTAAACTAATGTCAATAAATTCTGATTTCTTTAATGCTAGTGAGTCTAAATAAATAAAAGGTGTTTTTTTAGAAGATATTATGCTATCTTTTTTTATTTCTTCGTTCTCATCATTCCAAAGTTTATTTATATTTAAAGAGCAGTCTTGACAATTACCAGATAATTTATTTATCCATTCAAAATTATTATTAAAAATTGAAAAAAGTGCTGTAAAAAAAAGAAAAACACCAAGTAAAGACATCAAACTCCAACAACCAGAAAATAGAGAGTTACTCATACACCCAGTTTGTCTATTAAATGGAGATTTTTGTGCTAATTTAGAGTTATATCCTGGGTTAGTAAAAATATCTTCTTTCATTATGCTTCTAGAGGGCTGATTGATATTTTTTTCGCTGTGTTGCTTAATTAATTTTAAATATACTAGATTAGAATTTCCATCTGTTGAAGTTGCAAAAAAATGAATCAATTTATAATAACCATCCATACTTGAATTAGGGATGAAACTAAGCTTCAGTAATTTGTCCCCTCCAAATTCCTCTAGAGAATTTTTAACCAAAGTTGTATACTCTTTTGCTGAAATATTAATCACATTGTTGACAACATGAACTCCGTCTGTTGCAATGATGTCATCCCATGAATTAATATTTTCAATATTTATTTCTGCGTATTTATAATTCATCTATTCTACTTTTCATAAACACAATCTAGTTCATTTATATAAAAATATATTTCTCCAGTACGTTTGCTTTCCTCTTTTCCAGCCAAGAGAGGAATTTCATATTTGTCAAAACATTCCTGTTCCCCAAAACAATTTTTACATACATAATAGGATGTAGTACAAGGTGGGCCAGTTCCATTTGATACTGCCTCTACTCGAAGAGTATTGATGTGTTTGGGAATTACATCTTTAAGTTCAAATTGTTTAAGATTGTTTTGGAGTTTTAAGTTACTAGCAATAAGCTCATCGTTAAAATATAAGTTTACTATATCTTCATCTTCGTCTTCAAAATCACCAACAAATAAAAACACTCGATCGGTACTTCCTATATCAATAATTTCTGACTCCTTAATAGGGTTCACAACTTTTTCTTTATGAACCATTAAAGAATCTGATACTATTATTTGTGTTTGTTTGGTAACTTTAATTTCTTTAATATTTGGTAAACTAACAACAGAATCACCTAAGTTACAAATTAAATAGGCTAAAATCAAGAAAAGGCTTAGCAATCCAAATAGATTAAGAAGAGCTCTCAAGAATGGAGAATTAAAGCAAGGATTTGTAAATCCAGAGCTAAAACAACTGTTTCCAAAACAACCAAAATTAAAACAGCCTTGTCCAAAACAACTTGAAAAACACGGTGAAGGGGCACCTGCAATTTGTGGCCCAGAAAAACACCCAATAGCATTCGAATAACATCCTTTATTTCTAGGGTAAAGAGTATTCTTAAAACATGGTTTAGCCATTAAGCCGTGCTGCATACCATAACTTGAATGAAAACAAGACTTTTTTCCAGAAAGTAGGCCATTATTAAAACAGCTTTTTTGTCTTTCTCCTCGATTAAAACAGGCACTATCTTCAACAGTTGAAATCTCACTTTTTATAATTCGATTTTCTGAAGTTTTTAATTCTTTTTTTTGTGTTTTGGATTTTGTTTTAACTGGAGTCCAAACCTTTTTATATATCAAACAGTCTCCCTTTAAAAAGCCATAAATATAAAATGCATTTTTTTCATTTATAGTTATATCTTTAAAAACAGGATTGAGAATGGTTAGTAGTTTATATTCTTTATTTTGAGGATTAGGAAATACTCTTTCCTTTGCAGGATACTTTGTCTCAACATTAGCTGTATTTTTAACAATAATTTTAGGGCAACTAACTAAATCACTAAATTCTACTATATCATAAACAATATCTGACTCTGAAATATTGAATTTTTTATCACCAGTCAATTCAATATTATGAAATTCCTTTTTTTGACTGAACGTATCAAAAGTTCCTGAAGTAGGATTTTTTTTAGCTTTGAATGCAGAACTAAATTTCCCTAACGTAACGTGAATTTTATAACTCATTTTTTCTAAGTTTTGTTATAAAATGTTCAATACCCAGAATAATATTTGAATCAGTTTTATCCTCAACATCTTCTTGCTCCATAGGAAAATCGGTTTTGTAATCATAATCAAACTTTGTCTTGACATATTCGATTGTGCTTTTAATTATTGGTGTTGAAGTTAAATTGATTGCGTTTCTATGAAGATGATTATCTATTTTAAAATAAGTGGAATTTGAGCGAACAAATCGCCACCAAAAACAAAATATAAATAACCCAAATATTACTGAAATTAGTACAGAATACCTTAAAAATGACGCTTTTTTGGATAAAAGAATCAATGATTTTAAGAAAAATTGATTTTTAGTTATTTCTGCCTTATATTTTTCCTGTTTTAGGTTATAATCTGCTAACATTTTAAATTCTATAGACTCTATTTCCTTTTTTAAAATCTGTTTTTTTTCAACCAATGGATTTTTTAAACTTAAATAACTTAAGCTATCTAATTTTGATGTTGAGTTAGCTATCTTTATATCCAGTTTATTAATTTCGTCTAAAACATTATAGTATTCTCTAGCTTCAATTTTCTTGTCAATTTCAATTTGTTGTTTTAAGTTTTCTTGGTAATCAAATATTAAGTTTTTTTTAAATTCTTTAATTTCTTGAGAAACTATTTGTTGATTGATTACAGTGTGTGATAGCCCAATAAACAATCCAAGAGCTAAGAAGAGAAAAATAAAACGTATTAATAAGGTTACAAATGATGAGGTATAATAAGAAAACTTATTCTTCTTCTTATTTTTATTATTTAAAAAACTTTCATGGGATCTCCATGAAATTAAGGCAAATGAAAAAATATTATAAAAGGGTAAAAATGCAATAAAGCTAATTATGGATATAAGTACAAAGTGTAAATCATTTAAAATAGCATCTATAGACAGAAATAATATTAGAAAAAAAATAAGTAGAAAAGTAAACGTGAATATTGAAAAAAAAATACCACTATTACTACCTTTTTCCTTTTCTTGTTTTAAAACATATGGATCTAAACCCAATGTATGTTTGAGAATAAAGTAATTAACCTTTTTCATATATTAAGAAATATAGTCCTCAGGATTGTTTTTAATATTTTTTATTTCAGAGGCTTTGTAGCTTTCAATAATTGAATTATTAATTTCCGTTTGGCCGTAAACTCTAGTTTTTGCAATATCTTCTTCTGCTTTGACTTCTAAAAAATTAACTTTTTTAATTTTTTGACCTTCTTTACCATCTGGATAAAAATCATATTCAATTACAATTCCATTAAAAGCTTTAATTTTATTCTTAAGATTTTCTTCCATATAATCATATGGCCCTTTGTTCATCATCATTTTAAAAAATATCGGTCCTGTTTCTATTGATAAGAGAAGTGCCATTAAAAAATACCCAATTAACCCTGATACTTCATCACCAATTTTTATTCGTTGCAATAATCCATCCAGCCCCTTTGCTAATTTTTTGTTGTTAAGTCGTTCTGCTTTCTGCTCACTTTCAAATTCTGTAATTAGCAGTTTTATACCATTAATTTCACTCTCTAGTTCTTTTTGCTGAGCTGCATAATCAATCTTAAGATTATCAAATTCAGAAGTTCTTTTGGCTATGGTTTGTTCAATTTTTTTTGCTGCGGGTCCATATCCACCTCTACCACTTCCTTTTCGACCTTTAACTCGGCCCTGAATCTCATATTGAAGCTCTTCCTCTAGATTTAAAATCTCTAGTCTTCTCTCTTCTAAAATTTTGTTCAAATTATTTTTGTTTTCTCTTAAAGGTTTTCTTTTTTCTTCAAGCTCTATTTTCAACTTATCAAATTTAGCTGTAGTTTTTTTATCTAATTCTGATTGATAGTCTCTTTGTTTTTGCTCAAGTTCAGCATTGATTTCCGATTCAAATATTTTAAGTTCTAGAGGTTTTGATATTGTAACTCCTAAAATAAAAGCAATTACCAATCTAGGTAGTGCTCTACCAAATTCTCCCCAGGTGATTTTATCAGTTCCATCTCCTTTACCTGTGGATGAAATGATGAACCTATCAATATTGAAAATCATCAATCCCCAAAAAATAGCAAATATTACTACTGCGATAGAGGTGATATCAATATTTTCAAGAATTGAAAACATTCCATCATCACCAGTATTAATTTTATTTACAGCCATTTCTTTTGTAGCAAAAATTGTACTGAATGCAAATCCACCAGAAACAGCTGCCAAGATACCTGTAACTAGAACAATTGCGCCAATCCCTGCATATTTAACTCTATCATAATTTGTTGCTTTTATTAAAATTTTTTTATCAGCTCCACAACACCACCACAAGAATTTAGTAAAAAATGTTACATCATTATCTTTCAAGTAATCATTTAAATCTAAATTATAATTTTGTATTTCAGTATCTTTTGATAATTTTTGGTTTGTCTGCATTTTTTTTTCCATGATTATTTCATTCTTAAAATTTGTCGTTTATATGTAATGATTTTCTTGATATACTTATTTTTTATTTTGTAGCTTACTGATTTCGAAGGATTGGAAAGTGGCTTCGTTTTAAGTAAGGGTGGTGTAATTTTTATTTCTTTAAAATCATTAGTGTAATTAAGTAAATACTTAGATCTATTTTCTATCCCTCTTGTGTCAACTATATTGGCGTAGGTTAAATCTCTGGAAGGAAAATTGTTTTGTATAAGCCTTTCAGGCTTTAATTTGAAACTTGATTTTTTAAAATCAAACCATTTTATATTAATAACAATTAGCTTAGAAAGGGATTTTGTAGCTTTGATAAAAAGATGTGATTTTTTGGTTATCTTTAGAAGGAAATGATATCTCCCATAACCTAAAACAAATTTAAAACCCCTAATATTCTCAAAATCAAGTTTAAAGTAATCATCTAAAAAAATATAATTTAAAATTTTCATTTTGACCTATATAAAATCTTTTAGTTTCAATAATAATACTTGTTCATTTGGATGTATATTACCATCTGAACTTACCAACAACTTACAATAGTAAAATAGTTGTTTTTTAAAATATTCATTTTCAATTAGCTTAAGTTTTTTGCCATCATTGATAAAATCATAAAACAGTTTACTTTTTTCAAACTCAACACCAGGTTCTATAGATTTGATTTTCTTAGAAATTAATTCTGACATTGAATCACTGTTAATTTCTTTATTAAACAATAATAAAATTATTTGTTTTAAATCAAATAATTCTGCTTTATCAAAATCTTTGTCTGCTGCAATAAAACACTCTAATATACTTTTAGTCAAATTATAATAACCACTTATTATTGAATCATTAAAATTTGCTTTGGTATTAGATTTTGGTAACAAACTCAGAATCTGTTTATCAGGATTAAATAGACTTCTTTTAGGGTTTGAGTAAATAAGACTATATGGTAGAAACTTAGCTTCCTTTTTTAATAATTGGTTAATTTTATCAAATGTACTGTAATCGTTTAAAGCTTTACAGTTATATAAAACACCTTCTAAAGCGTCTCTAAAATATATATTAATATATTCCGAATCTTCTAGCATTTTACAAAAATATTCTTCATAAATTAATACTGAAACATTGTTTTTTTCCAGAAGATAATATGAATGTCCAGAATATTTTAGCGCGTTGTAAAGCCCTATATTATCTCCAATGTATAAAGCTATATCTTTTGCAAAAGATGACAAATAAATAACCATCTCATGATTTTTCTTTAAGGAATAAAATTCCAAATACCTACTTAATACATAAGATAAATTACTTGCCTTTTGTGAATTTAATTTAGAATTTATAATATGGGATATTTTTATTTTTACTTGATTATCCTCTAATTTTTTGGAATGTATTTCATTTAGACTTGGTGTTTCATCAGTTTCCAAGGACAAACAAAAGTCTAAGATGTGTTTCTTTTCTTTTTGAATGAGATTTCCTCTTAAGATTCTATCTCTTAATATTTCTCCTAATAATTGAAAATTATTTGTTCTAAAGGCCAAATCAATTAATTTATCATATTGCTTTCTAGAAATGCACCCTTGAGTTTCAATTAGTGATTTATAAAATTCTACCCTAACTTGATCTTTACTTTGGTAATCATTAAAATCAAAAGATTTATTAAAAAAAGTTAAGTGCCCATTCTGGGATTTATATAAGCTTTGAGACCATAAATTTTTTAAATTTATAATATTAATATCTGACTTTTCTTCTTTATTTCCATTAGCTAAAATGTAATCATAAATCGTCTCTAATAATGTATTATCTTCTTCGTCATCTATTAGAATTTTTAAATTTCCATTTTGAGTGATACAGTTTTTTATTATACTAATAATAACAGGAATAAAATTTCTATGATTAGATTTGATTTGTTTGAAGATATCATTTAAAAGTAATACACCCTCACCATTTTTTTCTTCAGGAGATTTAAATAGTTGATTAGCAAGGTGAAACCTAAGTTTAATTAGTTTATCATCATAATTATTCACCCTATTTCCAAGTTTTTCTAATCGCTGAATAAAAGAATAAATCTCATTCTTTGAGAAAATATTTAATTTTCCAATCTTAAATACGTAGTCAATAATTCTTTTATCAAACTCAATTTCCTTTTGTTTTAAATCTTCAATATTATTCTGTTTTTTTCTATAATTTACTTTTAACCATTTAAAGAAATTAACATTATTAAAATTATAAAAATTGTCATTAATGGGATCATCATTTATTAAACCAACATCCTCAATCCTTTCTAATATATCGATTACCTGAATTAAATCTAAATTCCAAATATGACTTAAAACCTCTGCATTAAATTTTTCTCCATAATTAGCTGCTGAAACCAATATTTTTATTTCTTCATCTTTTAAAGTGTCAAATAAAATCTTGTCTTTCTTAATAAATAATTCATTTTCAGAAACAAAATCTTTAGGACTTTTTATTAGTTTTAGTATATTATTGTCAATTACCACATATTTTTCATCAATCAATTCTTTGATATAAACTGAAAGTGCAAGTGGACTAAAAGAATCACTCCCTAATTTATCAATTAAGTAGGGTGATAGTTTATCATCAACTATTAAAGCATCTGTTTTTAAGCAATATTTGGTAATAAATGACTTAGGGTTTGTTATGATAAGTTCACTTTTGATAACTTTTGTTAGACTAGTTAATTCTTCTAAATAGGTATTGAAAGGCTCACCTTTAATATTTTTTTCAGATCTATAACTAAATATGAACTTAATATGTTTCTGAAAAAAAATTCGCTTTGAATAACTTTTCATAAGCGCATTAACAAAATCCTTGTTGTTTACGTCGTTTTCAATGAAGTGATAATCTTCAAAAATTACAATTTGTTTTTTATTTGTTTTTTCCCCATGTTTTGCTAACTCTTCCAGTAAATCTGAACTTAAATCTAATAGATTTGTTGTATTGCCTTCTATGTCTAGGACCTGGGAAACATCTATCTGAGCAACCTTTGAAACAGCTTTAAATACATTACTAATACCTTTAACAGCTGCTGTATTTCTATTAAAGAAATTTTTAGGAAGATTCAGGTTTGAATTTGAATCTATAAAAATGTGTTTAAAAACACCAAATGATTTGTCATAAATATCTTTTTGGTTATCAAAAGAGCCTTTAAATAATTGAATATTATCTTTACTGTTAAAATATTGACTTAGAAGTCTAGTTTTTCCTGAACCCTGTTTTCCAGAAAGTATAAAAGTATTTTTCTCTACATCATTAATAAATTTGTTAATATCACCGATAACAATATCAGCGTTTGTACCATTACTAATAAAATTAGGAGTTATGTCAAAATCAACAATTCTTTTTTTAGTAATTTTTGTTAGGTTTTTTTCATTTTCTCTGACCCTGAAATAATATAGAGAAATTAAATTTGATAATACAAGAAAAATCAAACTATTGGTGGTATTACCAGCTAAAACAAAATATTGAACCAGAATTAAAATTATGATATTTAATGACTCAACAAAAATTAATAATTTTTTTTCATAGTTTTTCTTAAATAAATCTGAAAGTAATTTCCCTAAGGTAATTGAAGGCATTATTAGTAAAAACAATATTACAAAATAACCCAAGTAATTATAAAAATCAGTAATCGTAGATTGACTTAATGAATCATGATATTCTAAATACAGGTATGGACATGAAAGGGATATGAAGATTAATCTTGTTAAACTTTCAGGAGAAGAAGTTGTACTTCTAGAAAATTTATATCTTATTATAAACCCAATAAAAAAAATCATTAGCATAGGAGTTACAACCTGTCCAATAGGCCATAACATAGATAATAAATCACCTTTAAAAGCATTTATTTCAGGTCTAATATTCTTAGAAAGTTGACTGAAAGTGCAAATTGCAATAATAGCAGAACCTAGCAATAATAGATGGTCAAAGGATTTTAATTCTCTCAAAAGATTTTTTGAAGATGTTATTAAAACCCTTTTTCTAGAATCGTATTTCAGGTAGCCAGAAAACATTATGAAATAAATGAATATAAGCGCAAGGAATAAGAAAATTAAGGATTTAAATGCAGTATTAAATGCATCTGATTTATCGACTTTAAACTGCTCTGTATATTTATAGAATACTTTTTTTAAGTTTGTTTTATTAATAACATTTAAGGTAATACCTTTATAAAAAATAGAGTTAAAAGAGCCATTTTCAGACAAAGAAATCGTCAATAAATTATCAGTACCATAATAATTTAATATTTTAGAATAATCTTCAGTCAAAAGAGCGTTTGATACATATCTTTCATAACCATCTTTACCTAATATAGACTTAAACTCATGAGGTCTAATGGCGTAGTGTGAAGTATTTAAAGATATATAATCCAAAAGAACTCCTACATGCATCATGGAAAAGGGTTCAACTTCAAAAATTATGAAATGTGAAGTGGTAGATAAATTCCCCTTGTGAATAGGGTCGGCTTGATTTAGAAAGCTCTGAAGCAAATCTTCTAACAGTAATTCTTCGGTATCATCAATAAAATTATAATCAACTCGGTGACCTGCAAGAAGTGAAAAAGAAGGGAAAATGTAATTTAAATTATCTGTGGCAATTTCTTTTGATATATTTAGTTCTTTCTCAAGCGCATTAATATTTTCGGATAATGTATCATATTTAGGATGCGTCTTTTCAAGTCTTGAAAAAGCAAATTTAGTAGAATCTAGGATTGATTCTGCATATTGTAAATCATAATAAGAATTTAATTTACTCGCACTAAAAAAACAAGCAACAGTTGCATTTTTATATAAACGCTCAACTTCTTCAATTTGCGAAAATAGCAACGAAGGAAAAAAAAGCAATAAAATTAGAAATTTTAATTTTCTAATTGACATTTTAATTTACGGTTTTTTAAATTTAGTACATTTGCTAATATAAATAAAATCAATAATATACTATAATGAAAAATATAATTAAAATCATTTTTTCTTTTGTTTTTATAAACCTAAACTCTCAGACTATAATTAACACAGAGAATATGATGTCAGAATTAAAAGATGATTTATCCTATAGTATGAGTTTTCAAGGAGATTTTAATTTTGGTAACATAGATTTGTTACAGTTTTCTACAGCGCATCAATTTTCAAAAAAAAATGGTAATAATTTGTTTAGACTGCTAGCAAACTACGAATATATAAAGGAAAGTAATAAAATATTAGCATCTGACTTAACAGGTCAATTAAGATACAATTACAGTATTAATGAAAATTCATTTTTTGTTTTTGCTCAATTACAAAATATAAAATCCATTAGAATGAAACACCGTTATATAAGTGGTGGAGGCTACCGATACCAGGTGTTTTCAAAAGAAGATTCATATTTTGATTTGAGTGGCGGAATGTTTTTTGAAGATGAATTATACGACGAAACTGAAACCCAGCAATTGCAAGTTTATAACTGGCGGTATAGCTTTAGTGCTTTTAGCAAATATGTTTTGACTAAAGATTTATTTGTAAATCTATCCATTTATTATCAAATAAACACCTCATATATTAAAGATTATCGCTTGTTTGTCCAACCAAGAATATATTATTCGTTGAAAAAGATTGATTTATTTTTAGATTCAACATATCGATTTCATTCTACCCCGTATATTGATGTTTTAACAACTGACGCCTCTCTAACATTAGGTGTTGAGTTTTCGTTATAATTTTATTACCCAGTATCTAATGATCCATTAAACTATTACTTTCAATAATAGTTTGAATTTCATTAAAAAAAAGAACTTATTGAAATTCTATAAAATAATCTTAATTTCAAAATTTATAGATTTTATATTGGGATATTTAATTTTATAAATGTATTCAAAGTAAAAAAATAATTTTTTAAGAGAGTAATTATTGAAAAATGAAGAAAGTATATATTGATTTAGATGGAGTTATAGCGGATTTTGAAAAAGGGAGAAAAGAACATCCACTTGGAAAAATTAGCCCTTATATAGGAAGACCCGACAAACTACCAGGAGTTTATGAGAACTTAGAACCTATTGAAAAGTCTATTGAATCCGTAAATATGCTTTTAATTCATCCTAAATACGACATCTACTTTTTATCAACTGCACCATGGGATAATCCTGAGGCTTGGATGCATAAAAGACTATGGATGACGAAACACTTTGAGGAAAAATTAGTTCGTAAAAAACTAATTTTATCTCATCATAAAAATCTCTTAATTGGTGATTATTTAATTGATGACAGAAGATTCAATGGAGCCTCTGAATTTCGTGGTAAATGGATTCATTTTGGCAGTAAAGCATTTCCTAATTGGAGTAGTGTATTAAACTATCTGAATATAATAGATTGATTTTAAATTTTACTTGAATTTAAGATCTTCTAAAACTTTGTTTTTAGTTTTCTCATCAATCATCTCTGATTTCTGAAAATCAAAAAGATCTTGTTTAATCATGTCTTCAGATGACAGGTTCATAAAACTTTCTCCAAACTTGTACTTCAGTTCTTTTCTATATAGCTTAAGTGCTGAACTATATAGTGATTTTTCATATTTAAATGAATATACAAGTAATGCATGTGCGGTATTAATTCTACTGGCATTCCTAAATTCGTCTATATTTATTTCTATTTGGCCATTATAATTTTTTATTTTTAACTTATTGTTTTCTAAGTTCCTTACATCATCTACATATTCATTAATATTCTTAAAAAAATCAAATACAATTGAATTATAGATGATAGCCCTGCTAAGTCTTTCCTTCGATACCTTTCTTTTAGGATCTAATAATTCATTAAACGCGGTGTTAAAAAAATCAAACAACTTATAATTCGAAGGGACTCTGTTTGGATATATGGAAGTTTTTCCTAAATATTCTTTTATTAGGTCATTTTCGGTTTGACGCTCAGTAAAACCATTTCTCCAACTATAGATATTAATTAATTCTTTTTTTGGTAAATCTATAAATGATGAAGTATCTTTTTTAGCAAAGGCCATTATTTTATTAAAATAACTCATAGATTCTTGCAATAAGTTTTCCAATCCTACTTGTTCATCTATATATTCTCTGCGTTTTGAGGGAAAAATGTTTTCAATTTCAATTAGTTTTTCTTCATTTTTGTCCTCCATATATGTAAGCAAAA
>Ga0209654_1002099_pt1 | contig 14360 bp, 6 predicted proteins | sample SaaInl1SG_22_DNA_FD_184646 | JGI IMG/M metagenome (GOLD analysis project Ga0209654, IMG submission 184646) | Marine microbial communities from expanding oxygen minimum zones in the Saanich Inlet - ESP_161SG_22_DNA (SPAdes) (version 2) | ecosystem: Environmental > Aquatic > Marine > Intertidal... | reverse complement strand
AACCACATAAAAAGAGCCCACTATTAAGACAACCAAACAGCTTGAAAGGTTAAAGCTCGCATTGGTTTTACTGTTGAAGAAACTCAGATCAAAGAAGCGTAAATCTATTCTCTGCGAAGAACTACCTTTCGAAACAAGCAGCGCACTAACAACGCACAACACGAAGACTATCGCGACGCGATCCATAAATGGGATGTCTGGAAATAACAACCTTCCTAGCAAAGAGAACACAGCTGAACCGATAGCGGCTGTAAGTGCACCATTAGCAGTCACTCGAGGAGACATTATACCAAGCAAGAAAATCGCCACTATCCCTGGCGTAAAGAAACCAGTGAATTCTTGGATATATTGAAAGGCCTGATCAAAGTTGCCAAGAAGTGGCTTCGCTACAGACATAGCAACAACCATCGCTATCACAGCGCTAATTCGGCCGATTAGGATTGGGTCACTCGCTTCTAACTTTCCGATTCTAGGAAGCACATCGACTGTAAATATTGTCGCAATTGAATTCGACATCGAGGAGAGTGATGACACTATCGCGGCCATTAGCGCGGCAAACACAAGACCTTTGATTCCTACAGGAAGAAATGACATCGCTGTTGGGTAGGCTTGGTCTGGACTTTCAAGATTTGAATTTACAATGAAGACTAGTATTCCAGGAAGCACGACAATTATGGGCATAAGTATTTTAAGAAATGCAGCAAAAATTATTCCCTTTTGTGCTTCAGCAAGATTTTTTGCGGCAAGTGCGCGTTGTATAATGTATTGATTAAATCCCCAATACGACAAGTTCATTATCCACATGCCGCCTAGTAAAACCGAGATCCCGGGGAGGCTGGCGTAGTTGGGGTCGCCCTTAGATAGAATCATATCGAACTTTGACGGTACCTCACCCGCCAAACTTAAAAACGCAGCCATTTCCTGACCTTCCCCACCAATCTCTTGCAAGAGAACATAAACAACGAGTAATCCGCCAAAAATCAACAGAACGACCTGAATGATGTCAGTGAATGCGACCACACGCAGACCACCATAAACAGAATATATTAAAGAGAACGATCCTAGCGCGAACATTCCGGCCACTAAATTAATACCGGTGATCGTTTCGATAGCTAGAGCGCCCAGCCATAATATAGAAGTCAAGTTAACGAAAACATAGACTCCGATCCAAAAAATACTCATTGTCAATCGGACTCGATGATCATATCTCTGATCAAGGAACTGCGGCATAGTATATATTTTTCGCTCAAGAAAAATCGGCAGAAGATATTTCCCAACAAGAAGCAAAGTCACCGCCGCCATCCATTCATAAGACGCAATTGCCATACCTATAGCATAACCAGATCCAGACATTCCTATTATTTGCTCGGCGCTTATATTCGCAGCAATGAGCGATGCCCCTATAGCCCACCAAGGTAACGAACTACCCGCTAAGAAATAGTTGTTCTCGGCTGACGAGCTCGCGTTTTCCTTATTCGAGAGCTTGTACGCAATGAGTAAGAGTGCTATCGCGTAGAAAATAACGATTGAGTAATCGAGGTTAGTCATGTGCATCCGCCGTTAGGATAGAAGTCAACCTGTTAATTACAAGCCATTTTTGTTGATATTGCGCTAGCTGCGCCTATGTTAACCGAAGAGAGAGTAACGTCTAAAGCGCCTGTGGTCACAAGCAGAGCTGGTGTGTCGACTCTATCAACCTTCAACCCATTCTCTACAAAGCACTGAATGGGTATCGCCAGCTCCCTCACGTCCCCTAAAGGAAACGCCTTCAGAGCCTTGGTAATGGATACCGCCGCTGAACAAGGATAGACACAATCCATTCGCACAGTGACCTCGTCAGATGGATAGGAATTAACTGCTATCATAAAATTCAGCATACTCTCTTCTTCGAGCGTGCCTGAAAGATCCTTGGGGGCTTGTGCCTGCCAATACCATTGATTTAATTGACGGCCATCCCCACTAAAAAGAAGCCTTAGGCTGTCTTCCTGGACAAAAGTATCTGCGCGCCTTACTCTTAATTGCCCTCCATTGGAGCGTTGATCTCCATTCCCATAGCGCTGTTGCCAGCCTAACGGCTCTCCTAAAAAGTGTTCCCAATCTGGGTGAGTACGCGCGTTGAATATCATGACTGAGGCCAGAGCTTCGCTTCGCACATTTGGTTTGGTTGGCTCTAGCTTTAGCTCAGGGAGCGTGGCTAAGGATGCACTGGCGAGGTTGAGTCCATACCCAGAGGGAAAGAGATTATTCTCGACTGGCTGTTCCTTGTCTTGTGCATTAAGACTATCGTTGGGCCAATCAAATGACAGCCGCCCAAGAAAATCAAACTGGACTTCCCCTTTAGCGTCCCGTAGTAAAAGATCAGCAACTCCACCGCCTTCGGAGCCTGGCAGCCAAGCAACGACAAACGCGGTGCTGTTTTCGAGCACGGGATTTATCCACATCGGCCGACCAGTCAAAAAGACCGTGGCTGTAGGAATACCCTGCTCTCTCAGCGTCAGTAGTATTTTTTTAACGCGCTCTAAATCCGGTGCTTGCAGATCTGAGACATCACCCAACCCCTCCGCATAGGGATCTTCGCCGAACACTATGATGGCCTTGTCTGGTCGGCGCTCAAACTCACCCTGCTCAGACAGCTCAATCGTTCCGCCAGCGTTTTCTATCTGATTTTTGAGCGCGCCATAAATTGAGGATCCTGTCGGAAAGTCAGCGTTTGCGTTCCCAATGCCTTGCCAGCTCAGTGTCCAACCTCCTGAGGCTTTCCCTATGTCATCGGCGCCCCCAACCACTAAGACATGTTGCCTGGGGTCGAGAGGAAGGAGATTCTGATCATTCCGAAGTAAGACGAGCGACTGTCTGACAGCCTCTCTTGCAAGCTTTCTATTCGCAGCTCTCGTCGCCGTGATATCAGCTACAGTCGCTTTCGCACGGCTCGAAGGTTTTATCTGCTCAAACAACCCCAGTTTAAATTTCATTCTTAATATTCTAGTGACAGCATCGTCGATTCGAGACTCAGAGATAATCCCAGTTTTAACGTGAGAGATCGTATCCTGCAAAAACTCTCGCCAAAGCTCGGGAACCATTATCATATCTATGCCAGCATTAATGGCCTGCGGGCAACTCGAGTTGGTGCAGCCCTCCACCTGCCCGATCCCGTTCCAATCGCTCACGACTACACCCTCGAAGCCTAGCTGCTCTTTGAGGACACCCGTCAGAAGTTCGTAACTGCCATGAATCTTTGCCCCATTCCAGCTGTTAAAGCTCACCATCACGGAGTAAACGCCTTCATCGATCGCTCTAAGATATCCAGCACCGTGGTCCTGTAACAGAGACTCCAGAGACATTACCGCATTTCCCTGATCGTCCCCACGTTGAGTGCCTCCGTCGCCAATAAAGTGCTTTGCCGTTGCGGCCAAGCCACTGCTCTGTATCGCTTCTACTATCTCGGGTGTATAGGCTTCGATAAGAGTGCTTTGGTCACTGAAGCTCTCGTAGGTTCTCCCCCATCGATCGTCTTTTGCGATAGCAATAGTCGGAGCAAAAATCCAATCTATCCCACTAGCTCTAACCTCGAGTGCAGTCGCTTTCGCTACATCACCTACTAGGCTCGGATTGTGCGTCGCCCCTAAGCCTATGTTGTGTGGAAACAGTGTTGCTCCATAAACATTGTTATGGCCGTGAACAGCGTCGGTGCCCCAAATGAGTGGAATGCCGCTGCCATCGCTTTGACTATTTCTAGATGCCTCATAAAAAGCGTCTGCCAAGCCCAGCCATTCACTCAATGGAGCATATTTATCTTTCTTTGGATAAGAACCGCCTCCATTCAAAACGCTCCCGATTGCATACCGACTAACTTGCTCTGGAGTTATAAATTGAATTTCAGCCTGAATCATCTGACCGACCTTCTGCTCGAGAGTCATTTTACTTAGAAGCTCTTGTACTTGCTGCTCATTACCTTCAGTGGCCGGGTAGGCAACGACCGATAAAATGGCAGCGATTAATCGTTTCATAAATAGTCGCACATACACAGGCAGGAAAAGGGCTGCAGAGTACGCCCTGCACAAAAAGAAAAGGGTATAGCGGCGGCAGATGCCACCGCTATGATTAGGGAGCTAGAAGTTCGCGCGAACACCCAACTTAAAGACCGGACCATGATCCTGCGCTAAGAATAACATCTCAGGATAACGGACAAACAATCGTGTTTTCTCATCCGTGATGTTTTGAGCATCGAGGAAGAAAGTCGTTCTGTCGCTGTATCGGTATTGATACGAGAAGTCTATTTGCTTTCTCTCCTCGACAAATACCGGCTGCTCATAATTAGCGAAACCCGCAGCCGTCTCGGCGCGATAGTTCAGCGCTAACCGAAGCGTATGTCGTGGATTTTCAAAGAATATCGACGCGTTACCAGAATCACCGAACCCTGCCAGCGTGAATTGTCGCCCGACTGTCGTTAAGTCTGGCTCAACGTTACCCCCACTGACTTTGGTGTAGTTAACTGTGAATCCGTAAGGAGTATTTTCGAAGAAATGCTGCCAGGCGCCTTCAAAGCCACTCACCCGACCACTCTCTAAGTTGATCGGCTGGGTGATGTCGAAAAGAGCAAGAGGGTCAGCACTAGATCCTTCAATATTACCGTCACCGCATACCCACCAGTGGCCCGAGGGGCAAGCCGGATTCCATCCTCCATCTAGGAAAGCTGCTCCATTGAGAACATCAACGCCAGACTCGAGAGCTGAGGCAACCTGAAACATGTGGTGCTGATCGATAGCCCAACCCTGCGCCCATTGGAATTGCTGAGATACGCAGTCACCAGTACCTCCCTCTCCGGGGAAACCTGTTTGGGGCCGGCCCGCTTCTACCCATTTTTGTACACATGCTTGGGCTTGCAGACCGATTTCACTGGACGCTGGACTTGTGAGCCCATTAAATGGCTGATCATTCACCGTTTGGTTACCTACGAAGTCCTTAATTTCTTTACGAAAGTAATTTATTGCTACATAGGAACCCTCAGCGTAATAATTCTCGTACGCTAAGTCTAAATTAGTCGATCTGAGGGGGTTAAGATCTGGGTTTCCACCAGTCGCTGTGAGGTTGAAGAAATCTTGTGCGCCAATAGCCAGTTGCGATTCCAGATCTCCTAAATTTGGACGAGCAATCGAGCGTCCCCACGAAGCGCGTAGAATCTGATTATCTGTCACCCCGAGGGATAAGGCTATGCTCGGCAGCACTTGACTATTAGATCCGAATCGGGACGCATCCGTCACGTCACCGCGAACTCCGTAAAGGCCGTCGATATTCCAATCGATTCGGTTCACAAGAGGATAGAGGCTGGTTGATTCGGTTTTTACAGATTCATACCTGAGGCCAGCTTGTACATTGAGCGGCATGTAACCGAAAGCTTCAGTACTTAGATTGAACTGCAGATACGCAGACTCAAGATCCTCAACAACTCGCTCATTCGAGTCAATACCTCCCGCTGTGCAGCAGCCAACTTGATCTGAATTATCTACAAGATTTGCGCCCAGGCCTTGTATTGCAGCGAATGCGTTGGCTGGATTGATGTCAAAATAGTAGTTTGAGTTCGCTGGTGAGCCGAACGAATTCATGAAGGCCACCAAAGGAGTGTAGCTAAATAGCCCATCATCAAAGTCTGAAGCGCCCCATCGACCCTGTGCAGTTGGCGCAAAAGTGCCCTGACGTCTGATTCGGTTAAAACGGTTCTCTGAAATCGAAATTCCTGCGTCAACAGAGGTTAAGAGAGAAAATTCCGGTTTCCACTCGGCCTTGAGCTGGTATTGTGTGATTTGGTTTAACTGGGTGTCGTCTTGAAGGTTCAAATTTGTAAGGTACATGTTTTCCGCAGCGGAGTCTCGATCGTACGCGAAAGTATAGATGCCGTCGCTCCCTCCATTCGTGGATCGCACAGTAGTAATCAAGTCACTGGTAGCGCCTATGCTGTTATCGAAAATATTGCCGCCGAGAGCAGCTTTCGAGTCATGCGCATCTAACTCGACGGTCAGCGTGTCCGTAACGTCCCATGCTAGATTTATTCCGAGGGAGTTATTACTGCTTTTCATGCTACCCCAAGTGGCCGTATGGTCGTAGGAACGGTCTCCAACAACCACGTCCGTATAGACCCCTCGTTGGTTAATCGTCGCTTCTTGAGTAGTCCAGCCGCCTAACCAGGACCCAAAGAGCATTCCCTCACTTTGAAATTCAACGCCTGAATGCGTGTAATCTAGCGTGGCTGTGAGATTGTCAGTCACTCGACCCTGCAAAGTTATCTGCAAATTCTTCCTTACCCTGTCGTTATCTTTAATCAGATAGGCTGAGGGCTCCTGGTAGAAAGTAGACCCATCTTGTGAGCTACGCTGATCGGTAATGCCAGCTGCTAGAGGATCGACCCTCGAATATCCTTCGCTGAGGGCCATAACTTCAGGCACTATCCAATTGGATTCTCTGGTGCCCTGCTCTTGATTTGTTCTCTCTTGATAGGCTCCTGATACAGAGAATCCCCAGCGGCCACGATTTGTTGCAAATAAAATAGCTCCCTCGACTGGAAGCCCGCCAGCTTTGCTCGTCGTGTCTTCGACTCCAGCAATACTGAACGATCGTAAAGTTCCATCGATGTTGAGAGGTCGCGTAGTCACCATATTAACCGTAGAACCAATGCCCCCGGAGGGAAGGGATAAATTCCCAGCCTTAAAGACTTCCACAGAAGAGATGCCAGGGGATGCGATATCGCCGAAATTAAACGAGCGCCCTCCTCCATACTGACCGGGCGCAGTAGGCATCTGGCGACCATTCAAGGTCACCAAGTTAAATTCCGGACCAAATCCTCGTACTGCTATTGTTTGTCCTTCCACGTTACTTCGATCTATCGCGATGCCTGGAACACGCGCCAAAGACTCCGCTAAGTTACCGTCGGGGAACCGACCGAAGTCCTCAGCCGAAATAGCTTCCATCACTCCCGTGTTACTTCGCTTAATTTCGATCGCATCAAGTGAACTCTTCCGTATGAACGAGACCACGATCTCATTGATCACCTGCTCAGATTCCTGCGCTTGGAGAGGGATTGTTGGCAAAAAGCTCGGGACAAGCAGCACTGCTATTAAGTTTCGGGGCGATGGAAATGCTCTGTTTGAAGTTCGATGATTACTCACTATTACTCTCCGTTTGTTGTCCACGCATCTAGATCAGTGCGCTTTTTGTTGTTTTAGAATTTGTTGTCTCTAACGGCTTAACTAAGGAGTTGGATCCGCGAGATTAGTAATATTCATATATCTAAGCTAGGGCGTGTCTTAGGTAAACAGATTTTAATAACTTTATCGCTAGCAATACTCTGCGGCGCGAAATACCCACGGCTCTGAGCTGCCAAAGTACCTTTGATTTTCCTACACCTTAGAAATAACAGGACTGTGAGATCAACCAATAAACGCCCCCCGATGAGTGGGGACTTAACTGAGCATGCGAGGAAACGAAATAAATTGTTGGTATCGATAAACTTTATAGTTTATTGATATTACAACAACTTAAGCAGAATATTCAATTCCCCCCGCCTCCACCAAATATTAGTCCACGCAAGTCCAACGAAGTCCTCAAAGCCCTGTTAAGAGTGCAGGTAATGCGCCCAATGTCGGGGTAACGGCAGTGCTACCGCTCGACATCTTTGTCGGCGAAATGGTTGGGACCGAGTCACCTTAATCCCCACAGCTAGGAATTCAGTCGCGTCTATCTTGTGTTAATCGCCCAACAATTGCTTTTCGATCTAGTTCGTTACCAAGCAAAAAGACAGCGTGGATATCTTGCGTGGCGCGAATATCATTCAGCGGATTAGCATTCAACAAGAGAAAATCTGCGCGTCTTCCCTTCTCTAGCAGACCACGATCATTAAGACCGAGTTGTGATGCAGCTGCATAAGTTGCGGCTCCAATTGCTTGCTCTGGCGTCATTCCTAAGGCAACAAATATCTCTAATTCCTTATGACCGGTGTAGCCAAAAAAATGATCTGGGAGTGCCCCAGCATCAGTTCCTAATATGATTGGAACACCGCGCGCTATAGCAGACCCAAAACTTATTTTTATTGATGCGTCGAGAGTTGAAATCAATTGATCTAATTGCCACCGAATCAGGTCATTGGAATAGGAGGCAGGCATCGTTTTGTCAGTCCTTGCCAACACTCTGCTGCCGAGCCTAGATAAAGTGGCAGAGGGCAACGTCTCAATTAACAGTGGGTCTTCAGAAATAGTCATGTTGCGGAGCAAAGAAAGCCCCATATTCGGAATAACGAAAGTATTCGATTCAGCAAGCGAACGACTCAATTCCTCTCCTATCTCATCCTCGAACCTTCCATGTAAAAATCCCGCAACACCAGCTTTTACCAGCCTAGCAGTGTCAACTGAGTCTTGTTGATGCGCTACTACTTTAATCCCCCTCTGATTAGCCTGATTAACTAACTCGGTGTACAGAGATTCGGCTAATTTCGGCTGTGTACCCGCTCGATCGTCTACCCATATCTTAATAATAGCGTCTCGTTTTGGTGCCACTGCCTTTATCAGCGTTTGAATATCAGACGTCTGGTCCAAGCCAAACAGTATATTTGTCTCTTGCTCCGCTTCAACAGTGCGAATCTCGTCTAGGAACGTATTATTTGGACCGAAGCCTGTAGGAGCTACACCATAGGCGGCGAGAGGTGTTGCTACAGGTAGCGACTTAAGATCGATAGTGGCTCGAAGCTCATTAATCAACGCAACCGGATCACTGCCTGCTGAAAACACAGTTGAGAAACCGTAGTAGGCATACTGCGAGAGATTATCGAGTAAATTAGCTTCGTTGTAATTTTTCGCGCCCCAACTGTTTACAGACTGATACCCTAAGTGCGCGTGTGCATCGATTAGGGCGGGTATCATTGTTTTGCCTTTTAGTTGCTGTTTCTCAGCTCCAGGTGGCAACTCCGTCTCTGTTCGAATAATGTCAACGACATAGCCTTCTTTAATCAAAAGCCATTCACCAGACTCATAAAGCTTTTCGCCAGAGAATATTCGGTCTGGCTGGAGAGCCATTAATGCTGATTGCGCATTAGCAAGCGCAGGCAAAAGTATAAAAACCGGAAGCCAGAGATGAGTTATTCGCATAGTATTAATAAGCCCTTCAAAGTAAAACAGCCTTTAGCGTACTTAACAGTCAAATCCCTTAACAAAAGACGCCAAATTTTGCCCCAACTCTTCGCACGGATAGCCGCCTTCTTGAATGATCACTGTCGGCATCACAAGCCTCTTTGCGATCATATTACCTATTTCATAAAAGCCTTTTGTCGTAATCGACAGACCTGCAATAGGATCTCCCTCAAAACCATCAAGTCCCAAAGCAATGACGAGCGCATCAGGTGCGAACGCTTCAACCTCCGTAATTGCTTTATCTAGTGATTCTAGATAAACCTCATCTCCCGTGCCGCGTGGCAGCGGGAAATTCTTGTTAAAACCAACGCCATCTCCTTCCCCATCCTCGTCTGCATAACCCCAGAAAAATGGATAAAAGCGTTCGGGGTGTGCATGCAAAGAAACGGTCAGCACATCGGCTCGATCGTAAAAACACATTTGCGTACCGTTACCGTGATGCAGATCTACATCGAGCACTGCGACGCGAGCAAATTTTGTGCGCAGATGCTCTGCTGCAATGGCGGTGTTATTCAAATAACAGAATCCACCGGCTACTTCTGGCCCCGCATGATGGCCGGGTGGACGGCATAAAGCATAGCAAGAAGCGTCACCGGCAATGACCTGCTCGGCCGCATGAACGGCACTCCAAGCGCTCCAGACACAACTGTTCCATGTATCGCTAGTGATCGGACAGGACGCGTCGAGCATATGAAATCCAGCCTGCGCAACGACCGACTTAGGATAGCCGCCACTACGAGTGTCGGGATGGATATTTGGCGTCACCTCGTCAGCAGCGTTTGGAATACGCTGCCAGCGCTCTGCTACGGTTTCAAGGAACGTGAGATAGCGCTCTGGGTGAGTGCGCAACAAATGTTCACGCGTGTAAGCCGGCGGCGATTCTAAGGTTAACCCTGCAGCTCGCACGCCCTCGAGAAGCATGCCGATCCGTTCTGGTGACTCAGGGTTCGCTTGCGGTATACCGTTAACCAAATAGTTCTTTGGATAATGGTTTTCCTGAGCGCTGCTATAAATACATTTCATCGCGAAGCTCCATTGATATTGAGTGAGGACAGTAAAACTTCAGCAAACTGCTCAAGGCTTGTCTCGAGTAACCGCAGTATGTCGCCGATTTGCTGCGAGGAAACGCTTAGGGGAGGGCAAACCAGAAAGTGATCGCCCTCTACTCCTCCACGCGTTCGTCGTGAATAGATGATGAGGCCATTTTCGTACGCGATATCAACAAGTATCAAGTGCGCATTAAACGCCTTGGGTAAAGGAGCCATGGTCTCGCGATCCGAGACTAACTCGAATGCTTGCAGTAATCCTTTCCCGCGAACATCACCGATGAAAGGATATTTAGTCATAAGCTTTTCGAGCCCAACCTTGAGCTCGCTACCGCGCTGTTCACAGTTCATTACAAGATCGAGTGAGTCGAGCTCATTCAGCACGGCTAACCCCGCGGCACAAGAAAGTGGATTTCCTGCGCTCGTAAAACCATGCATAAACCCGCCATTCGCAAGCACTGGATCAACCAAGCGATTACTCGCGAGCATCGCGCCGAGTGGCGAATACCCTGCCGCAAGACCCTTAGATAAGGCGATCATATCTGGTTCGAGTTGCCAATGTTCTGCTGCGAGAAATTTGCCGGTTCGACCGACGCCGGTCATTACTTCATCTAGTATTAATAGAATGCCAAATTCTCGGCAGATTTCTTGAACACGCTGATGAAAAGTAGAAGGTGCGACAAGCGCTCCTGTAGATGCACCCCCAACGGGTTCATAAATAAAAGCGAGCACAGACTCGGCGCCCTGCTTTAGAATCTCCTCGCGCAGATTCTCCGCATAACGTAGGCCGAGAGCATCATCGTTTTCCTCTGAATAAATTTCTCGTTCAAGGTAACACCGCGGCGCCGGAATTTTTGGCATTGCTTGCATCATTGCATCAAAGGGCTCACTGAGCGGGGTATAGCCAGTGATGCTGAGCGCTCCAAAAGTACAGCCATGGTACGAGGGGAAACAAGAAATCACTTTGTGGCGGTCGGGCTGCCCTGTCGCTAAAGCCCACTGCCGCCCTAGTTTAAGACAGCTCTCTACGGCTTCGGAGCCGCCCGAAACAAAAAACACCTTATCTAAGCCTGCAGGGCTCCGAGCGACAAGTTCGTCGGCAAGTTTTTCTGCCGGCTCATTCTCAAAATGCAGACGATACGCGAAGGTCCCCTTATCCATCTGCGCAGCCATTGCGGCCAATACGCGCGGATTAGAGTGGCCAATGTTTGAAACCATCGCACCACTGCTGCCATCTATGTAGCGCTTACCATTGATGTCCCACAAATAAATGCCTTCGCTATGCGAAAAGAGCGGCCGCTGGAGTTCGGATTGATAGAATAGCGCCGAGTTTTTTAGTGTCGGTCTAGCTTCATGCGACATTAACATCCCCTTCTTGTTAGACTCGATCGAGCATAAGTGAGAGGCTACCTCAATAACAATTCTGATACAGCCCCTTTGCAGCGAATCGCCTGCCCTCTGAGAGGAATTGTCGACAACGAATTGATGAGAGACAACCAAGAGCTGGGAAGCAAAATACTATGACAGCATTGCATGGCTTAGACCTACTCGCGATGGGAATCTATTTCATTGTCCTAATTGGAATAGGTCTCAGAGTCGCACGCTCAGAAAAAGACGGCGGAGACAGCGAGTCGTTCCTGGCCGCCGATCGCGATATGAACCTACTACAAACGACTGCCTCCACCGCTGCAACCGACATAGGAGGAGGCTTTAGCATAGCGATGGGCGGGCTCGGCTTTACACTCGGGATAGCCGGCTCATGGTTTATCGCGATCTCAGGGTTAAGCATCATCATCGTTTCTTTTTTCATGGTGCCAAAAGTTAAACGTTGGGCGGACGCCGTAAAGGGGCTGACTACGGGGGATTTATTTGAAGCGCGCTTCGATCGCCGTACGGGAACCATCGCTGCAGTTGTTATCGGGCTTGCGTGGTTTACATTCGTTGGCGGGCAGATTATCGCCGGCGCTAAACTCGTGCAAGTCACCATGGGCGTTGACCTAACACTAGCTGTTATTGCATCTGGCGCAATCGTCCTAGCCTACACCGCGATGGGTGGACTTAAAGCAGTCATATTCACCGATGTGTTCCAGATGGTGGTCCTTATGGTGGGGATCGTATTCATCGCGGTGCCGATTGGTCTCATTGAAGTAGGAGGCTGGGAAGGTATTGTTGCGCACTTTGAGTCCGACCCCGAAACAGCTTCTATGGTCGAATGGGGCGCGGCAGGATGGGGAACGATCGCCGAGTGGTTCTTTGCGGTATTTCCTGTTTGGTTTATTTCAATAGCAGGGATGCAGCGCATCATCGCTGCCCGGGACGAAAAAACTGCACGCCGAAGCTTCCTCCTCACAGGTGTGCCTATCGAGTGGCCACTTTTTGCTATCGGCAGCACGTTAATCGGTATGATTGCGCGGATGTTACTGCCAGAAATCACAGACCCAGAGATGGCTACTCCCATGATCATCTTAGAGCTACTGCCATCAGGAATTGCCGGTATTGTGATCGCAGCGTATGTGGCCGCGGTGATGTCCTCTGCTGACTCGATGCTAATGGGTCCGGTCGTTATTTTTGTCAATGATATCTATCGAAAGAGGCTCAAACCGGAGGCGAGTGATAGAGAACTTGTCCGTGTCGCGCGCATCGCAGTAATCGTGTTCGGCATACTTGCGATCGGGCTCGCGTATCGAGTTCCTAATGTGTTGGAGTTAATTCTCTACGCCTACACATTCGGTGCAGCGGGTCTATTCTTTCCAATGTTGGGGCTGTTGTTCTGGCAACGGACTACAGCGAAGGGGGCATACTGGAGTATGCTTTGCGGAGGGGGATCTGCAGTGATTTGGTCATTGGCCGGAGAGCCCTTTGGGCTGGCCTCCTCTTACATGGGCTGGATTATTGGCCTGCCAGTTATGGTCATCGTGTCATTGCTTACCGAACACAGTCCCGATGAGAACAGGATGCTGTTCTACTCAGAATAGAAAATATTAAAGGGTAAGCAACTTTTCGCGCGTGGCAAAAACGAGTGTCTGCTCCAAGGCCGCACCGAACATGGCGATCATCTCGTCTATTTGCTCTTTATTGATGATGAGCGGCGGACAAAAAGCAAGACTATTACCCGCCACAGCGCGGATCAAAAGTCCTTGCTCTTGGCAGAATTGCTTAGCCATCGCACCCACCCTTCCGTCATTAAAACTCGTGCGCATGCGTTTGTTTTTCATGAGTTCAACTGCTGCGATGAGGCCGGTGCCGCGTACTTCGCCGACCAAGGGGTGGTCGCTGAATTCTCTGAGTCTAGTCTGCATGTAAGCGCCCACGACAGCAGCATTCTCGAACAATTTGTCTCTCTTATAGATCTCAAGCGTTTTCAGCGCCGCCGCACAGGCAACAGGATGACCCGTGTAAGTATAACCGTGCCCAAAGATCCCTATCTGTTCGCTCGGGTCGCGCATGGCTTCGTGCATAAACCCAGGAATTATGCTCGCACTAATTGGTATATACGCTGACGAAAGCTGCTTCGCGAGGCTCATCAGATCTGGCTTTATTTCCATGGTTGTACAACCAAAGTCATTGCCTGTTCGCCCGAAACCACAGATCACCTCGTCGGCCCAAAATAAGATATCGTACTTTTCCAACACTTTTTTAAGCGCAGGAAAATAACCTTTCGGAGGCACCATCACGCCAGCAGCGCCGCCGACAGGCTCGGCTATAAAAGCCGCTATGGTCTCTTGACCTTCACGCAAAATCAGCGCTTCGACATCGTTAACTAGCCTCTTGACGAATTCTGATTCAGATTCGCCGTTTATCTGTCCATGATAATAATGAGGCGTAGCAGCGCGAAGTACACCGAGGGCCTTTGTAGGAAGGTCAAAATGCGCATGCATCGCGGGAAGGCCGGTCAACGATGCTGAAGCAACAGTAACGCCGTGATAAGACTTCTCGAAAGCAATAATTTTCTTCTTTTGAGGCTTCCCAATAACGTTAAAATAATAACGAAGCATTTTCACATGAGAATCGTTAGCTTCGCTGCCTGAATTGGCGAAAAAAATACGCGCATCGTCTACCGGAACCATCGATGCCAACTCATCGGCGAGGTCTATTGCGCGCTGATGAGTACGACCACCGAATAATTGGCTATAGGGGAGAG
>Ga0209654_1002097_pt1 | contig 14365 bp, 15 predicted proteins | sample SaaInl1SG_22_DNA_FD_184646 | JGI IMG/M metagenome (GOLD analysis project Ga0209654, IMG submission 184646) | Marine microbial communities from expanding oxygen minimum zones in the Saanich Inlet - ESP_161SG_22_DNA (SPAdes) (version 2) | ecosystem: Environmental > Aquatic > Marine > Intertidal... | reverse complement strand
CGTCTGTGATTTCTTTATTGACTTCAATGGCACCGTAGAGGTTTGAGATGAGTTCGCCAATCACCTCAAGCTCTTCGTCCTTAAGCGTGGGCACATCTGCCAACGATTCAAGCACCTCAATGGTTTCATGGATGTAGTCTTCGTCGTTTGCTTCAACAAAATTAACGAGGTGTTTAATGATGGGGATTTTCATAGGGTTGTTCTTTTACACGAACAAAGTTAAGAGACGTATCCTATCAAAAACCAAAGGTTGGATAGATTCGTCTTATCAGCTTATTGGTTTTCTAGGAGTAGTGCCGAATGCGGTTAAGAATTGGACACAAATTGGTCAAAAACCAATTTCTCTGTGGCGTAACTTAGGGGTCCCTACACCAAAGACTTAAATGCAACCTTATGAAACGAGGAATAACTACGCTGCTTTTAGCTTCCGCACTGCTTCCATTGAACGCGTTGGCCCAGATTTTATCTGTAACACCGGCGTTTCCGTCACAAAATGATACGGTAACGATCATTTATGATGCCACGGAAGGAAACGGCGCGCTGACTGGAGTAGTTCCTGTTTATGCGCATGCCGGATTGATTACGAACCAAAGCACCTCTCCGACAGATTGGAAGCACGTTCAAGGGAATTGGGGGACCACAGATGCGTCGGTGCTGATGACTAATTTGGGGAACAACTTGCACAAGATTGAATACCACATGCCGACTTTTTATGGCTTTGGCAGCAGTGTTATCGTGCAGAAAATGGCCTTTGTATTCCGTAACGGCAATGGCACTATTGTAGGCCGAGATCCTAATGGCAACGATATCTACTATGATGTATATCCGGCAAATGCGGGATTGATCGCCCAGTTCTTGGCGCCAGAAACGACGCAGCTTATTAGCAGTGGCGATTCCCTAGAATTTGTAATTGCCTCAACACAAAAATCTGATTTTAAGATATACGATAACGGTACTTTGGTTTACCAAGATTCGACGAAACAAGATAATTTTTACCTCGGGAGTACCGTTGGGGGAATCCACACGGTGGTGCTCCAAGCAGATTATGGTACAACAACGGTGTACGATACAGCGTATTATGCGGTGCAAGGCCCCTTGAATGTCGGCGTGATGCCGAGCGGGATGGAGCAGGGGATAAATGAACTAAACGATACCACGGTCTTTTTCAAACTTTATGCGCCGTTCAAGAACCGTGTGTATTGTTTGACGTCACTTAATGATTTTTTACCGGATACCATAAATGCGATGACGCGCACGCCAGGTGGCGCTTGGTGGTTCTTGGAAATGAACGTGCCCGCGGGCCAGCCCTTTACCTACCAGTACATGATTGACGGGGATTTGCGCGTTGCGGACCCGTATTCAGAGCAAGTGTTAGACCCCTGGAACGACGGTTACATTTCGAATGCGACTTATCCAAACATGCCCGACTATCCATTGGGAAAAACCACGGGAATTGTCTCTTTGTATGAGACAGCGAAGCCTGCTTATCAGTGGAAAAACAGTACGTTTAATGCGCCGGATAAGGAGGAGTTGTTGATCTATGAATTACTCATACGGGATTTCGTCACCACCCGTAATTACCAATCCTTGATTGATACGCTAGACTACATTGAGCGCCTCGGCGTTAACGCCATTGAGCTCATGCCGAATTCAGAATTTGAGGGCAATTCCAGCTGGGGGTACAACCCGTCTTTCCACATGGCGTTGGACAAATACTACGGTACGCCAGATAAATTCAGAGAGTTTGTAGACAGTTGCCACAGCCGCGGTATAGCGGTGATTATGGATCAAGTCTTCAACCACGCGTTTGGCCAGAACCCTATTGCACAGATGTGGTGGGACAGCGGCAACAACCGACCAGCGGCAAACAATCCGTATATGAATCAGAACTGTCCACACCCGCCCAACTGCTGGGGGAACGACTTCGATCATTACGTGCAACCCACGCGCGATTATATGGACCGCATCAACACGTATTGGATAGAAAACTTCAATATCGACGGTATCCGATTTGACTTTACAAAGGGATTCACGAACAGTTCTAATGCAGACAGTTACCAATCCACGCGAATTGCTGCGCTAAAAAGAATGGCGGACGAATGCTGGAATGTGGATCAGGACTTCTATGTCATTTTAGAGCATTGGGGACCCAATCAGGAGGAAAAGGAATTGAGCGATTACGGCATGTTGTTGTGGGGTAATGCCGCACATCAGTACTACGAAGCAGCCATGGGATATACCCCCGATAGCGATTTTAAATGGGGCATCTACAAAGAGCGGGGATGGAACGACAAGCACCTTATTTCTTACATGGAAAGTCACGACGAAGAACGCGCTTCGTATAAGATCAAAACCTACGGGAATTCGAGCGGCGGGTACGATACCAAGACCTTGGCCACTCGTGCGGACCGCATCATTCAAGCCAGCGCCTTCTTTTATACCATTCCTGGGCCGAAGATGATCTATATGTTTGAGGAATTGGGCTACGATATTTCCATCGATAACCCTTGTCGTGTATGTGAAAAACCCATTCTTTGGAATTACTACAACGACCAACACCGCCAGAAAATTTACTTCTACATGGCCTCTATGATGGACATGCGTAAAAAGTATGATGTGTTCAATACATCGAACTTCACGTACGCTTTAAACGGGGCCTCGAAACGCATCAATTTGAACAGCAGCTCGATGAACGCCACGGTGGTGGGCAATTTTGATGTAGTGCAAAAGGACGTGTACCCGAACTTTCAACAAACAGGCATTTGGTACGACTACTTCAGCGGAGACAGCATCACCGTGACAAACGCTTCGGCGCCAATCTCCTTCGCCCCTGGAGAATGGCACATCTATACGGATGTGAAACTCACGGACGCCGCGTTTATGGATATTACCGAGGCTGGTTTGACCAATTTGAAGCCCTTCATGGTTTACCCAAACCCGAGTGCTGGCGTAGTTGATATTTTACTTGACTTCCCGCAAGGCACCGCTGTGGCATGGTCGCTTCGTGATGTTCGAGGGAAGGTAGCTGCGCAAGGCAACCTTGTTACTGACGGCCCACAAATCACCGGCCTTGATTTCGCTGCGCTGCCCAAAGGAGCGTATATTCTGCAACTGCAAACGCCTGCTGAAGTGTATGCTGAGCGCTTGCTACTGAACTAAACCACAACAAAAAGCCCGGCATCGCCGGGCTTTTTTGATTATTGTAAGAGGTGAACGCCGTCTTTATCTTGAGTAATGACGCCCTCGTGTTCGAGCGCTTTTAACAACCTGCTGACCACCTCCCTCGAGGTACCCAGTTCAGATGCCATTTTCACCTTCGAGAGTGCCACTCCTTTTCGTCCGCTTACTCTACAGCGCATCTCTATGTAAGCGCGTAATCGTGCGCCCAATTGTTTGAAAATAGCGTTATCGACCAAACTCAGGAGCTCTTCAAAGCGTTTGCGGAAATTGCCCAATTCATACATCCGCCATTCCGGAAAATCTGCGGCAAGGGTATTTAGCTCGCCTATAGGCACATTAAGAATTACAGCCGGTGTTTCAGCTTCAACTGTGATGGGCATTTCTCCTTTAGGCAAGGTTGAAAAAGCCGCACATGGACAAATTTCACCTGGCGTTAGTATGTAAAGAAGCAATTCTTTAGAAGGATCGTCTTCGTCGCCGCGCATGACGCGAGCGTTACCATCTATAATAATAGGAAGGAAACAGGCCTGAATTCCGTAATCTAAAATGAGGCCACCCTTTTCGAAATGTTCTATTTCACCAACTTCAATCAAGTATTTGCGCAGCTCTGGCGACAGCTCCGGCGCGATGTTCTTTAAGGTAGAATCGATATCCATGGCAGTATAGTCTTTGTGGTCTTAATTTAAGGAAATCTATCCGATTCAAGCACGGCTCGCCGGCACAACTTCCCGATAAATCTCCAACGCCCGTGCGGCGAGCCCCGCATCATGCACAGGCACATTAAGGGCCGTTTTTTGGAAAAGTTCCACCCCTTCAGTTTTCAATGTTATGCCCGTTGCAGTACTGATGCGTTCAAGCACCTCCTTCGGCCGGGCAACGAAATCTTCGTAGGCGATGAACTGAATGTTGCTGATGGTTTTCGCGTAATTGTAATAGTCAATCCAACGTTCGAGCCAGTAGTTGAGTTGCCCGCGATCGGTTTGTTGTGGGGCCGATCGGGATAGATTAAAAGGCAATTGGCCCAGCCCAAACTCGTGGTGCCCCAACCAATTCATATATTCTAAAATGAACGGATCTGCCGTTTGCTCTTTTTTAAATTTCTGGTGCTGCTTCATTAAACTAAAGGCATGCTGCAGCGGATCGCGTACGAGAACAAAAACGGTCATGTCCGGATTCACTGGCAGCATCGACTTCAGACGTAAAACGGCATTGTTATTTTTTGCGAGGTAAACTTGCCCTACGTTGCATAGGCTTTTCGTGTACCGGCGGTACAGGTCATTCTCCTCCGCACTAATCTCGTGCAAATGGAGCCCAGTATCGGAGATGAATCTGTCGTTGGTTGTAACCTTGAAGAAATATTCCTCGAGCGCTTCCACACTAGCGAGTCCGACTTTTATGCCATCGCCATGCGCACGCTCTTTGTCCTCTTTTTTCTTGGGCTTATAGAATTTGCTCCAGAGTCGAGGCGCGAGCAGGACAGGCATATTGCTGTAGTCGAGCGAGGCAAAGGGTCCACGATCCGTGAGTGCGCGCGTGAGCGCGGTCGTCCCTGCTCGCGCCAAACCCGTAATCAAAACAGCAGTAGTTTGATCGGCTTGAACAGGATGTTCGATGCCTTTGATTTGTCTTTTGAGCAGTGCCTTTCCTAGATGGTAGTGGTTGAGAATGAGGCGGTGGAATAATTGGGCCATGGGGCTGTAGGCGCTCTGTTTCTTTTTGGGGTACAAGAAGGGGAGTAGCGTACCTACACCGAAGGCAAAAAGCTTTTGCTGTTCGGGCAAGACGTCTGCCCAAAAGTGACCGGGGAGGTAGTAATAGGTATAAAAAGTCAGCCCGACGAGCGCAGATAAGAGCGTGAGATTCAGCAGGAGGGATTTGACGGTCTTTGAGGTTTGGGCATTAACCGCCTCAAACTTTTCGTCGTCATCTTGCTCGGAAATGAGCACATCAAGAAGTGCTACACTGTGGAGGGCGAGCGTGAAAAAAGGCCTTTTCATGCGCAATACCCCAATGCTCAGAAGGATGCCTGAGAAGGCGGGGAAGGCTATGAAGAGGACCGTCCACATTTACTTCTTGCGGGCTTTTTTAATAGTATACCAAATGCGGTAGCCAAATGCGGCGACAATCAATACCAGGACTAGGACAATAAGGATGCCAGCGCCAACGCCTAAACCTGGGCCGATATAGAGAAAAGGAGTGTTCATAATAGGTGTGAATTTACTGGTGCAAATTACAGCTAAAATTGCCGATTCTTCGAAATTAAGCCGAATCATTAATTCAATGTAACGAACCGCAGGACGTACATCGGTAAAGCGCAAAAAGCTATATTTACTGTCCTAATTCAAGAAAAATGACCGGATTTTCTGATAATGCTCTGCTGGAGCTACTTACTCGCTTCGCACTTACGTTACTATTTAATATTGTTCAGATGCGGATTGTAAGCAAGCACGCTCCCGAATCACGTAAAAACGTATACAGCTTTTTCATAATCTCTGTGGTCGTCTTCTTTTTGGCCAATGCCCTAGGAAGCTTTAATATGCAAATTGGAATGGCCATAGGTATGTTTGCCGTTTTTGGCATTGTGCGCTACCGTACAGAGGCTTTGCGTCCTCAAGAAATGACGTATTTGTTTGCCGCTATTGGGATTGCAGTGATCAACGCGCTTTCCTCGGGTACGGAAGGCTGGTTGGAATTGGTAGTTGTGAACACGCTGGTACTAGCGTTCATATACTTGCTTGAACGCTTTTTACTTACAGAAGAAAAGGAAGAGCCTGCACTGCAAAAAGTAAACGTAACACTGCCGGTTTCGGAGCTGGATCAGGCGGTTTTTGATGCCAGAATTGCAACGCTTGCGGCGCAAATGCAAGTGCAGGTTGTTCGCGTACATATCTCTAAGGTTGATTATGCTTTGGGTACTGCTCAAATTCAAGTGTACTATGAAAAATAGCTGGATTTGTTTGGCACTGCTTGTTGCCCAATTCGCTTTTGGTCAGAGTACAATAGAGACAAATGCCTGGTTAAAACTGGGTCATAAATCATCGCTAAGTGAAGCGTGGTCTCTAACGACAAGTGGTCAATACAGATCGGGTTTTGGTATGAGCAACGACCAATGGTTGACAGAGTTGGATTTCAAGAAATCGCTCAACAAGAAATGGGATATCGGGACAGAACTACGTCACTATGTGGTCTTTGATAGAAAAGGCGGTATACAAGGCAACTTTCAGCGTGCGCGCGTCCAGTTCAGCGCCGAACGACACATTAACCTTCCCGTGGGGAAAGCACATATTCGCTATGCAGTCCAACAACGCCAGGTGCTCACAGGGTCTGGAAACAATAAATTTACTGCGCGTATTCGCGGTGAGTTCGATCTCCCCATCAAAAACTTTTCTTGGGACCCAACCTTTGGTGTGGAATATTTAGCTTCTGGCGATCCAGATTTTGACCGATCCTTGCGATTGGGCGTAAGCACAGGAGATAAGATTGCAGGTAAGAAACTATCCTTCGGTTATTTCTTCCAACGCGACCTGACCAATGCCGGTTTGCATGCTCATGTTTTGCAGTCCGGGATAAGGTTCTAGACGTTCCAGTACACTTTTTTTCTTTCCATTAAGTAGCCTACGCTCCAACAGAATAGCGCATATACTAGCGCCATTGTTAAGGACCCTAGGTGTGCTCCCATCCAAACAAAAGCACTATTGTAAATGATTTCCCATACGCTGGTATTGCCTACTGGAAGGATGAATAAAGCGGTCAATAGAAGCTGACTTAGTAAGTAGATTGCCAAAGGATTTTTCCCTGCGGTTGCAAAGAATTGGCCCCACCGCGGAAGGCGATTTCCTTTAGGAAGGAATGCCAGTAATATACCCAGAATCATAAGGTCGAAACTTATGGTTAATAGGGCGAATGACGAGGTCCATAGCTTTTTATTGACGGGAAAAGCGAGGCTCCATACGCATGCCACGAAAAATAATGTAGCGCCCAGAAGCATAAGATCGATGCGTTTGGTTTTTTCATTTTTATCCCGCTGCAGATAAACACCAGTGGCGTGACCGGCCGCCACATTTGCAATGCAGGTCAAAGTGCTCAACAGCCCCTCAGGATCAAAGGAGATCCCCTCTCCAGAGTAGAGGTGCGCGGCCCCAAAAAGATGGAGGTCTAAAGCGCGAACGGCGTTGCCCTCGAGGGATAGGTAATTCGACCCGTCAGCGCCGAAATGCATCAGCACCACCCAATATACTACGAGAAGCACAGCGCCAACCAGATAGGTCTGCTTAGCGCCTAAGAAATGCAGTAAAACAGCGGTAAGACCATAGGCCAGCGCTATGCGTTGAAGTACACCGAATATGCGGGTCTCCGCGATAGGGAATGCGCTAATGCTCCAATCTTGCCCAAGCCGGAAAAAAGGGAACCAATACATCAAGTAGCCTATCAAAAAGAGCAGGACTGTGCGTTTGAGAATTTTCGCTAAGACCTCAGTATTGGACCAATCTGCCCATTTATTCATGGAAAAACTTAAAGCGGCGCCAACAGCAAAAAGAAAGGAAGGAAAAACCAAATCTGTCGGTGTGAAGCCGTGCCACGCAGCGTGTTGGAGTGGGCGGAATACGTACGACCAGCTGCCAGGGGAATTCACAATGATCATAAAAACGATAGCCATGCCCCGAAAAACATCGAGTGCTCCGTACCGATTGCGTTTTGTTTCCATGGCGATTGCGTTGAATCCCAGAAAGTTAGTACTTTAATGGACAACTTATACAACAACGAAACATGAGAAGATTAACAGCAGTAGCCGTAGGATTGATTTTAGCCGCCTGTTCGGCGCCTGAAGCACCGGTAAACGTCGAAGAATCCAACTATTTGAACTACTCCCAGCGCGATGATAAATGGACTGGAGGAGTTAAGGTGATTCCGGTTGAAACGGAATTAGGGACGTTCAATGTATGGACGAAAAGAGTGGGAAATAACCCTGATATGAAGGTGTTATTGTTGCACGGGGGGCCTGGTGCTACGCACGAATATTTTGAATCGGCAGACAGTTACTTCCCAAATGCTGAGGTAGAATACTATTATTACGACCAATTGGGTTCCGGTAACAGTGATAACCCAGAAGATGAGCGACTGTGGGACCTTGAACGGTTCGTAGACGAGGTAGAGCAGGTTCGTATTGCCTTGGGATTAGACGCTTCAAATTTTGTGCTTTTAGGCCATTCTTGGGGCGGAATTTTAGGAATGGAATATGCGTTGAAATACCAGGAAAACCTGAAGGGTCTCGTGATTTCGAACATGGTTGCCTCTGCACCCGAATACATGAAATACGCACAAGAGGTCTTAGGGCCACAATTGCCCGCGGAAGTACTCGAAGAGCTTCAGGCCTTTGAGGCTGCTGGAGATTACACCAACCCTCGTTACTTAGGACTGATTGAAGAACACTACTACCCGGAGCATGTTTTACGTCGTCCGTTAGCAGAATGGCCAGAGCCTGTAAATAGAAGTTTTTCAAAGTTGAATTACCCCTTGTATTTAAAACTTCAAGGCCCTAGTGAGTTTGGGATGGTAGGTGATGCGACCTTGAAGAATTGGGACAGAACCGCCGATCTATACCGTATTGAAGTCCCTACGTTGAGTATAGGCGCGCAATACGATACGATGGACCCAGAGGCTATGCGTGCCATAGCTGATTCTGTTCAAAATGGAACCTTTTTATATTGCTCAGAGGGAGGTCACATGACGATGTACGATGATGCGGACACCTACTTTAACGGGATTATTGATTTTCTTATGACATTGTAGCGCCGAGGTGCAGGGCCAATTCTTTACCCAGACCTGTACCTAAGGCAACACCCATTCCACCCAAACGAACAGCGGCATGCACGCGCGGCGACGGGTGCAAAAGCAGGGGTGATTTTCCTTCCCCAAAGGCCATTATTCCAGACCAAGCATAGTCGACCTCAAGTGGACGCTCAGGAGCAATGAAGCTTTTGAGATCTTCTTTAAGCTGGCTTTCCAGGCGGCTGTTTATTCCTTCTTGTGTCGTGGCTTCCCCTTTAAGATCAAGGTGGCGGGCGCCGCCGAGGAGGATGCGGTTGCCCGCGTTTCGGAAATAATTGTACCCGCTGTGGTAGTGAAAGGTTCCGCGCGGCGGCGCCCACTTCAGCGGTTTTGTGACGATAACCATGCCTCTACCGGGCACAAGGTCTGCTTCTGGTAGGAGTGCTTTTGTGAATGCATTCGTGCACAAGGCCAATTGGTCCGCCATAAGTTGGAGCGTACCTTCGGCAGTTGAGACCGCGACTTCAACACCATTCGCTTGTTCCACGTAATGAAGAACTTCTGTTTGGGTATAGAACTGTACCCCAGCTTCTCGCGCTTTTCGGGCAAATGCATCCATCATTTTTCCGGTGTCGATGCTACCTTCAAATTGGTTTTTAACCAGTCCTTTTACTATGGTTTGTTCGAAGCTAAAGGCCGGAATATTGTCGCGTGCATCAGAGAATACGGGGCGTTTGAACAGTGGTCTGAGCCAGTCGTTGAATGTGAAAATACGTTCGTGCAGGTCCCCTTGGAAATCCAGTTCGTAGCCGCCCACGAGGCGGTAGTCGATGCGCTTATCGCCTAGTAATTGCCGTAATTCAAGACCGCCTTTGTAACGTTTTTCAACAAGGGAAAGCAGTTCGTCTTGGGAATCGGTTCGTGCATTTTCGGCCAATTCTGATACGGATCCAAAGCAAACGAATCCGGCATTTTTTGTACTGGCGCCGCTCGGGAATAGCCCGCGTTCGATAACTACAACTTTCTTTTTTGGGTGAGCTAATTGATAGTGCAACGCTGTACTTAACCCAACAATACCGCCACCAACGACTATTAGACCGTGGTGAATGAAAGAAGATTTTTCCCAGTAGCTCAGCATATCTATAAAGAGTGAAAGGCTCTAAGTTACCCTAGAAGAGCTATTTTGCGGCAATAAACCGCTACAAATGAGTATCGATCAAACACACAGAATACATTCTTTAGATGTTTTAAAGGGAGCTATTATGATTATAATGGCCCTAGATCACGTCCGCGACTATTTTCACGCAGACGCCTTTCTGTTTGATCCAGGCGATCCGCTACAGAGTAACGGTGCTATTTTCTTTACACGATTTATCACCCATTATTGCGCACCCATCTTTGTTTTACTTTCAGGTGCTTCTATTGCTTTGGTTCACGTTAAGAAAGGTACAGCCTTTACTAGGGGATTTCTTATAAAGCGAGGCTTGTGGTTGATGTTTGCTGATGTCGTATTAGTTAATCTTTGTTGGACGTTTAATCCCGCGCTGTCATTCATGCTTTTAGGCGTGGTTTGGGCGATCGGACTCAGTATGCTTGTTGTTCCATTAATATTGAGCGTTAAGCCCATTTATCAAGCGCTTTTAGGTTTAGTTATTATTGCGTTCCACAACATGTTAGACGGCATAGCTATTCAAGAGTTTTGGTGGGCAATACTTCACCGATCTTTTGACGTTGCAGTTTATGAAGGCCATAGATTTTTATTGGGTTATCCCCTTTTACCCTGGGTTGGTGTCATGTTCTTAGGGGTAGCTCTTGGAAGTCTTTATAACACCACTTTTGATAGCGAACTCCGGAAAAAAGTGCTCTTTCGCACCGGTATTATATTGAGTGTGTTATTTTTTATAATCCGATTCAACAACGGCTATGGAAACGCAAACCCATGGGAATACTATGACGATATTTCAGGGACGTTAATATCGTTTTTCAATCCTTTAAAATATCCACCCTCTTTTGCCTACGTATGTATGACGCTAGGCCCTGCTTTCATTATACTCTCGAAGCTTGAGGGTTCCATGAATCGTGTAAAAGAGTTTTGTCGGGTCTTTGGCAAGGTGCCGTTTGCGTATTACCTAGCGCACATATTTTTGATTCACCTACTCGCTATGGCTTACGCATATGTGACTGGTCACGGCTGGCGTGTCTTTGTCCTAGATAACTGGGTCACCATGTCAGATTCATTGAAAGGATACGGAACATCGCTTTTAGGCGTCTATATAGTTTGGGTGGTGACCGTTGCTGTATTATACCCAGTCTCTAAGCGGTACGGCACTTACAAGGCTACACATAAACACCATTGGTGGCTTAGCTACCTATAGCGTTTAAGGAAGCTCAAAGTGAATTATCAGGCAGTTACAAAGAGAATTCCTGGCCAAATTCAGCGAAATGCATCCCTTCGGCTTCTAAAGCTTTGCGTCCCTCAAAATCGGGGTTGCGTGCGGGATTGGAGTGATTCAGGTGAATGAAGTAAATCTTCTCACGCTCCTCCCTGGGTAGATAAGAGAAAAGTTTGGCCGATTCCGTTATAAACGGGTGAGGAACCTCCGCCATAGGTCTTGGCACTTCACCGTCGGCGAAAAAGGTTCCATCTAGAAAAGCATAGTCTACATGCGGGATGACGGCGATGATGTTCTCCTCCCATTCTTCCCATTTGTCAATGTCAGGAATATAAAGGGCAACCTTTCCTCCGTTACGTTTGATATAGTAGCCTACCGTTTCGGAAAATTCATCGCGGTGGGGAACTAAAAAAGGTTCTATAATCAGGCCGTTCTTGAGTGTTCGTGGTACTCTGTCTTCTAAGCCATTGAGTGTTATGTTTCGGAGCTTTAAGAGTTGGTTCCAGGGGCCGTTCTTTGCGAGGAAATCAATCATTTTTGGCATCGCATATACCGGGACTTTGCTCGTATTTGCCGCTTCGCGACCGAAGTGGGCGAGTCCCGTGTAGTGTCCCATGTGGGCATGGGTTATAAAGACGGCGTACTTTTTTGATCCGGACCTTTCTAGGAGTTCTCCGAGCTGCGGCACAATATCTGGTGTGGCATCAAATAGTACGGCTAGTGTGGAATCGTAGACGCCAAGGCATGCGACGTAGTCGTTTGGTTTGGGCGAGGCGCAGCAGGGTTTTTCACAAAGCAGCTGGGGGGAACCGGCATCTTGCAAGGTGCCGAGCACCACGAGTTTTTGCCCGAAAAGCGTAACGGACAACATCATTGCAAGAAGGAGAGAGGTGCGTTTCATTTGGGAAAAGTACTACCTTGAAGGGAACTAACAGACCGAATAGTATGAAAATCACTAAACTTCTTGTGGGATGTGCATTGGCAACGGCTGTGTTGTCCTGCTCAAAAGAGGAACAACCCGGGACAATAACGGGGCGCTGGGTGCGTGAAGGTTTTGAAAACAGGGTACGCTATGAGTTTCAAGACGGGATACAGCACACCATTTATGGAAACGGATCGGGAGAGTTTCCTTCTTTGGAGGAATGGTTGCAGGCAAATCCAGACACTTTACAGCACAATTATGAGGTCAAGGGAGATTCCTTGATCGTGGATCTAAACTTTGGAAATTACCAACGGGCTCAGATGGAGTTTGTGTGCGGAAATGCTGTGGTCAGGTTGCACCAATGTTGTATAGTTTCTCAAGGATTTACAACTAAGTTGTACCGTGAGGGGCACGACCTTGCTGGGTGTAATTAAACGATGAATCTTAGGTTAAGTGTCATTTGGGTTTTTATGGCTTGGGGAGTCCTTCAAGCCCAAGAACGCATACTCTTCGCCTCAGGCGACCATGGCTCGCTCCAGCGCTCACGACTCCCATGTGCCAAAGCTCTGAACACAAAGGGCGTTTCTTTCAATTGGGCCCTGCAGATAACAATGCCCGCAAGCAATTGACCTTGTGGTCCTCTCAAGACGGGCTGGAATGGAAGGTCGCGCGCGAACTCTATCCGGGCTCTTGCGCCTATTCAGATATGGCCCCTTTTAGCGACCGAGGAATCTATCTCTTTTACGAGTGCAATGACTACACCGAGATCGTGTTCGATCGTGTTATTTTGAAGTAGCCAATTTCTCCGCCACCTCATCATAGGCTTCGCGGGTCAATTCTTCGGTCCATTCTGTGGGGGTAGTGCCGCCGTAAATGGCCAAGTAGGTTACATCTTGCTCCTTGGAGGAAGAATGCCAATGCTCGGTGCCGGGTTGGCATTTGATGATATCGCTTTCTTTGATGATCACGGGCTATTTACCGCGTTCCTGGCAACGGCAGTAGCAGACGGACATTTTTTAAAAGGATTTGATGTTAGAGTGCGGTGCGTATAACGAAGAACGCAAGTACCAAGAGCAGGGCTACCCACCAGTACTTCTTAAACATAGAATCGGTCCACTTATTTGCTCCCCACATAGTATAAAAATTCAACAAACAATATAGCGGATTTATTTGCTGCCGCGAAGTGTGAAAATCGATTGATATCACAGTTTTATGGACCCATCGTAACACTCGGCACTGTTCATAAGAATTATAGAATGGTCAATATGAAACCAAGATAATCAAACTGTCTAGTTACTCTTTGAGCCGACGTTTGCCTTAGAAAATGTTAAAGTAAAACGCCCGATACAGATGTACCGGGCGTAATTATTTTTTGGCGGCGATTTGTTTACTACGCGAACCTTTTTTGCGACCAAGTAATGACTAATCCTAAGATCGCACCCATTACTGCAGACAATAATGCGTCTTTTAGAACGTAGTCGTACGATACGATATTGGTTACAGAGACCATTTGAAGGTCGACCATCAACCAGAGAACAACGCTATAGATCGCACCAAAGATCGCACCACCGGATACGGTAGTGATTTGAAGTTTTGGTAGCAGAATGATGAGCGCGATTAACTGTATGAGCCCGACAACTAATCCGGACACGAAATCAGGTGTTTCTCTTACTGCCTCAGGATATGCTTCGTGCCAGCCCGCCATTTCTGGCAGAAAAACTAAGCTGCCAAATACTCCGCCCAGTATGACGAAGGTGATTAGTCCGAATAATAATGAAATGAAAAATTGTTTGTTCATGATGGTGTAGTTTTATGAAAATACAAGATATATAAATTTGTCTTCAATGAAAACAACCTCCTCATTTTTAGTATGTTAATACATGATTCGGTAATGCTAACCCGTCATTTTTACGCTTTTTATACCAAGTACTAGCCTGAAAACGGCAGCCTTAAATTTAGCTTCCCCAAACCATCACTTTTTCGACGGTTCCGTCATCGTACATTATGATCAATGGAATGTCTGTTCTAAAGTGAGTTTCACGGCCAATAAAGTCCACAATCTTAATGATTTTACGCTCCGGTTCAATAGGCAATTCATCGC
>Ga0209654_1002094_pt1 | contig 14391 bp, 13 predicted proteins | sample SaaInl1SG_22_DNA_FD_184646 | JGI IMG/M metagenome (GOLD analysis project Ga0209654, IMG submission 184646) | Marine microbial communities from expanding oxygen minimum zones in the Saanich Inlet - ESP_161SG_22_DNA (SPAdes) (version 2) | ecosystem: Environmental > Aquatic > Marine > Intertidal... | reverse complement strand
CGAACGCATTTTCCAGCAAAATCCAGGCTTCCTCGCGGCGGGCTTTTTCACGGCTGAGCATGGCAGCGCCATCACGGTCTTCCATGCGCTCAACATATACTTCAACCGTATCGCCAACCTGAATTTCCGCGTCCTGACCCGGGGCAGCAAATTCTTTTTTCGGCACACGGCCTTCTGATTTCAGGCCAACATCAATGGTGACATAGTCATCTGACAGGCCGACAACGATGCCTTTGACAACGCTGCCTTCAATAGAGGTGTCTTCTGCAAAGCTTTCTGCCAGAAGATCAGCAAAATTTTCGGACATAGCGTCCGCTGTTAGGTTTTTTGACAAGAATGTTCTCCGTAAATACGCCGAAAGCCAAATAGCCCTTAGAAAGATATCTTTATGCGGGTTTTAAAGCTTGCCCTGTGCTGGTTCAGGGTTTTGGCTTCCTCTGAAAAAAGAGCGATATTCTCTTTTGAAACCTTGTTTATCCTCTAGCCTAAAATTAAATAGCCTGTAATTAAATAGCCTGTAATTGAATAGCGGATAATTAAAGCGGCGCAACTATGCTGTCCAGCATCCAAAGTTAAAGTTTTATACAAGCGTGCCCTGTTTCAGAGACCGGTAGCAGCTTGCGGCTCGTGCCCACCATCCAGATAATCCAGACAGATTGCCAAGACTTCATCGGCATTCTTGTCCGAAGAGTCAATAAAAAACGCATCACTCGCAGCAATTAGGGGGGCAACTGTGCGATTTTTATCACGGCAGTCCCGTTTAATGATATCTGCCAGAACTTCTGAAAATTCGATATCCTCGCCTCTGGCCTTTAATTCCAGATGGCGGCGGGTGGCGCGGATATCGGCTGCTGCATCGATAAAGAATTTTGCGTCTGCATCCGGCAATACGACACTGCCAATATCTCTTCCATCCAGAACCGCGCCCTTGCCATGTGGCGGATTATGGGCAAAATCACGCTGTCTTTCCAGCAGGCTGGTACGCACTTGTGCAATGGCGGCCACTTTTGATGCCAACTCGCCAATTTCCGAGCTACGCAATTCGGGGCCGAATTTTTGGCAGAGATCAAGCTGGTCTATCAGCGTTTTCAGGGTTTCATCGCTGGCGTCTTCCAGATTTACACCTGCCTGCTTTACCGCCAGTCCAACAGCCCGGTAAAGCTGGCCGGTATCCAGATAGTCCAGGCCAAGCCGCATCGCAAGGGTACGCCCCAGCGTGCCTTTTCCGGATGCAGCAGTTCCATCAATCGCAATGATCATAAATTACTCTCTTTGTTAATCAGCCGGACGAGGCCCGCTTTTCCTGCGGCGTCCAGCCTCTGTTTAATGTTTAATGTTTAATATAAGGTATAAAACGATTTCAGAGTCTTCACGCTTGCGTGATGCCCTCTTCTAATTGTGCGCCAGCCTTGTTCATAATATTGGCAAAATCAGGGAAACTGGTTGAAATGGTCGCCACATCTAGCATAGTAATGGGGTTTTGTGCAACCATTCCCAGCACTAAAAATGACATGGCGATCCGATGGTCATGTTGCGAGGCCAGTCGCGCCCCGCCCGAAATCATGCCAGCGCCGGTAACCCGCATCGTATCGGGTGTTTCAGATACCTCTACACCGCAGGCCTTTAGCCCTTCTGCCATGACCGATATGCGATCTGTTTCCTTTACCCGTAATTCTGCCACGCCCGGCATATAGGTCTCGCCTTCTGCACAGGCGGCCGCAACCGAAAGGATGGGATATTCATCTATCATCGAGGCCGAGCGCGTTGCAGGAACAGCTATACCCTTTAGCTGGCTGGACTGAACAATAATGTCGCCGACCGCCTCGCCGCCTTCGATACGCTCATTTACTATCTCGATATTTCCGCCCATTTCCTGCAAGGTGATGATAAGGCCCGTGCGTTGCGGGTTTAAACTGATGCCTGGCAGGGTGATATGGCTGTCTTTTGTAATCAGTGCGGCCACCATCGCAAAGGCAGCAGAAGAAGGGTCACGCGGCACAATAATATCTTTTGCGTGTAATTCTGCCTCGCCTTCGAGGGTGATTCTATGGCGGCCATCTGCCAGCATTTCGCGTTCCAGGGTCACCCCGAAATGGCGCAGCATCGCCTCGCTATGATCGCGCGACAGGTGCGGCTCGGTAATAATGGTCTGGCCGCGGGCATTCAACGCGGCAAATAAAATAGCCGATTTTATCTGGGCAGAGGCCACAGGCATCTCATATCTAATAGGCAAGGGCGGCTGTGCCCCGGTAATGGTAACCGGCAGAAAGCCTTTTTCAGCACCAGCCGGGTCATAGGCAATTTGGGCGCCCATCTGGCAAAGCGGGTCGGTAATGCGCTTCATCGGCCGTTTGCTGAGCGAGGCATCGCCGGTAAAAATAGCAGATACAGGCTGGCCAGCAACCGCCCCCATCAGCAAGCGAACGCCTGTTCCGGCATTGCCGAGATCCAGCGCGTCCTGTGGCGAGATAAAACCGCCTGTTCCTACCCCGTCAACAATAATATTATCTGCATCATCGCGGGTAATATCCACACCAAGGGCGCGCACCGCCTCCAGAGTGGAAAGCACATCTGCGCCCGCCAGAAGGCCTGAAACCTTTGTCCGGCCAATCGCCATTCCGCCCAGAATAAGCGAGCGATGCGAGATAGATTTATCGCCTGGTACCTTGATCTCGCCAGAAAGGCCGGAGATGGCAGAGGATGTGAGCGTTTTCATTGGGTCTGTCATAATTTTATGAGAATTCAGCTGTGCCATCCTCCCATACAGGATTTGGGCAGGGATAGGTTTTTTTGTTTCTGTTTTAAGCTCGCTCTCTTACTACGTCTTCGGGCTTTTCGCAAATCAGCAAACAGGTTTTTTAAAAATTAGAGGCCATCAAGGGAATATTTCGACCTGTTTTGCCAAAAATCAGGGCAAAAAGAGTAAAATATACCATAAGATATATTGATAAATTTGCTTTTGCCCGTATAAATCTTTTGACAGCGGCTGAGTTTTGCGTTTAATCGCTCGCAACCAGATTTTTTTCAAGGATGATGAAGATGGCAAAAGCGGAATTGGGTCATAAGCAAAGATGCACATCATGCGGCATAAAATTCTATGATTTGAACAAAAAGCCGATTATTTGCCCCTCCTGTAATACAGAGTTTGACCCTGAAAGCCTGTTGAAAAGCCGGCGTGGGCGTGGCAGCGCCAAAGCAGAGGAAAAAGCGGCAACTAAAGACACAGATGATACAGATGATGAAGATATCGTGTCCGAATCAGACGAAGATGATTTTGAAGATGATGAGGATGTATTGCCAACAGAAGATGCCCCTATCATTTCTTTATCCGATGATGAGGATGATGAAAATGAAACCGGTGTCGAGCTGATAGATGCATTGGAAGAGGATGACCCTCTCGATGATGATGAGGTTATCGGCGATGATGATGACGAGGATGATGCGGATCGCTAAATAGCAAGGGCAAAGATGACTGCCGCAACGGGATTTTTCTTGCATCCTTGCCATGGCTTGTGTAAGTAAAAACCTGAATTGTTTGGTAAAGGGGCCATAGCTCAGCTGGGAGAGCGCTACAATGGCATTGTAGAGGTCGTCGGTTCGATCCCGATTGGCTCCACCAAACACCTTAAAAAAAATATCTCTACATAAAATATCCCTGCATAAAATATCCCTGCGTAAAATACCTTTTTGTGAAATATTTCTGGGCGAAATATCTCTATGTGAAATATTTCTGGGCGAAATATCTCTCCGTAAAAATTTTTAGATAAAATTCCTAGATGGAAAAACGGTCGCCCAGATAGACCTGGCGAACGCCGGCATGGCCGACCACTTCCGAAGGGGTGCCTTCCATCATCACCGACCCGTCATGAATGATATAGGCGCGATCAACAATATCCAGCATTTCGCGCACATTATGATCAGTAATAAGAACCCCCAGCCCATGCCCTTTAAGCTGCGAGATCAAATCGCGAATATCGGCCACCGCGATCGGGTCAATCCCGGCCAGCGGCTCATCCAATAGCAAAAAGGCCGGACGGGCAGCCAGGGCTCTGGCAATCTCAAGGCGTCTGCGCTCCCCCCCAGACAGATTAACCGCCGGCGTGTTGCGTAGATGGCCAATACCAAATTCCGCCATCAGCTCTTCGAGCATCGCATCGCGCATATCCAGATTTTTTTCGGTAATTTCCAGAACAGATAAAATATTTTTCTCAACCGTCAGCCCGCGAAAAATACTGGATTCCTGGGGCAAATAGCCCACCCCCATTCGGGCGCGCTGAAATAACGGGGTGTCGGTAACATCCATACCATCCATATAAATCGCCCCCTCATCACAAGGGATAAGACCGGATAGCATATAAAAAGTGGTTGTTTTGCCGGCGCCATTGGGGCCTAGCAGGCCGACCGCCTCACCGCGCCGCACACCGATAGAGATATTGCGAACCACCCGTTTTTGGCCAAAATATTTGCCGATGCCCCGCGCCTGCAAGCCGCGATTTTCTTTTACCAGCCGAAGCTGATCAGATGGGTTTGTTTGCGCATTATCCATTAGCGTGAAAGGTTTTTTTCTGTTTGCGGTTTGTTTATGATGGCCAGAATTAGCCTGATAATTGCCGATTGCCAAGCCTTTTTCGCGTACCCCATCATAGCCTATTGTTTGGGCCCTGTAAAACGGCCAGATACCCGCCCGCCTGTCTCGGCAGACAGCATCTTGCTAATCCCTGTTTTGAAATCAATTTCTGCCTTGTCCCCGGAAAGATAATTGCTGCCATCAATGACCGTGACATTGCCCAGCAAAATAGCTTTATCACTCCGCCTGTCATAATCCAGCCTGTCTGCGGTAGCCGTACTGCCAGAAGCCTGGCTTACCTGTACCTCGCCGCGGGCTTCAATACGCTCGATATTGCTTTGCGTATCCAGAAATAGCTGCAGGCTATTGCCCTTTAGCTGGCGGCCATCCGTTAGCTTGATCTCTGCCTTGTCTTGCAAAAATACCTGGCCTTCCTGGCGCAGAAACTCGATTTCTGTTTTGGCGGTGGCACTACCATCCGGCCCATCGATACGGGCATTGGGCCCGACCAGCTTATAGGCGCCTGTATCCGAGCGGTAAATCAGGCTGGAACCGCTGCCTGTATGGGCGGCATCGGCAAAACGAACATTACCATTGGCATGGATTTCGGTGATATCCCGGGCGGAGGCCGAGGCATCATAAAAAGCCTTTAGATCATCGGCAAAAATTTCCTGCTCGCCCTGATAGGCATGGGCATTGCCAAGTGCCTGATAAAACCCCTCTTTCTGGTTCCATTCCAGGCTGGTATCGGCATTGACGATCATATCGGCTGCGCGGGCAGAATAGCCCATAGAGCTGGCCAGCATAATAGCGGCCAGAACTGGCACGGTGCAACAGGATCGCAAATTTGGAAAAACAGTCATCTAAAACCCACTTTTTTAATTTTGTTTCAGCTCAATTCTTGATTTACCGGTAAACAGGATAACCTCGCCATTTTCGGTGGCATGCATCCCTTGCGCGGTTAAAAATATATCCTGTCCGGTCAGGGTAACAGGTGTTTTTGTCAGCAATTCGCCCTTGCCAATGAGCGCGGTCATTTCCTCGCTTGTCAGGGTCAATCGCTGTCTGGATTGAAAAATATTCACCGCGCCATAGAGGTCCAGGCGGCGCTCATCGGCGTGATACACTGCCTCATCGGAAGACAGGTTGGTGCGGCCATCCTTTTGCGAAGATACAAATCCATCCGGGCCAAACAGGCGGATTAATCCTTTTTGCGAGGCCGATTCAACTGCCCTATCGGCGCGGATTAAAAATGTCATCCCGTTATCGGTTGTGCCGGAATAGCGCGCCCCTGTCATTTCCAGATTGCCTGCTGGCTGGGTGCTTACACTCTCCAGGCTTATTTCGATATTATCCGATTTTTGAAAAAAGCTGGTCCAGCCAATAATCGCCCCGCCAATCCCTATCGCGGTGGCCAGCAGGATAAGGCTGAGAGAGACAGGCAGGCCTTTGCGGCGCGGCTTTTTGCGTTCTGCCATGCCTTCTTCAGGCAGGCTTGCTTGCGGGGTGAAAATAGAGCGTTTCGGGGGCTGTGAGGCGGGGGGGTCTTGCATAAATTTACCTGCCTTAATGGTGGAAGATGTCCAGCTCTTCAAAGCCGGAAATATCTAGCGCTATGCGCGTGCCAAGAAAGGCAAAACAGGCCTTTGCTATTTCCAGCCTGTCGGCAACTACCAGCATTTCTTCCAGCTTTTCACGCAAGCGATGCAGATATAGCACATCCCCTGCGGCATATTCCTGCTGGGCAGCAGACAGGGTATCTGCGCCCCAGTTAGAAGATTGCTGCTGTTTGGAAATTTCAAGGCCAAGCAATTCGCGGCACAACTCGGACAGGCCATGCTTGTCGGTATAGGTACGGCATAATTTGGAAGCGATTTTGGTGCAAAATACAGGCCCGTTTACCGTGCCAATATGTTGTTTCAGCATGGCCAGATCAAACCGCCCGTAATGAAATAATTTTTCAACGCTTTCGTCAGCCAAAAGCCGGGCTAAATTGGGGCAGGGCTGGATATCTGCGCTTATTTGCACCAGATGGGCATCGCCATCGCCAGAGGAAAGCTGTACCAGACAGAGCCTGTCTCTATGCAGATGAAGCCCCATTGTTTCTGTATCAATGGCAATATCTGCACCTAAATCCAGCCCATCTGGCAGATCATGTTGATAAAGATAGATGCTCATCGCATAAAATTCCTCTTTCCTCTTGGGCGTGCCAATGCCTCATCACCCCTATTTTGGCGGAATATAGCTTGAAATGATATCCTTTTTTTCCGGCCGCCTGCGCGGCTTCGGCTCTTCTTTTTTATGGCCGATATAAATAAAGCCGGCACATTTATCTGTTGGCGGATTACCGCCCAGTTCGGCAAGCAATTTATCATTATAGGCATACCATTCTGTAACCCATTGCGCCCCATAGCCAAGACCAAGTGCAGCATGTAATAAATTCTGGCACATCGCCCCGGCGGATAGATGCATTTCCCATGCCGGAATTTTAATATGGTCAACCGGTGTGGAAAGCACCGCCAGAACCAGGCCGGTACGGGTAAAACGCTGGCGTTCAAATTCCAGCATCACCTCTGTTGCCTCTGTGTTCAGCCTTTGAAATTCAGGGGCAAGAATATGCTGGCCAAGATATGCACCTGTTTCCGGCGTAATGGTCACAATCCGCCAGGGCCCCAGAACCCCGTGATCCGGTACGCGCAAACCACACGCCAAAATCTCTTCTATATCGGCCTCTGGAATAGGGGCATTATCCAGCAATTTTATCAAAACAGAACGCCTGTTTTTCAAGAATTCTGTGATTTCATTCATGTTGTCTGTCTCTTTTTTCAAAGTTTTTGGCGGCCAGTATTTTTTGCCAGTATTTTTTACCAGTATTTATTGCCCTTATTTTTTGTTCTTATTTTTGGTGAGGCAACCATCAAAGCCCTATCCTCATAACAGGAATTACCGATAGAATATAGGGGTTTGCTTGACATTTTTGTGCAAGCAAGGCAACGTTCGGCTATGAAGAGCATCGAGAGATCACAGATGGCAGAGAGCGAACCGGTGGCAAAATTACGTGCCGCAGGCTTGCGTCCCACCCGCCAGCGTATCGCTATTGCGGCGCGCCTGCTATGTGGCACGGCACGTCATATCAGTGCAGAACAGCTGCATGATGAGCTGAGCGCACATGGTCAGCCCATGGCACTGGCCACGATTTATAATTGTTTGCATCAATTTGAAGAGGCCGGATTGTTGCGCCCGGTACATCATGCAGGCGATGCGGTATTATATGATACGAATTTGGGCGATCACTATCATTTTGTGGATGTCGAAACAGGCACTATAATGGATATTGACCCGGGCGATATTGCCCTGCCGGATTTACTGGATATCCCGCCAGGCTATGAGGCAGAAAGCATCGAGCTTACGGTGCGCTTGCGGCGCAAAAATTAATCTGTATTTTTACAGTTTAGAACCATTCTAAATTGCTTGACCTTTTTTTTATGGCTGTTGTAGGCTTGCATCATCTATTGATAAAAAAATAGGGAAGTATATCTCGTCAGCAGATTTTTGTGGCCGGCTCTTGTAATCTGCTGAACTGCGTTAATTTATGTTTTGAACACCCAAATTGTCCGAGGAGACGGTTATGAACACCCAGAACAAATGTCCGTTTATGCATACCAATTTAGAAGGTACAACCAATAAGGATTGGTGGCCGAACCAGTTGGATGTCAGTGTGCTGCGCCAGCATGATGCGCGCTCTAATCCGATGGATCCGGATTTTGATTATCGTGAAGCGTTCAAGAAGCTGGATTATACCGCTCTGAAAAAGGATTTGAATGATCTGATGACTGATTCGCAGGAATGGTGGCCAGCCGATTATGGCCATTATGGCGGGTTTTTCATCCGTATGGCCTGGCATGCTGCCGGTACCTATCGCACCACAGATGGCCGTGGTGGCGGCGGGACAGGGGCCCAGCGTTTTGCCCCGCTAAACAGCTGGCCGGATAATGGCAATCTGGATAAGGCGCGCCGCCTGTTATGGCCGATTAAACAAAAATATGGCAACCAGATTTCCTGGGCAGATTTGTTCATTTTGGCCGGCAACGTGGCGATTGAATCCATGGGCGGCAAGACTTTCGGGTTTGGCGGTGGCCGTCCCGATATCTGGCATCCGGAAGAAGATATTTACTGGGGCAATGAAGGCGAATGGCTGGATAATAAACGTTATCGCGGCGAGCGCGAACTGGCCAACCCTCTGGCCGCCGTTCAAATGGGTCTGATTTATGTGAACCCGGAAGGCCCGGATGGCAATCCTGACCCATTGGCCAGCGCGGTTGATATTCGTGAAACCTTTGCCCGGATGGCAATGAATGACGAAGAAACCGTCGCCCTGGTCGCAGGCGGTCATACCTTTGGTAAAGCCCATGGCGCAGGCGATGCCGGCCTGGTCGGGGCAGAGCCGGAAGGCGCACCAATAGAACAGATGGGTCTTGGCTGGATAAGCGCACATGGCTCTGGCAAGGGAAGCGATACTATCACCAGCGGTATCGAAGGGGCATGGACCAGCAACCCGACAAAATGGGATAATGGCTATTTCGACCTGTTATTCGGCTATGAGTGGGAGCTGACCAAAAGCCCGGCCGGTGCCCAGCAATGGCAGGCAGTTGGCCAGAAGCCGGAAGATATGGCACCGGATGCCGAAGATGCCTCCAAGCGTGTGCCAACCATGATGACTACCGCAGATATGGCAATGCGGATGGATCCGGCCTATGAGAAAATCTCTCGTCGTTTCCATGAAAATCCGGATGAATTTGCCGATGCATTTGCCCGTGCCTGGTACAAGCTGACCCACCGCGATATGGGCCCACTTGTGCGCTACCTTGGGCCTGAAGTGCCAACAGAAGAGCTGATCTGGCAAGACCCTATAGAAGCGCCTTCTTATGTGCCAAATGCCGGGGATGTGGCGGATCTTAAAGCCCGTATCGCGGCGGCTGATCTGACCATTTCAGAAATGGTCACTACCGCATGGGCCAGTGCATCTTCTTATCGCGGCTCGGATATGCGGGGCGGGGCAAATGGCGCCCGTATTCGTCTGGCACCGCAAAAAGACTGGGAGGTGAACCAGCCTGATCAGCTGGCACGTGTTCTGGATGTGCTGGAAGGTATCCGCAAGGATTTCGGCAAGGAAGTCAGCATGGCCGATATGATTGTGCTGGCCGGTAATGTCGGGGTGGAAAAAGCTATCCAGGCAGCCGGAATGAATGTCGATGTGCCGTTCACACCAGGCAGAGGGGATGCCACACAGGAAAACACAGATGTGGCTTCCTTTGCTGTGCTTGAGCCTCTGGCAGATGGTTTCCGCAATTACCAGCAACAAGCCTTTAGCGTGAGTGCAGAAGAGCTGTTTCTGGATAAAGCCCAGCTGCTGACGTTGACCGGCCCTGAAATGACCGTTCTGGTCGGTGGTTTGCGTGTATTGGGCGCAAATTACGGCGGCACAAAACATGGCGTCTTTACCGAACAGGAAGGCGTTTTAAGCAATGATTTCTTTGTTAATCTTCTGGATATGAAGGTGGCATGGAATGCGGCTGGCAATGATATCTATGAAGGCCGGGATAGAAAGACAGGCAAGATTATTCGCACCGCATCGCGGGTGGATTTGGTGTTTGGCTCGAACTCTATCTTGCGGGCGATTGCCGAGGTTTATGCCCAGGACGATAATAAAGAGAAATTTGTAAAAGATTTCGTTGCAGCCTGGACAAAGGTGATGGAGCTGGACAGGTTTGAGCGTGCATAAACCCGCTGTCTTTCGGCGGTAATAAAACAGGAAAACAGCGCTGGTTTCAGCGCTGTTTTTTTATCGGTCTTGTTTAATTTATATCTGGTTTAATTTATATCTGGCGGTGGCGCAGCTGCTGGTTGGATAGTGCAAGGCCGGCGCCCAGCAATCCGGGATGCGCGGCGGTTATCAGCCAGACAGGCACGCTATCCAGATAGTCGCTGAAAATGCCGTAATCCGACAGGCGATGCATAAAGGCGCTTTTGGTAAAAAAACCGGACAGGTGCGGTAAAATCCCCCCGCTTAGATAGACGCCCCGGCGCGCACCGGTCATTAAAATGACATTCAACACAAAATTGGACAAACAATTTATAAATAACAGAACTGCCTGTTCGGCTATCGGGTCATGTGGGGCATTTTCGGTAATTTCAGCTGCAGACAGGCTCTTTTTGTCTGCTGCACAAAAACGATAAATAATCTCCAGCCCGCGCCCGCTTAACACCTCTTCAAAGGTCACGATACGGCCTGTTTTTTCTGCGATAAATTCGCGCAATTCGGCCTCCTGGCTATCGCGCGGGGCAAATAAACTATTTCCGCCCTCACTTTCCAGTGGCCGCCAGCTGATATCCTCTTGCCCATTACCAGAGACAGGAAGCAGGGCACACACGCCCAGACCCGTGCCAGGGCCCAATATCGCATAAGGGGTTGCGTCCATCGCCTGGCCCGATTTTATCAGCTGTTTTTCGCCCTTTCCCAGCATGGGCGGCAGCAATGCCTGTGCGGTAAAATCATTTATAACGCACAAGCTATCCAGCAAGAGGGTCTGTTTCAGCGCCGTTTTGGAAAACGACCAGTCATTATTGCTCATGATGATGCGGTCTGCCTCTACCGGCCCTGCAACGGCCAGGCATAAACGTTCAGGCTGTATTTGCTGGCCATCACAATAGGCTGTTGCGGCCTGTGCCAGACTGGCAAAATCGCGGGTCAGGAAAGTTTGCACTGCCTGCAAACGGGTGGAAATAGCGATATCCTCACGCCCATCCCAAAGGGCAAAACGGGCATGGGTACCGCCAATATCTGCGATGACATCAACCATTAATCTCCAGCCCTTCTGGCAATGGCTTTTTCTTTTTATTGGCCAATTGTACCTCGCGGCGGACGATATAAAAGGCCGAGCCAAAAATAATGCTTGCCCCGACCCATGTCCAGATATCGCTGAGTTCAGCAAACATCAGCCAGCCAATAAGGGCGGCAAAGGGCAGGCGCGCATAATCCAGTGCCGCAACAAAAGACGCATCCGCCAGCGAATAGGCCTTTGCCAGCGCAAAATGGCCAAAAAAGGCAAAGGGGGCAAAACCGGCCAGCACCAGATAAAGCTCTGGCGGAAAAGATTCCCAGACAAAAAGAGCCGGGATAAGTGATACAGGTGTCATAAATAAATGCGAGAAAAACACGATCATCAATGGCCCGTCCTTGGCCGTCAAATGTTTAATCAGCAACATCGACATACCCATCATCACCGCCGAGCCAACGGCAAAAATATGCCCTGTATTTAAGTCCACAAAGCCTGGCCGGACAATGACCACCGCCCCAAAAAGCCCGATAATAATTGCCATCCAGCGGCGGATACGCACGACTTCCTTTAAAAATACCACCGCCCCCAAAGTAGTGAAGATCGGTGCAAGAAAGCTAAGCGCGGTTTGATCGGTAATCGGAATAAAAGATATGCTGGTAAACCATAGCCACATCGCACACATACCAACACCCGCGCGCATGAGATGGGCCTTTAGCTGGCTGGTTTTGTTCAGCGTCAGACCCGCCCGCCAGGCAAAGGGCAAAATCAGCACAAGGGCAAAAAACAGACGGAAAAAAACCGATTGGGCAGGATGCATACCGGCATGGGCGGCATAGCGCCCAAGCGCCGCTATCATGGTGAGATTAAAACAGCAAAAAAACATCCATATCACAGCCTGAATAGCTGTAGAGGAAAACCAGGAGGCCGCTCTCATGAAGCGGCTTTCATCAGGCCGGCAATATCCGGCAAGGGGCGGCTGGTATCAGGGTTTTGGGCAAATAGCTGTTCCAGTGCCAGTGCAATATTTAAAATCTTGCGATCGCTGCCCGGAGGGCCCAGCACCTGTACGCCAAAGGGCAGCCCATTTTCATCCCTGCCACACGGGATAGCAGCCACACAAGCCATCGCCATAGTCGGGCGATAGGTAAGGGCAAGCCAGCTCATATAGGTATCCAGCGGCTGGCCATCAATTTGCGTCACCGTGCCATTTTCATGCGGGAAAGGCGGCACAGAACAGGCCGGCGCAATAACCGCATCCACCTCGTCAAACAAGGCCAGCCAGTTGCGGGCAATTTTCGATTGTTGCAGGTGGGCGCGGGCCACATCCTCTGCGGTATATTTCAGGCCGCGTTCCACATTATCAATCACAAACGGGCCAAGCTGGTCTTTATGCTGGCGCAGCTTTTCAATATGGGCGGCGATAAAATTCACCCCGCGCAACACTTCAAAAGCATTATCCGCATCGGTGAAATCCGGATGGCCGGTTTGGGCGTGGGCACAATTTTTTTGCAAAATGGCTGTCTTTTGATGAAACAGGCGGCGATAGGCAGCCGATAGGGGCGCGCCATCCAAATCATCCGACAGCATCAAAACAAGGCTGGAAAGATCAGCGGGTTCAATCGGCCATTCCAGATCATAATTCATGGAGACAGAAAAAGGATCGCGCCTGTCAGCTCCCATCTGGGCACGCAACAGCAAATCCAGATCGGTGACATTTCTGGCCATAGGCCCCAGGACAGAAAAAGGCGACAGGCTAACCGGCCGGTCTTCGGCAGGAATTACGCCCGGGCTGGGGCGAAAGCCGGCTACCCCGCAAAAACCGGCAGGGGTGCGCACCGACCCGCCATAGTCCGAGCCTGTTGCCAGTGCCATCATGCCGACGGCCAGCCCGGCAGCCGTCCCGCCTGACGAGCCACCAGATGTTTTGTCCGGATCAAACGGATTACAGGTTGCCCCAAATAAACGATTGCGGGTATTGCCGCCCGCCCCGAATTCCGGGGTGTTTGTTTTACCAATTATGATGCCGCCTTCGCGGTGCAGGGCCGCGACCGAAGACTGGTCACGGTCGGGTATATTTTCAGCAAAAAGCAGCGAGCCAAAAGTGGTGCGCAGGCCCTTTGTAACCTCCAAATCTTTCACCCCGACAGGCAGGCCATGTAACAGGCCCAGATCATCGCCATCCTTTATCGCTTTATCTGCTTTTTTGGCGGCCTTGCGTGCGGCGGCAAAATTATCTGTCACCACCGCATTTAAAATCGGATTTAATGCCTCTATTCGCTGGATGCTGGCATCGACCAGCTCGCTGGAGGATAACTGTTTTGTGCGCAGCATAGAAGATAACTCGGTTGCGGGCAGTGTGAGTATTTCTTGCATCTTGTCCATTTCATTTCCCCCTGACTTTCCCTAAACTAAAACCTTAATGCAAAAACGCTATATTGATGATAGCTATTTCTATTTATCTGTTTTGCCGCGCAAGGCTGGCAGGCCAACCCCGGTGGCTTCAAACCCGCCATCGGCTGCCAGAATCTGTCCGGTAATATAGCTGGCTTTTTCCGAGGCAAGGAAATAAATCGCCTCTGCTATTTCGTGCTCCTGGCCGTAACGGTTTAGCGGTATCGCATCATGATAGGCATCGATAATATCGCGGGTATGTACCGCCATTGCCAGCTTGGTGCGCACCGGGCCCGGTGCCACACAATTTACCCGAATACCATATTCGCCCAGCTCTACTGCCTGTTGCCGGGTCAGCTGCATCACCCCGGCCTTGGAGGTGCCATAGGCCACCCGCAAGGTAGAGGCACGCAACCCTGAAATTGAGGCGATATTAACAATCGCGCCTTGCGTTTTTTTCAAGGCAGGTATCGCGGCTTGCGTGACCAGAAACATCCCGTCCAAATTAGTTGCCATGACCTTGCGCCAGCGCTCAAAATCTGTTTCCTCGATAGGGCCGAAATCTGCTACTCCGGCATTATTTACAAGTGCATC
>Ga0209654_1002091_pt1 | contig 14392 bp, 12 predicted proteins | sample SaaInl1SG_22_DNA_FD_184646 | JGI IMG/M metagenome (GOLD analysis project Ga0209654, IMG submission 184646) | Marine microbial communities from expanding oxygen minimum zones in the Saanich Inlet - ESP_161SG_22_DNA (SPAdes) (version 2) | ecosystem: Environmental > Aquatic > Marine > Intertidal... | reverse complement strand
GATGCCGAGGTTAAGGCGGTGGTGACGAAAGCCACTGAATTTGCACAGGAAAGCCCGTTGCCGGATCCATCCGAATTGTTCACAGATATTTTGTTGCCAACGCCTGTTGGTGCCACCAATGGTCAGGAGGCATAACATGGCTATTGAAATTAAAATGCCGGCGCTATCGCCAACAATGGAAGAAGGCACACTGTCAAAATGGCTGGTGAGCGAAGGGGATGATGTGCGCTCTGGCGACGTGATTGCCGAGATTGAAACTGATAAAGCCACAATGGAAGTCGAAGCTGTGGATGATGGCAAATTAAGCCGCATCATGGTTCCGGCCGGTAGTGAAGGTGTGAAGGTGAATGCGGTTATCGCCGTGTTGCTCGAAGATGGTGAAGATGAGAGCGCCATTGACGCAACCCCAGCCACAACCCCAGCCGCCACGCCAGTTGCCGAAGCAGCGCCAGTTACAGCCCCAGTTGCTGAGACAGCGCCAGTTTCAACACCTGTTTCTGCCCCTAGCGTGATTGTTGCGGCAGAGGCAGATTGGACTGGCACATCGACATCGACCACCGTTCGCGAGGCCCTGCGTGATGCAATGGCCGAAGAAATGCGCGGCGATGACGCTGTTTTTGTGATGGGTGAAGAAGTCGCTGAATATCAGGGCGCCTATAAGGTCACTCAAGGTCTATTGGCCGAATTTGGTGCGTCACGCGTGATTGATACGCCGATTACGGAGCAGGGTTTTGCCGGTCTTGGTGTTGGTGCCGCCTTTGGTGAGCTAAAGCCTGTCATCGAATTTATGACTTTTAACTTTGCCATGCAGGCGATCGATCAGATCATCAATTCTGCGGCCAAGACATTGTATATGTCTGGCGGCCAGATGGGGTGCCCGATCGTATTCCGTGGTCCTAACGGTGCGGCTAGCCGTGTTGCAGCCCAGCATTCGCAATGTTACGCGAGCTGGTATGCGCATTGCCCCGGTCTGAAAGTCGTGTCGCCATGGTCTGCGGCCGATGCAAAGGGTCTTTTGAAAGCGGCAATCCGTGATCCAAACCCAGTGATTTTCCTCGAAAACGAAGTCATGTACGGACAGAGCTTTGAGGTGCCGGATGATGATGATTGGATTGTGCCAATTGGTAAGGCAAAAGTCGTCCGTGAGGGCGCTGATGTCACTATCGTTGCCTTTTCGATCATGGTCGGTCGGGCATTAGAGGCGGCCGATCAATTGGCCCAGCAGGGAATTTCGGCTGAGGTGATTGACCTTCGCACAATCCGCCCGCTCGATATTGATACGATTGTGACTTCGGTCAAAAAGACATCGCGTCTGGTGACGTGTGAAGAGGGCTTCCCGTTTGCTGGTCTTGGCTCAGAAATCGCCATGCAGGTGATGGAGCAATGTTTCGACTGGCTCGACGCACCAATTGCACGTGTAACTGGCAAGGATGTTCCGATGCCATATGCGGCCAATCTGGAAAAGCTGGCTTTGCCACAGGTTGAGGATATCGTGACCACGGCTTTGACGAGCTGTGCTGGCTATAAAGGGGGACAATAATGAGCATCGAAATCAAAATGCCCGCGTTGTCGCCAACGATGGAAACGGGCACGCTGGGTAAATGGAACGTCAAAGTAGGCGATGAAGTGCGCTCTGGCGATGTTATTGCCGAGATTGAAACCGACAAGGCAACGATGGAAGTCGAGGCGGTGGATGAGGGTGTTATTGCTGTTATTGCGATCGAAGCTGGCAGTGAAAATGTACCAGTCGGCGCGGTGATTGCGGTTCTGGCCGAGGAAGGTGAAGACGCGGCGACAATTACAGCGCCATTAGCGGCTCCGGCAACACCAGCTTCTGCCGCGCCCGCCCCACAAGCACCACAAGCACCACAGGCATCAGAGGCCGCTTCAACGCCTGTTGCGGCGTCAGCTCCAGCTCCGGCGGCTTCAACTCCGGCTCCGGCGGTAGGCCAAAGCCGCGGTGAACGCGTGTTTGCAACGCCATTGGCCCGCCGTATCGCACATGATGCTGGCCTTGATATTGCCGGCGTTACCGGCAGTGGACCCTATGGCCGGATTTTGCGGCATGATGTCGAAACCGCTTTGGCGTCAGGCTCGTCTCTATCTAGCGGATCTGGGCAACAGATGGGTGTAATGACGGGTGTAATGGCCGCGGTTCAAGGCGCGAGCGAGCTTGTTCCAAACAGCCAGATGCGCAAAACCATTGCCGCCCGTCTCCAGCAATCCAAACAAGAGGCGCCGCATTTCTATCTCACTGTTGATTGTGAAATTGATGTGTTGCTAGCGGCGCGCAAATCAATGAATGAGCTGGCACCTGACGGGGTGAAAATCTCGGTCAATGATCTGGTGATCCGCGCGGCGGCGATGGCATTGATGAAAGTGCCAGAGGCGAACGCATCGTGGGAAGGCGATAATACCCGTCTCTTTAGCCATGCTGATATTTCGATGGCCGTGGCAATCGATGGTGGCTTGATCACGCCGGTAATCTGGGCGGCCGAACAAAAGGGCCTTGCCGAAATTTCCGCCGTTAGCCGTGATCTGGCAACGCGGGCCCGTGATGGCAAGCTCGACCCGAGCGAATATACCGGCGGTAGCTTTACCATTTCCAACCTTGGCATGTTTGGCGTACGCGAGTTCGCCGCGGTGATTAACCCGCCGCAAGGGGCCATTTTGGCTGTTGGTGCGGGTGAACAACGCCCAGTGGTAAAAGACGGTGCATTGGCAGTCGCAACAGTTATGACGGTCACATTGTCGGCCGATCACCGCGCTGTTGATGGTGCTGTGGGTGCACGCTGGCTACAAGCATTTAAGGGCTTTGTCGAAAATCCGGTAACCATGCTTCTTTAGGTCGCATGGCCTGTTTGTAAGACAAACGCCATTTTAACACATTCCCCATGGGAGGGATTTTATAATGTCCGAAACCCAGTTTGATATCATCGTAATTGGCGGCGGCCCGGGTGGCTATGTGGCGGCTATTCGCGCGGCACAGCTTGGTATGAAGGCCTGTGTTGTGGAACGCGAAAACCTTGGCGGCGTTTGCCTCAATTGGGGCTGTATCCCGACCAAGGCGTTGTTGCGGGCGGCTGAATTGCGCCATTCAATCGACGAAATGAAAGATTTTGGCATCAGCGTTGGCGAGGTCAGCATTAATCTTGGCAAAGTGGTCAAACGGTCTCGTAAAGTTGCCGAGCGCCTATCGATGGGCGTCAAGCATCTGTTGAAAAAGAACAAGGTTACAGTAATTGAAGGCGCGGCCAAAATAGGCCCAAAGGCGGGTGCGTTGCGCGTGGTAAATGTGACTGGATCTGGCGCCAGCCAAACCAGCCTGCAAGCCAAGCATGTAATCATTGCCACAGGTGCCAGAGCGCGGGCGCTTCCTGGGATTGAGGCTGATGGCAAGACGATCCTGACCTACCGCGAAGCGATGGTGCCAGCAGATATGCCAAAATCGATCGTGATCATTGGTTCTGGTGCGATTGGTTCTGAATTTGCCTCGTTCTATCACGACATGGGCGTCAAGGTTACTTTGGTTGAGGCGATGGACCGGATTTTGCCGGTTGAGGATGCAGAAATCTCCGAGATCGCGCAAAAGGCTTTTGTAAAGCGCGGTATCGAAGTGCTGACCAGTGTGCGGCTGGCCTCGCTAAAGAGTACTGGCAAGGGCGTCACGGCGACATTTGAGGGTGATCAGGCACCGGTTACGGCTGACCGCGCCATTCTTGCCGTTGGTATTTCTGGTAATTCGGAAAATCTGGGGCTAGAGACGACCAAGGTTAAAGTCGAGCGTGGCCATATCGTGACGAACCAATGGGCGGCCACCGACGAGGCTGGTATTTACGCCATTGGCGATGTTACCGGACCACCGTGGTTGGCCCATAAAGCAAGCCATGAAGGCATTTTGTGTGTTGAAAAGATTGCTGGCCTCGATAGCGCGCATCCGATTGGTGATGGTGCGGTGCCGGGTTGTACCTATTGCCGTCCACAAGTGGCATCTGTTGGCTTGACCGAAGAAGCGGCGAAAGCGGCCGGACATAAGGTTAAAGTTGGCCGGTTCCCATTCATCGGTAATGGCAAAGCAATTGCGATGGGTGATGATCAAGGCTTGATCAAGACTATCTTTGACCAGAAAACCGGCGAATTGCTTGGTGCGCATATGGTTGGCCCTGAGGTTACCGAGCTAATCCAAGGCTATGCGATTGCCCGTACATTAGAGGCGACAGAGGCGGAGTTGATGCAAACAATCTTCCCGCATCCAACGCTTTCAGAGGCAATGCACGAATCTGTGCTTGACGCATATGACCGGGCTATCCACATGTAGACAAGTCAACGGCGGCCATACCGGCCACCGGACTTATTCATTGATGAGGGCATCATGCCACAGGTGAACATAACCAAGGGTGCACAGCGCCACCCAGAGAAACGCAAGAACCCTGATCGCCCACAACCACGGCGACCTGACTGGTTGCGGGTGAAAGCACCGGTATCGGCGGCCTATAGCGAGACTAGAGCGCTCATGCGGGACCTTAATCTGGTCACCGTGTGTGAAGAGGCTGCCTGTCCTAACATTGGTGAATGCTGGGCACAAAAACACGCAACGATGATGATTTTGGGCTCGGTTTGCACCAGAGCCTGTGCGTTTTGTAATGTTGCCACGGGAAAGCCGGATTTGCTTGATGCGGACGAGCCGGAGAATGTCGGCAAGGCGGTTGCATCATTGGGCCTGCGCCATGTAGTGATAACCTCGGTCGATCGCGATGATCTCGCCGATGGTGGCGCCGAGCATTTTGCCAAGACGATTAAGTTCATCAGGCTGTATTCGGCTGGAACAACCATCGAGATTCTAACGCCGGACTTTTTGCGCAAAGAAGGTGCGCTAGAAGTTGTCGTCGAGGCACGCCCAGACGTGTTTAACCACAACATGGAAACCGTGCCGCGGCTTTATCCAACTATTCGACCAGGGGCCCGTTATTTCCACTCACTATCGATCCTCCAGCGGGTCAAGGAACTCGATCCGTCGATCTTTACCAAATCAGGTATTATGGTTGGGCTTGGCGAGAGTGACGAGGAAGTTGGCCAGATTATGGATGATCTGCGCAGTGCAAATGTTGATTTCATGACAATTGGCCAATATCTCCAGCCAACGCCAAAACATGCAATGGTTGACCGGTTTGTAGAGCCGTCGATTTTTGATAGCTATGCATCCCAGGGCAAGGCCAAGGGCTTTTTGTTGATGTCATCGACACCGCTTACCCGCTCATCCTATCACGCTGATGCTGATTTTGCGGCGCTACAACAGGCGCGTAACGCTGCGTTAGCTTCTGAAAAACCACCTGTATCAGGCTAAAGTTTAGATGACAATTCACGCTGAAAAACGGGTTCTGCCGCATTCACCGGAACAGCTTTATGCGCTGGTCGCTGATGTGAAATCATACCCGCAATTCCTGCCATGGTGTTTGGCCGCGCGGATCCGCTCGCAGAGTGATACCGAGCTTCAGGCAGATTTGATTATCGGCTTTAAAATGTTCCGTGAAAAATTCACATCGCATGTGGAATTGGATGCAGAAGCTGGGGAGATCAATGTCAGATATGCCGAAGGTCCGTTCAAATATCTGCGGAATAAATGGCTGTTTGTGCCGCACCCAGATGGATGTGAAATCGACTTTTATGTGGATTTTGAATTCAATTCACGGCTATTGCAATCGGTCATAGAGACCCTTTTCACCGAAGCTGTGCGGCGCATGGTTGGCGCATTTGAAGCTCGTGCCGATGATCTTTACGGCGCACCAGCCGCACCAGCGATAAAAGCATCAAATTAATAATATAATTATATTACAGATAATTATTTATCATTATTAATGCATGATATGTAGCTTGCTGACGTATTTCTGCGCGATCACCTGCAAAGATTTGCATGCTGGTAATGGCGTCTTCACCGCGATATTGGCTGGCGAAATGTACCAACCCCACCGGTTTGTCATGACTGCCGCCGCCGGGACCAGCAATGCCCGTTATCGAGACGGCAATCGTTGCGGCCGGAGCGTTGGCAAGAACGCCGCCGACCATCTCAATGGCGGTCTCTTTTGACACCGCCCCATGTGTCGCTAGCGTATCGGCACTAACCCCCAACATTTCCATTTTGGCTTCGTTGCTATAGGTCACAAAACCGCGATCGAGCACCGCCGAGGACCCCGCGATATCTGTTATCGCCGCGGCGACCATGCCGCCCGTACAGGATTCGGCCATGGCAATGATCTGTTGCCCCGCCGCACTAGCGACAATCTGGCTGGCAAGATTGCTGATGTCACTCACGCCATACTCCTCAAAATCCAGTTGTTAAACAGTTATTAAACAGGGCTGATCAATAGTTGCAGGCCCCATAATCCCACCGCGCCAATCACACCGGCGATGATATCGTCAGCCATCACGCCGATGCCGCCGGGCCATTTCTCGGCCATGCCGATCGGTCCGATCTTGGTAATGTCCAAGAACCGAAAGACCAGAAACGCCGCCACTATCCATAATGGCTCCATCGGGATGACCAATAACACAATCCATTGTCCCGCAACCTCGTCGATAATGACTTCGGATGCGTCTTTTTTACCTGATACGCGCTCATACGCATTGGCGGCGACCACGCCTAGCAGGCTAACGATGATGATTGCAGCCTCTAATAGGAACGGGCCGATCGATAAGATGCCGATACCGGTAATGACACCGGCGGCCGATCCCCATGTGCCGGGGGCAGGGCGCAACCGGCCTATCGGGCCAAGTGTAGCCAAATTGACGAGCACCGCATTGGTCATGATTGCGTCCCATCTTTAGCCTGAATATTGGGTGAAAAAGATAGGCTAGCAGTGGCTTGGGCGGCAATGCCTTCACCCCGTCCGGTAAAGCCCAATCCCTCAGATGTGGTTGCTTTGACGCCGATGCGATCAATGGCAATGCCGGTAATCTGGGCAATCATCTGGCGCATATCATCGCGGTGCGGGGTGATTTTTGGGTATTCACAAATGATCGTTAAATCGAGATGCATGATCTGGGCATTGCGGGCGGCCGCGCGTGCCACCGCGTAACGCAGGAATTGGGCGCTATCAGCATCCTTCCATTTGGCGTCACTTGGCGGAAAATGCGAACCAATATCACCATCAGCCAAGGCTCCAAAAATCGCATCACAGAGCGCATGAAGGCCAACATCACCGTCCGAATGGGCCAGCATCCCGCGCTCTGACGGAACAGATATGCCAGCAAGCATTATTGGCCCGGGTTGGTCTGAGAATTTGTGCACATCATAGCCATTGCCGACCCGGATGTCGGCTGGGTGAGGAGTGTTTGCCATGGTCGATTCCGCCAAAAATTGTTGGTGCGGGATGCCCGCTTTTAACGCCATTAACGTGGTGATGAGCGCCATATCTGTTTGCGTTGTGATCTTCATCAGGTAAGGCGAGCCGGGAACAGCCGCAACCGTTATCCCGGCGGCCTCGGCCATGCTGATATCATCGGTGAAATTGGGCTGTTGGCCCGCTTTTGATGCCACTGTCCTTGTTGAGGCATTGTCATGCAGTGCTGTGATATCTTCAAGAATGAACATTTGCGGGGTCTGCGCCGCGCCGGTATGGGCCCGCTCTATGGTTGCCGTAACATAGCCATCGGCCGTGCTCTTGATCGTGTCGGCAATCGCCAATAACGGCAAGCTGGCCCGCACATCGCCGTTAATCGCCGCACCAAGCCGGTCGATCATCGCGTGATCGAGCAACGGGCGGGCAGAATCATGGATCGCCACCAGATCAGCCGACACCCCGGATAGGGCGTTAAGACCCGCATGCACAGAGGCCTGGCGCGTGGCACCGCCTTCCACAACCGCAATGCTGGCATGGCTGTCCAATTCGCTACAGAGCGCCTGTACACGGCCTATCTGTTCGGGCGCCGCGGTAATGACGATGGCAACCACATCTGGGTGGCTGGCAAAGGCGTCAATACTATGGCGCAACACCGGTTTATCACCGAGCATCAAGAATTGTTTTGGCAGAGAGCTGGCACCGTTTTCTGCGGCCATGCGGCTAGCACTACCGGCGGCAACGATTAGGGCGGCAATCTTGGCTTTTGGGGCGCCAGTTGGCGTATCAGTTGGTTTATGTGTGTTTTCTGCCATAGAGACTTATCCCCAAATAGGCGGGCAAAGTCTATGCTTTAGTGCTGAAAACACCTCCTGCGGTCATTGGAGGTGACTTGTTGGTGCCATCATTCGGTTTTCTCTGGCTTTTTCAGCAGATTTAACCAATATTGCTTAAAATTTAGGCGTTTTTTGAAAAAGCATCATTTTTGGGCACTCATATGACCAAAGCAAACACCGATAAAGCGATCCCACCGGCTAATGCGGGTAGTGGCACGGCTGTGGCATCTGCACCTTTGTCGGTTGCCGGCATTGCCTTGCCGCATGCTGCGATTTTGGCGCCAATGTCTGGGGTTACTGATCTGCCATTTAGGCGTGCGGTGCGCCGGGCTGGTGGTGGCTTGGTTGTGACCGAAATGATTGCCAGCGCGGCTATTCTGCGTGAAGTCAAATCCGAGATGCGTAAATTGCGCACCGAGGCGATTAGCGAGGCGCCACTATCGGTGCAATTGGCTGGCTGGGAACCGCCGGTTATGGCTGAGGCGGCGAAGATTGCCGCTGATCTGGGTGCAACCTTTATCGATATAAATATGGGATGTCCGGCGAAAAAGGTCACAGGAAAGCTCTCTGGCTCGGCTTTAATGCGCGATGAGGCTTTGGCTGGTGCCATCATGGCGGCGATTGTCGAGGCAGTCGATATTCCGGTAACGCTGAAAATGCGGCTGGGCTGGGATGATGATAGCCTTAACGCTGATCGTCTGGCGCGGATTGCCGAGGATGCGGGCATCCAGATGCTGGCGATCCATGGCCGCACCCGTTGCCAAATGTATAATGGCTCGGCTGATTGGGCGAAAATTCGCACGGTGGTTGACGCGGTTGATCTGCCGGTTATCGCAAATGGCGATATCCGTGGGCTCGATGATGTGCGCGCGGCGGTTAGCCAAAGCGGCGGTGCAGGTGTGATGATCGGGCGCGGTGCCCAAGGGCGGCCGTGGGTTCTAGCCCAGGCTGGCGATCTATTATCTGGCGTGGATGTACGCCCCGATCCTGATGTGGCCGAGCGGCATGCGATGATGCGCGCGCATCTTGACGATATGCTCAGCCATTATGGCAGTGCAGCGATGCGCCTCGCACGCAAACATATTGCATGGTACGCGCATGGTTTGCCGGGGGCCGCTGAATTGCGCGAGGTGGCAAATAATAGCACTGATCATGAGGCTGTATTCCGCGCTGTTGATGTGTTTTTCAGCAATCTAAGCAATTGTGATTCTGCCACGCTTCGGGCTGAAGGCGAGGCGGCGTGATGAATTCAGCTATCGATGGCGGCGTGCCAGTATCCACAAATATGCCCGATGCCAGTGTGGCCACCCAGATTTTGGCCCTAATGCCCAATCCGGTGTTCATTCTGGATGCGCAAAACCGATTTTGGTACCTAAACCAAGCCGCAGAAATGTTCTTTCGCTCTAGTCAGGTGATGCTAGCTGGATCGCCACTATCGGGCGTTGTTCCTGCGGATTCGGCGTTGTTTTCAATGCTGGCGCGGGCACGTTCGCAAAATGTGTCAGTGGCCGATCAGGGCGTCGAACTTGCCGGGCCTAGGGTTGGGCCAAAATTGATGAACATCCAGATTTCACCATTTAGTGATGTCGGGGCAGGCAGTATGAGCGATGCCGGTGAGGGTAGTCTGTTGGTCACTGTGCAAGAGCGGGCATTGGCCGAGAGATTGCGCGGGCAATCGCTGTTTCATGGCGCCGCGCGGTCCATTTCGGCGATGGCGGCATTGCTGGCCCATGAGGTGAAAAACCCGCTGGCAGGGATCAAAGGCGCCGCCCAATTATTACAGGCTGATTTGTCGAGCGAGAACCAAGAGCTTACCCGAATGATCGTCGAGGAAACTGACCGCGTGACGGCCTTGCTTGATCGCATGGAGGGTTTTGCTGGCGGTGCCTCGGTGGTGCTGGAGCCGGTGAATATTCATGAAGTGATCGACCATTGTTTGCAGATCGCTGGCGCGTCCTATGGCGCCCATCTGAAAATAAACCGGGCCTATGATCCGTCTTTGCCAGCCGTTGAGGGGCATCGTGATTTATTGATACAGGCGTTTCTAAACGTAATTAAGAACGCCTCAGAAGTAATTGAAAAAAATGGTGAATTGAATATAGTAACTTCTTATTCACGGGGCCGCCGTCTATCCGGTGGTATTGGTGCGGCGCATTCGCATGTGCCGATCCAAGTTGAGATTATTGATAATGGTCCGGGCATTGCCGAGGATATTCGTGATCATATTTTTGATCCATTTGTGTCGGATAAGGCTGGCGGTAGCGGGCTTGGTCTGGCGATGGTTGCCAGTGTGGTGACGGATCATGGCGGCATGGTCGAAGTTGAATCTGTTCCCGGTCAGACAATCTTCCGGATGAATTTCCCGCTGGCGCATGACCGCAATGATCCTACCGCGCCGACGGCTCTAGCTGAGGGACCTAGCCGATGAGTGACAAGCCAGCCCAAATTCTGGTGGCAGAGGATGACCGCTCGGTGCGCCTTGTGGTGCAACAGGCACTCGCGCGTCAGGGTCATGCGGTGCAATCCAGTGGCACGGCGGCAGGGCTGTGGAAGCTAATCGAGAGCGGCAAGGGCGATGTGCTAATCACCGATGTTGCCTTGCCCGATGGTGACGCGCTGGATCTTTTGCCCCGCATTCAAGAACGCCGCCCAGATATGCCGGTGATCGTGATGAGTGCGCGCTCGACCTTGCTTACCGCGGTCAAAACACAGGAAATCGGGGTTTTTGAATATCTGCCAAAGCCGTTTGAACTGCGCAATCTAATCGAGGCGACTCAGCGGGCAATCGCCAGCATAAGCACAGTAAATCAGCCCTCGGCCATTCAAGCCCCGCTAGAGGATGGCGGGCCGTTGGTCGGGCGTTCGCGCTCTATGCAAGAGATTTTCAAGGCGATGGCCCGCGTTGTCAGCACTGATCTAACCGTGCTGGTAACAGGCGAGAGCGGCACAGGCAAAGAGCTAGTGGCACGCGCGCTACATGATCTCGGCTCACGCAGGGCCGGACCGTTTGTCGCGCTAAATATGGCCGCCGTGCCACGTGATTTGATTGAGTCTGAATTGTTTGGTCATGAGAAGGGCGCCTTTGTCGGGGCCGATGTGCGCCAGTCAGGCCGGTTCGAGCAAGCCGAGGGCGGTAGTCTGTTTTTGGATGAAGTCGGCGATATGACACCTGAAGCGCAGACGCGGCTATTGCGGGTGTTACAGGATGGTGAATATCTACCGGTTGGCGCTAACCGGCCGGTCAAGGCCGATGTCCGGATTATCGCCGCGACCAATCATAATCTAACGCATTTGATGCAACAGGGCCTGTTCCGTGAGGATTTGTTCTATCGGTTGAATGTAGTGCCGTTGCGATTGCCGCCATTGCGCGACCGGATCGAAGATGTCGGGCCGTTGGTTAACCATTTCCTAACCCAAGCAATGCATGCTGGCTTGCCGGTAAAGCGGTTTACCCCCGATGCGATCAGGGCGCTGAAAACGTGGCAATGGCCGGGCAATGTGCGCGAGTTGGAAAATCTGGTGCGGCGGCTATTGGTGCTGGTTGGTGAAGATACGATTTCGGCGGATGCTGTGGAGAGCGAATTTAGCGCCGCGCACCAAGATGATGATAAGGATATCGAGGCGGATAGCCTGACATCTGCTGTTGATTTTCATATCAGGCGTTATTTTGATGCGCTGGAAGGGGCGATGCCGTCGGCAGGTCTGCATGGACGGATCTTGCGCGAAGTTGAATATCCGCTCATTGTTGCTACCTTAGAAATTACCCGTGGCAATCAGGTGAAAGCCGCAGAAATACTGGGAATGAATAGAAATACCTTGCGCAAGAAAATCCGTGAGCTGGATATCAAGGCGGGCCGATGACGACTAAATCGACATCTTCAGGTTCTAGGCCGGATACCGCCGCGAAATCAGCAGATCTCGGTTGGCGGCGCTGGCTGGGCGAGGATCGTCTTGCCTATATTGCGGTGCTATTGACGCTCTGTCTTGGTGCGGTCACGGCTTATAGCGTGTCACAGGTCGAAAGTCTGGAGGAAAACCCACAGCTATTGATCTGGCTGTTGCTGGTTGATTTTGCCGCTGTTGGTATTCTGGGTGGTTTCGTCTTTCGCCAGATCTGGCGTCTCTGGTCCGAACGGCGGCAACGGCTAGCTGGACATCAACTGCATTGGCGTTTGGCGCTATTATTTGGCGGCGTTACCACTTTGCCAGCGATTATGATCACCCTGTTCTCGTTGTTTGTGGTCGATTATTCATTGCGGGGCTGGTTTGCCGAACGCATTTCTACCGCGGTTACTGGCTCCGTTCAGGTTGCCGATTCCTATTTTGACGAACATGCCAGATCGATCAAAAGCGATGTGCTGACGATGGCAAATGACGTGAATCGTGAAGCATTCCAGCTTGCGGACAAGCCGCGATTGATGGGGCAGTACCTCACTAATCAGGCGGCATTGCGTAATCTTGCCGAGGCGATCATTTTTGATGGGACGGGACAGGTGTTGGCGAAATCCCGCTTTGCCTATGCTGTTACATTCTCCAACCTTGGTAATGACTGGGTCAATGACGCCCGCGCTGGTGACGTGGTTATTCTGCGCGCCGACGAGAGCAACAAGCTGCGGGCGGTGGTCAAGCTGACTAGTTTTGTTGATGCCTATTTGTTTGTTGGGCGTTTTATCGACCGTTCAGTGCTAGAGGCGGTGGATAGCACCCGCTTGGCGGCTTCGGACTATCAACAGCTTGGCCTAAAGCAGTTTGATCTGCAGGTCAGCTTTGCCTTCCTGTTTGGTCTGGTGCTGTTATTGCTGTTGATTACCGCGCTGTGGATTGGTCTTAATCTTGCCAATGCCATTGTATTGCCGCTTGGTCAGGTGATTTTTGTTGCAGAGCAGGTGCGGAGCGGCAATCTATCCCAGCGTGTGCCAGAGGATCTTGAGCTTGATGAAGTGGCCCAGCTTGGCTCGAGCTTTAACCGTATGCTTGATGAAATTGCCCGTAGCCGCGAACAGCTCGTCCAAGCCAATCAGCAAATTGACCAGCGCCGCGAATTTACCGAAGCGGTGCTTGGCGGCGTATCATCAGGCGTCATTGGCCTCGATAAAAATGGCTTTGTGACCTTGCCGAATACCGCGGCGCGGCTATTGCTGAACTTAAGAGACGTTGACATGATCGGCTCTCAACTATCTGTAATAGTTCCAGAATTTGGCGGTCTGTTATCTATTGTTGGCCAAAAGCGACGGCGCTTTGCTGAAGAACAATTATTGTTGATGCGCGGCAAAAGGCGGCTCACTTTGCGGGCACGAATTGCCGCCGAGATTATTGATGGGCGTGTCATTGGGTATGTTGTGACGTTTGATGATGTAACCGATTTGCTATCGGCCCAGCGTAAGGCGGCTTGGTCGGACATCGCGCGGCGCATTGCCCATGAAATTAAAAATCCGCTCACCCCGATCCAGCTAGCTTCTGATCGATTGATGCGCAAATTCCAGCCCGAGGACAAAGAGGCGGCAGAGCGGTTTACCGAATATCTGACGATTATCACGCGCCAAGTTGGTGACATTGGCCGCATGGTTGATGAATTTTCATCATTCGCCCGGATGCCGCAAGCTGTGCTAGAGCCGATGTCTTTGCTCGATCTCGCCAATGGACAAATGGCGCTCTATGACGGTGGCAAAACGAAATTCAGTCTAAAGACAGGGGCAGGCACGCGCGGGAAACAAGACGAATATATCATTTTGGGGGATCAAGGATTGTTGCGGCAGGCCCTTACCAATCTCATTCAGAATGCCGAGGACAGCCTTGTTGATAACAATGTCGTGGCGCCGGCGATTGAACTGGCACTGGGGCGCAATAATGGACAGATAGAGCTTCGGGTTACCGATAATGGGCCGGGCTTTCCTGAGATGGATCCTGCGCAATTGCTTGAGCCTTATGTGACCAACCGTGAAAAGGGCACAGGGCTTGGCTTGGCGATTGTTAGTAAAATTGTCCAAGACCATTCCTCTACGCTCGAATTAGGGGTGGGAGAGGCTGGTGGCGCCGAGGTGATTATCCGTTTTCCAACGCCGGACGCCAAAATAAAGATCGCAAATGATACCGCATCGAGGACGACATAATGGGCGGCGATATTTTGATCGTTGATGATGAGCGGGATATCCGCAAATTGATCAGCATGACATTACAGGATGAGGGCTATTCCACCTTTGAGGCGGCCAATGCCAGTGAGGC
>Ga0209654_1002089_pt1 | contig 14395 bp, 12 predicted proteins | sample SaaInl1SG_22_DNA_FD_184646 | JGI IMG/M metagenome (GOLD analysis project Ga0209654, IMG submission 184646) | Marine microbial communities from expanding oxygen minimum zones in the Saanich Inlet - ESP_161SG_22_DNA (SPAdes) (version 2) | ecosystem: Environmental > Aquatic > Marine > Intertidal... | reverse complement strand
GGTGTCCTTGCCGTAGAGAACGGTTTGATTGAAGCTACGCTCAGCCTCGTCTAGAGCGTTGTGTTCGATAAAATCCAACAACTGCTGTGCATAGAAAGGCTCCTCTCCTGCAAAGAAGTAGACCGGTGCATAGTTGCCCGATTTTAGATCTCGTAAAATGCCGTCGAAGGAATTGGCCGCCATATTTCTATTAATCGTTGTGGTACGGTTCTCCTCGCAATATCGTCATTGCACGGTAAAGTTGCTCCAAGAAAATGACTCGGATGAGTTGGTGCGAGGTGGTCATCTTGCTCATGGAAAGTTTCGCATTTGCACGCTCGTACAGCGATGGTGCAAAGCCAAAGGCGCCGCCAACAATAAAAACCAATCGCTTAGGACCTGCATTGCGCCACTTTTGAATTTGGTCAGCGAATCCTCTGCTGTGGTACTCTTTGCCATTCTCGTCGAGAAGAACAACTGTATCTGTAGGCTCCAGATATTTCTCATAAACCGCTGCTTCGGCTTCTTTGAGCGCATCCGCGGTCATTTTGCCGCCACCTTTTACGTCGGGCAAAGCGTGGAACTCTGTTTTTTGGTAATGTTTCAATCGCTTTAAAAAGACGTTCATTCCGTCCTCTATCCAGCGTTCAGAAGTTTTACCAATAACGAGAAATACGATCTTCATAGCACCGGCAAAGATGCTAACTTGCAAGCAGACCTACCAAAGAGTTGAGCAATTTATGACTTCAAGAAATTGGACCCCAGATTTTAACGGACTTCAGCCTTCTTTTGATCTTGCTATTGCTGAGGACATTGGCGACGGAGATCATAGTGCATTAAGCTGCCTAGATGGCCAAAAACTTGGGAAAGCTCGTTTACTCATTAAGGAAGAGGGAATTATTGCAGGAGTTGCTCTTGCGGAGCACCTTTTCAAATACATTGACCCTTCAGCTGTAATCAAGGTGTATATAGAGGACGGCAGCAAGATTGAACCCGGTGATATCGTCCTCGAAGTGGAAGGCAACGCTATCAAATTATTGCAATCTGAGCGATTAGTATTGAATTATATGCAACGTCTTTCCGGGATTGCTACGAGCGCTTCCCGTTATGCAGCGATGGTCGAACACACAAATTGTACCGTATTGGACACGCGCAAAACCACACCAGGTTTGCGCATTTTAGAAAAGTGGGCCGTGCAACTTGGTGGTGGAGGTAACCACCGCATGGGGTTGTACGACATGATCATGCTCAAGGACAACCATATTGACTTTGCTGGAGGGATTGTCCCAGCTGTAGAACGTGTTCGCGACTACCTACAATCCAAGGACAAAGACCTGAAAATAGAAGTCGAAACTAGAGATCTAAACGAGGTGCGAGAGGCACTTGAGGCAGGGGCAGACCGCATCATGTTGGACAATTTCACCCCGGAGCAAACCAAAGAAGCAGTAGCGCTAATTGGCGACCGTGCAGAGACGGAAAGCAGCGGCGGTATTACAGAAGAAACTCTCGTGAGTTATGCAGAATGTGGAGTAGATTTCATCAGTATTGGTGCACTTACCCATCAAATTGCTAGTTTAGACATGTCTTTAAAGGCAGTAGAAGAATAATGAATCCAGTAATTAAGCCTATTTATGGAGCTTTACGCAACACGCTAAGTCGTGTTAAACCTCCGTTTTTTGACGGCTTATCGCTTTGGGATGTCTTGTATTTCTTCTTTCAGGGCATTTACGAAGGAGCCATTTCAACGCGCGCAGGCTCAGTGAGCTTCAGCTTTTTCTTGGCGCTCTTCCCAGGCATCATTTTTATTTTCACATTGATTGCTTATTTGCCTATCGACACGTTCCAAGCGGAATTGTTCGCCGTTTTGGGCGATGTACTTCCGCCATCGACGCACGATATGGCCTTTGATGCTATCGAGGATATATTGACAATCAAGCGCGGTGGACTTTTATCGGTCACCTTTATTGCCGCCATGCTTTTTGCGACTAACGGCACCCTTTCACTGGTGTCCAATTTGGGCATCAGCCACAACATCAGCGACGTCAAGAATTTCTGGCTGCAGTACCTCAGCGCCTTTCTTCTGACTATTGCGCTCACTGTTTTAATCCTTGTGGCACTCGTTGCCCTTATCTTTTCGCAAGGCTTTACCGGCTGGCTCGCCGACCAAGGCTACATTTTAGAATATAGTGCCACCATCATCTATTGGGTCAGGTTATTAGTGCTACTAACCACCATCTTGGTTGGCATCTCTTTGGTCTACAACTACGGTCCTGTGCGCGGCACAGACTGGCGATTTATTAGTCCAGGGTCGATCCTTGCCACCGTACTCATCATCCTTTCATCGAATGGTTTTGGGTACTACGTCGAGAATTTCTCGACCTACAATAAATTCTATGGCTCTATAGGGACGCTACTGATCATGCTCCTTTGGATATACGTCAATGCCTTCGGTCTAATCATAGGCTTCGAACTAAATGCAAGCGTTAGCGGCGCCAAGCACGAGCGAGAATTAAAGAACTCCTGATATGAAAAAGCGGCTTCTTATTTTGAGTCTATTCTTGGGGCTCCAATCGTTCGCACAAAATGAAATCTTAGGACTTTGGTACAACGACATCAAATCGTCCAAGATTGAAATCTACAGAGAAAATGGCATGTACCACGGTCGCATAGTGTGGTTAGAAGACCCTGCCAATTCCGACGGCTCTACCCCTCGTGTAGATGAGTTTAACGAAGATCCAAAGCTGGAAAAACGTCCCTTAATGAACCTTGTGATCTTGAAAGACCTCAAGTGGAACGCCGAGGATAAACAGTGGCAAGAGGGCACCATTTATGATCCGAACAACGGAAAAACTTACGAGTGCTATTGCCTGATGCAAGAAGACGGCACCCTCTATTTCAAGGGCTATGTGTTAGGCATTACTTGGCTAGGAAGAAGCACCGTTTGGACTAGGAAATAGTCGGAATTTTTATCCAATAAAAAACCCCCGCGGGCTTCGCCCGCGGGGGTTTTTAAAACTATTATTTTCAACTATCGCATGAGTGAGAACTGCTGGTACTTCACGTACTCAATGCCCTCAAGATCGCGGTAGATGATTTTTGCCACATACACACCTTCATAACAGGTCTTGTCTTCAAAGGTGCCGTCCCATCCAGTATTGATGTCTTTGCTGTAGAAGAGGATATTTCCCAAACGGTTGTACACCTGCATTTCAAAGTAAGAGATGGCATTTGCCTTCACGATGTAGTAATCGTTTTTCTCGTCACCATTTGGCGTAAAGGCCGTTGGCGCAAAAACTGCAGCCACATCACGTGGGTCAGTGAGTGTATCACAATCTAAAGCTGTGACATAAACTGTATCAAACGCTTCATACTTACAATATCCGGTACTTACCAAAACAGTATCATCAGCATCAAAAGTTTCCTGGAAGTTCGGACCACTTTGGCTAAGCCCCGAAACAAGAGTGTTCCAAGTGTAGGCAAAATTGAAGGTCATCGTAGGCCCCCCAGCCATTGAGATTGATGGTGCAGATGTTCCCGATGGAGCGATCTCACCCTCTACACAATCTACCCAACCTGTTGTACTTACAAGCTCATTGAAGTCAAAGTTTTGTGCAAGAGTCGGGAAAGAGGCAGGGTTCAAATGTGCAGACATGAACGTCTGGATATCTCCTGAAGAGCGTTCTTCAGACCAGACGCGGTACTCATCAAACTCTCCATTTGCATATACCGGCGCTCCAGTAAAGAAGCTTAGACCATAGCCTAGGTAAGTTGAAGCGTTAGAAGTAACATCGCCCAAAGACATGTTCTTAGACGTTTCAAAACCACCATCAATGTATAAAGTTGCCGTTGTAGTACCTCTATTCCAAGTCAAAGCTACATGGTGCCAAGAAGCATCATTAATATCGGTGATGTTTCCCGTCATGTTATCAAATCCTCCGATAGCATCTACAGCACCAAAGCCTACACGACCCTGTTGATCAACATAAATCGCCCAACCTTGATTCGTCGCACTACGGTTGAATGCTAAATATGTCAGCTGTGATACCGAATTCAGATTCACCCAGAACTCAACTGAAAAACTAGTTGTTCCAAAAGAAGTAAAGGTTGAATATGGAATCTCCAAATAGGTAGAAGTTCCGTTCATGGCAATAGCATTATTCGTAGGCGTTGAACGTGTTACATTCACATTCACTACGTCCGTAGGACATACCTCCCAGCTATCATCATCAACGCTAACGGTCATTACCTGCCCAAATGCGGCAGCCGAAAAAACGACCATTAAGAGTGAAAATATTTTCTTCATTTATCGCGACTTGTGTTCCAAAAATAAGATTAATAATTGATTGTGGTGCGCTCGCTCCAAATAGAGGTACGTACACCGTCAAAAGCGATGCATTTAGGGACAGTTCTCGAGCAATGACGGGACCATAGCGCATAGGTATTAGCACCCGTTCCATTAATGCTTAACCAATTCCCTTCTGCAGTCTTAGCCGGGAGAGTGGCACTGTGTGCTAGGTAATCTCCTGCGAAGCACAAAGGACCTGCAATGTCAAAGTTGCCTTTTTCGCCTTTTACAGGCTCACCACTTTCGTCCCAAACTTCTAACGAAAAAGGTCGGGCTTTTGTGTAGGCATCGCGCATGAAAAAGTCCGCGCCCAAGTGAATAAAGATGCGGCTAGCGTCAAGTACATATTCGACACGAGAAAGTGCAAAACCTGCCTCCGCATGGACCCATTGACCAAATTCGGTAACTAGATTATACTGTGAATCGGCAAAAACTTCATGGACTATAGCACCATATTCAGCCATGTTCGTGTTTTGCAAAAGGGGCTCAGAAGGAAGACCGCCACCAATATCTAGGGTGTGGATTTTTCCAGCGGCAGCGGCATTAATTTCATCAGCCAAGGCTTTCAAAGCTTCTAATGCACCACGCTGCACCTCAAGGTCTTTCATCTGAGAGCCACTGTGCATGTGCAAGGCACTTACAGGATGTGCCAAAGCAGCATCTATAATCTCTTGCTTGCTTGAAATGGCTACGCCAAATTTGCTTTCGTTGCGGCTCACATCAAACATCTCTGGGGCACCGGTATGTACTTGAGGGTTCACTCGAATGCCTATGGTGCAGGTAGCCTCTGAAGGGAATCGCTCCAACTCTCCAATGGAATTTACATTGACGAGCATATCCTTCAAACCTGCTACGCAATCTATCTCGCTTCGGGTCTTTACGGGAGAATCGAAAACAATTTTCGAGGGCGCACAACCGGCAGCCATGGCCATATTTACTTCTTCAATAGACGCAGCTTCTAAACCGTATCCTAAACCAACAAGATGCTTTAACATTTGCGGGTGTGGATTCGTTTTTATCGCAATGGCATGTAAAGTCTCCCTAGGAAAACTTTGATTAAGATGTTGCAATCGCTCCTCGAGCAAAGGCAGATGAGAAACGATAAGACTGGTGTCCTGCTCATTTATCTGCCCCTTTAATCCGGCAATTACTTTTGATATATCTGCTTTTGAGATCAACCAAACATCTTTTGAGCGTATTCCTCGATAATTTCGATTACGCGGTAGTCGTTGTGCAGGTCGATTGCATCTTCTTCTAAGAATGCACGAACCGTGTACGCACCGATCGCTAAGCGAATGAAACTCTTATCTCCATATTGCACCGGTTGGCCAAAGAAGACCTTGTTGATGCCGTCTTTGAAACCTTCATGGGTAGAAGTTGCAATGGCTTTAAATAATTCCTTCAGCTCTGCATTGTTCAACGCACGACCCCCCACCCATACTTGGAAACTGATGATAGACATGTTGGTCTTCAACTGATCTGGCATCAATTTAAAACGCTCAGAATCTTCCAATCTAGCCATTACACCGGTTGCCCAACGAGTGATAATATCATCTGTTTGAGCAGTTGACCAATAGCTGTAGGCCTCCATTTCATCTAGTGCTATCTCCCAACGCAGACGAAGCGCCTTATTTTCTTTAGCTGGCAAATGCTCGCGCATGTTTTGCATGAACCATGGCACGTCGTATGCTGAGAATAATTTTCCATACGGCTCTATGATTGAGGCATCTACCTGCTTTAATTGCTCGCTCCATTTTCTTGGCACAAGCATGGCTGCACAAAAAGGCGGTGCTTGGAAGAATTTAGAGCCCGTAAGCATGATCATTACCCCTTTCTCCAAAAGGTCATGCACGAGTTTTGGATCTACACGGAATTGACAAAGATCGACCACCCACATGGTGCCGTCGTCAGGATCAATGATATCAAGGTCGTCTTTAATTCCGGATTTCGAGCCGAACACCAAAGAGCCTACCACGGCAGCGTCCTTGTTGTCAGCTATAATATCTTTTATTGCTTTACTGCGATCTAGGATATTTCCCTCAGAATCACGAGCATCAAGGTAGTGTACCTCACTTATGTGCTCAGGGTCTACAAAATCTCCTTTAACTATGGTATCTCCAAACTGATTGTAATTCGCGTAAAAGCGTGTTTCAGATGCATAGCCAGAGCCCGAACCTAACTCCTCAGGACAGCTCACAATATTGATGAGCTTCTTGTTCGGGTTCAGCATTAGCTGGAACATCAGCGGATAGTACACCAAATCTGAACCTGAAGGACCAAAATAAATATCAAATGGATCGTTGTTTTCACTACCCACCAAATCGCGCAAGCGATTGCTTTGCTTCTCTAGCAAATTCTCGTAGTTCAACTCTTCATACTTACCCAAAAAAGCCTTAGCAACTCCATGAGAACGAGGCGTTAACAGGTTTGCTGTACATGAACCGCGCTGCAGTAACGTTTCGTATTCTACCGGGTTGAGATGGTACTTGTTACGGCTGGTACCTTCGATTAAGTGGACACGTTCGTCACACCCTTGTTCTAATATTCTACCTATTTCTGCCTTGCTGACTTTGCTAGCCATAAAAATGTGTCTTGTATAGACCGGAAAAATACCACCTAATCGAGGGATTATCAAGGCTAAGACACCTTATTATTCCACAACTTTTGGTAGTTTGGAGCTCCAAATAACGAGCACAACCAACTATGAAGCAATGGATGCCACTTTTGCGCACTTGGATACTTCCAATCGCAATTCTTTTAGGTCTAAACGTAGCATTTTTAAGCCCTGCCTACCTAAGCGGTGATATTCTTGACCAAGACGATATCAAACTAGGTTGGGCGAAGAGCAAAGAAATTCGCGACTATCGAGAAGCTACTGGTGAAGAGCCGTTGTGGACAAACTCCATGTTCAGCGGGATGCCTACGGCACAGATTTCGACAAAATACGGCGGGAATATTTTTGACTATATCACGTCCTTTGTAAGAACTGTAGGAGGAAGCACCTCCTCCACTTACATCATTTTCTATTTGATGATCGGTGGGTTCATAGGACTTCGAGGTCTAGGTGTAAACCATTGGCTTAGCACCATTGGAGGCTTTGCTTACGGCTATTCAGGATTCTTTATAATTGGCTATGCCGCTGGACACAATGCCAAGGTAAACACCGCCGCGTTCATTCCTCTGATGATCATGGCCCTGTTGCTCATCTTCGAAAAGAAGAATTGGAAAGCGATGATTCTCATGGCCATTTTTGCAGGCCTAAGTATCCATAGAAACCACTTCCAGATTACCTACTACGCAGGGCTCTTTATGGGCATCATCTGGATCACTTACCTCATTAAATATGCTCGTGAAAAGGCACTTCCAGAATTTGCCAAGCTCACCGGATGGCTCTTGGTTGCTGCAGTACTGAGCATTGGCCCTAACCTTGCAAATATGTGGGGGACGCAAGTGTACACGAAAGAGAGTATGCGCGGCGGAATCTCAGAATTGACCAATAAAAATCAAAACCAAGGCGAAGGCGGACTTTCCTTTGATTATGCAATGGCATGGTCAAGCGGCATTTACGAAAGTGTTGCTCTTGTTATCCCAAATGCTGCGGGCGGGGGTATGATGGTAGATTATTCCGAAATGGGAACAGAGACCTACGACCAGCTCGTTCGCGCGTTCCGTCAACAAGGAATGAATGCCAATCAAGCCGAAGCGCAGGCCAATCAGTACATGGGTGCTGCCTTCATGAAGTGGACAGGAGAAAGCATGGGCAATGGCGCTTATTACGTAGGCGCAAGCGTATTCTTCCTATTCTGTCTTGCACTTTTCACCGTGGGAGGAACCATCCGTAATTGGGTCATAGCCTCAGGCATTTTCTTCCTTCTCATGAGTTGGGGGTCCAATTTTGAATCTTTCAACCAACTCCTTTTTGACCTACTTCCGCTTTACAACAAATTCCGCGTTCCATCCATGGCCATGGTAGTCCTGTTCTTCCTTGTGCCATTCTACGGCATTTACGGTCTAAATACTTGGATTGAGCTGGACAAAACAGCACGAATGAAGGCCTTTACTAAAGGTGCCGGGGTATTTGCAGGCTTCATTGTCCTATTTGGACTCATCGCTCCTTATGCGATGAATTTAGAGGGCGCTCGTGATGCAGGCTTTTCTCAGCAAGGATTTTCAATCGATCAGCTCATCAGCGACCGCCAGGGCATCATCACAAGCTCGGCGGTACGTTCTTTATTCTTTGGATTACTCGCAGCCGCTGCACTATATGTATGGCACATTGGCAAATACGGACAGGTTGCCATGATCGCAATTTTGGGGGTCATTACAATAGGCGACCTATTCATTTTCGATCGTGACCAATTAGAATTAGAAGACTTCCAAACCAAACGTCAATGGGAGCAGCAATATGCTCCGAATGCTGCCAACCAAGCGATCCTTCAAGACGCTGACCCTCATTTCCGCGTATGGAACAGCATGGCTGGTCTTATCAATGACAGCTACACCAGCTACCACCACAAGAGCATCGGTGGTTACCATGGTGCAAAACTTCAGCGCTACCAAGACCTTATTGACAACCAACTCAACAAGCAAAATATGGCCTGCTTCAGCATGCTGAACGCAAAATATGTCATCACTCAGGGTGCCAACGGCCAACCTCAGGCACAACGTAATCCGAACGCTTGCGGGAATGCTTGGTCTGTGAATAATGTGAATATTGTCGCGAACGCCGATGCTGAGATGGCCGCACTCTCCGGATTCAATCCTAAGACCACCGCAGTTGTAGATGCACGATACAGCGATTACTTTGGCAACAAGACCGCTTTTGCTCCGGCCAAAGTCAAACTCAATAGCTATGATCCAAAGTACATGGAATACAGTTTTGAAGGCGGTGATGCTTTTGTAGTCTTCTCTGAAATCTACTACGAAGGCTCAGGGAACGATTGGCAAGCTTACCTCGATGGAGAGCCTGTGGACCACATCCGTGTGAATTACACCCTGCGAGGCATGAAGGTACCTGCAGGAAAACATGAAATCGTATTTGAATTCGAGCCAGCTTCTTACTACACAGGTAAAAAAGTGAATATGGCTGGATCCGCTCTTCTGCTTCTCATACTCGCCTACTTCGGCTGGACGACCTATAGAGAAAAGAAGGCGTAAAATTTTGCCTTAAAGCAAAAAGCCACCCGCTGCGCGGGTGGCTTTTTTTATGGGTTCTATTTTTCCTTAGTTGCCAAAGACAGCCTTTAGAACGGCCTTCGCTTGAACGCTCCTTTCATAAGGAGCCGTAAGTGCTGCATCCAATGTCGAACATTGCTGCTTATGAGAATTGATGAAGTCAACGATTTTTGCTGTATCTCCATAGCTGAAGACCTCCCCTGCTTGGGCACTGCGAATGATCCCAGCTGCATCCCCATCTACAGGGCCTAAACCTAGAATAGGATTTCCGGCACCCAGATAGTCAAATAGCTTTCCAGGAATATGTCCCTTTGCGCTCTCTACCTCAGGAAGCAAGAACAGTGACAAATGACTGGCCATCATCATGGCATTCAATTCCTTTTTCGGCACATATTCCACAAGCTCCAACTGGACATGCTCAGCAGCACTCTCTAAACGCTTCTTGCTTAGCCCGTCCCAAGAACCAATAACTTTCAGAATTACCGAAAAATCGAGCTGATTCAGGGCAGCTATAAAATCGGCCACAGGATATTGTCCCGCCAAGGTACCCGCATAAGTGATGGTAAAAACCTCCGGACGAATAGCTTTTTGCCCTACAAAATCCTCTGCATCAAAACCGTTGGTCACTGTATGTACCTTACTAGCCGGCACTGCGCCTTTACTTTGGTAGAGCTTGCTCCATGCTGGACTTACACTCAACAAAGCATCGCAAGACGAGAACACCTTTCGTTCTAAGCTACGCTCGTAGGCCCGAGTAAGAGCCGTAGGGTAGAATTTGCGGTAGTAATAAATATCGGTCCACGGATCCCTGAAATCAGCGGTCCAATGGATGCCGTGATTGCGCTTTAACTTCAATCCGACCAGCTGGGTACTGTGTGGCGGAGAAGTCGTAATCCAATGCCTCACATCGTTTTGCAATATGATTTGCTCTACCGCGCGATAGGCATGCTTGTTCCAGCCTTTTCGCGCGTCGGGAACGAAAAAATTACCTCGTACGAATCGCGCAATTTTCTGCATCATACTAACCTTGGCATCTTCACCGCTGAATCCACTAAAAGGCACTTGTTTTTTACCGGTAACCTTCTTGTAGGCACCGAACTTTTCATTGGTGGCAGTTCGGATTACGGTAATTCCGTCGGCAACATCTACTTGTAAGCCTTCATCGCGCAACGGGTACGTTGCCTTCTGCGCATCTACAGTAACCACAAACAACTCCACGCCTTCGCGAGCGAGATATTTGCTGAGCTTCAACCAACGCTGAACGCCCGGTCCGCCCGCAGGAGGCCAATAATATGTGATAATTCCAAGTTTCAAGGCTAATTATCTTCTTTCACCTCTTCGTAGTCGATGTATTCACCCACATCTTTTCTTACTCGTGATTTCTTTTCTGCTTTAGAACGAGAAGCACTTCCTTTATTGCTTCCTCCTCTGCGAGGACTAAAGAATCCATCCAGCCAGCGGAATACAAACCAGGCAACAACAGAATAAAGGATAAATCGGAACAACATATTTCGTGAATGAATCTAGAGCAATATAAAAAAGAATCCCGGCGCCGATGGCGCCGGGATTTCAAAAGTTCTTCAGCTTGATTAGCGGCTCAAATACAAGCTGCGTTCGCTGTATAGTTTCTTAAACACTGGATCTTTCAAATCCTTGATGAATCGGATCTCCTCACCCGTAGACTTCATTTCTGGTCCAAGCTTCTTGTTCACGTTCGGGAATTTGCTGAACGAGAACACAGGAATCTTGATAGCAAAGCCTTCCATCTGTGGATTGAAATCAAAGTCCTTGACTTTCTTCGCACCCAACATCACCTTTGTGGCATAATTCACATACGGCTCACCATAAGCTTTACAGATGAATGGCACGGTACGTGAAGCTCGCGGGTTGGCTTCGATAATGTATACGACATCATCTTTTACTGCAAACTGGATGTTAATCAAGCCTTTGGTATCTAGTGCCTTCGCAATATTGATTGTATGCTCCTTGATTTGCTCCATAACGAGCGGCCCAAGGTTAAACGGCGGCAATACAGCAGAGCTATCTCCCGAATGAATACCACACGGCTCAATGTGCTCCATGATTCCGATGATGTAAGCATCTTCACCATCACAAATGGCATCTGCCTCTGCTTCTATCGCTCCATCTAAATAGTGGTCAAGAAGTACACGATTACCTTCAAACTCCTTGAAGAGGTTGATCACGTGGCGCTGTAGCTCCTCTTTGTTGATCACAATTTTCATCCCTTGACCACCCAATACATACGACGGACGCACAAGAATTGGGAAGCCTAGTTCATCTGAAATATCCAAAGCCTCATCTGCGTTCGTAGCTACATCAAATTTCGGATATGGAATGTTGATGTCCTTTAGAAGCGTTGAGAATCGGCCCCTATCTTCTGCCAAATCCAAGGCCTCGTATGAAGTACCGATAATTTCGATGCCGTAACGGCTCATCTTCTCGGCCAATTTCAATGCCGTCTGACCACCCAACTGAACGATCACACCGCGAGGCTTCTCGTGAAGAATGATATCATAAATGTGTTCCCAGAATACCGGCTCAAAGTACAGCTTATCTGCAGTATCAAAATCCGTGCTTACCGTCTCCGGGTTACAGTTGATCATGATGGTCTCGTAACCTTCTTCACGGGCACTTAAAACACCGTGAACACAGCTGTAATCAAATTCAATACCCTGACCAATGCGGTTAGGACCCGAACCTAAAACGATGATTTTCTCACGCTCGGTTACCTCACTTTCGTTTTCAATAATCTCCACACCATCCGCAGTCACGTAAGGCATTTCGAAGGTAGAATAGTAATATGGCGTCTGTGCCGGGAACTCTGCAGCACAAGTATCTACGAGCTTCCATACACGCTTGATACCGAGGTCTGTTCTCTTTTGGTGCACCTCACTTTCTAAGGCACGAACCATATGTGCAATCTGACGATCTGCAAAACCTTTCATCTTTGCCTCTTGGATCAAATCCTTCGGCAGACTCTCAAGGCTGTGCTTTTCAATACGCGATTGAACCTTCGCTAGATCTTCAATCTCCTTCAAGAACCACATGTCAATCTTCGTGATATCGAAGATGGTACGCAATGGGATGCCCATTTGTATGGCATCATAAATGACGAATAAACGGTCCGAGGAAGCGTACTCTAGTTTGTGTAATATGGTGTCCTGATCGGTCAATCCTTTTCCGTCGGCACCCAAGCCGTTTCGCTTGATTTCGAGTGATTGTGCTGCCTTGTGTAAGGCTTCTTGGAAGCTGCGGCCAATTCCCATAACCTCCCCGACAGCTTTCATCTGAATGCCCAGTCGAGTATCAGCTCCTTCGAATTTCTCAAAGTTCCAACGAGGGATCTTTACGATCACATAATCCAAGGTAGGCTCAAAGTAAGCCGTCGTTGTTTTGGTGATCTGGTTCATCAGCTCATCCAAGGTGTAACCGATGGCCATCTTGGCTGCAATCTTTGCGATCGGGTAACCCGTCGCTTTTGATGCCAATGCTGACGAGCGGCTCACACGAGGATTAATCTCAATTGCAACGATATCCTCGTTTTCATCAGGGCTCACTGCGAACTGCACATTACATCCACCTGCAAATGTTCCAATGCTACGCATCATTTTAATAGCCATATCACGCATCTTTTGGTACGTGGTATCGCTCAATGTCATTGCAGGAGCAACGGTAATTGAATCACCCGTGTGGATACCCATTGGATCCATGTTCTCAATAGAACAGATGATAATAATGTTGTCATTTTTATCGCGAAGCAACTCCAGCTCATACTCCTTCCATCCGAGCAGGGCTTTATCAATCATTACTTCGTGGATTGGACTAATCTCTAGTCCACGGCTGAGTGCCGTATCAAATTCATCTTCGGTGTGGACAAACGTGGCACCCGCACCACCGAGGGTAAATGAGGCACGCACACAAAGTGGAAAGCCAAACTCCTGGGCAGTTTCTTTACCGCGTAAGAAGCTCTTCGCAATGCGAGACGATGCCATGGGCACATCAATCTCCTCCATCAATTTGCGGAATTCGTCTCTGTCCTCGGTAATATTAATAGCATCAATATCGACACCGATAATCTTCACGTCGTTTTCCTCCCAAATACCCTGCTTATCTGCTTCGATACATAGGTTCAATGCAGTTTGTCCTCCCATCGTTGGAAGAACTACATCGATATCTGGATGCGTTTTTAAGATCTCCTCAATACTCTCAACCGTGAGCGGCTTGAGATAAATATTATCAGCAACAACCTCATCTGTCATGATCGTTGCTGGGTTAGAATTAATGAGGGTTACAATGATGCCTTCTTCGCGAAGAGAGCGTGAGGCTTGAGAACCTGAATAATCGAACTCGCATGCTTGGCCAATGACGATTGGACCTGATCCGATTATTAAGACGTGCTTGATGGAAGTATCTTTCGGCATGAACTTAAGATTTGTGCAAATTTAGGTGCCGTGAGGCCAAAAAAAAGGTGTTGCGAATGGCAACACCTATATATTATCAAAAGGTTTTGAACATCTTAACCTTTGTAATTTCCTTTATCACTAACTGTCAAACGCTTACGACCTTTAGAGCGACGAGACGCCAATACTTTACGGCCATCGGTGCTTTCCATTCTTGAACGGAATCCGTGCTTGTTTCTACGTTTTCTATTGCTAGGTTGAAATGTACGCTTCATAACTACTTCTTTTTACCCGTTATTCTTCGGGGGTGCAAATATAAGTCCTTCTATTTATTCCACAACCTATGAGTAAAAAAAATGTCAGACTTATTTTTATCGTGAATCGATTTTCAAATATACCCCTAGTTACGGACAATTGATACCTTTAGCGAATAATGAATCTATGACGCTTACCTGAGCATCTATATTTGATGTTA
>Ga0209654_1002088_pt1 | contig 14400 bp, 10 predicted proteins | sample SaaInl1SG_22_DNA_FD_184646 | JGI IMG/M metagenome (GOLD analysis project Ga0209654, IMG submission 184646) | Marine microbial communities from expanding oxygen minimum zones in the Saanich Inlet - ESP_161SG_22_DNA (SPAdes) (version 2) | ecosystem: Environmental > Aquatic > Marine > Intertidal... | reverse complement strand
TCACACGGCAATCAGGATATCAGAGCATCACAAGCCAGAGGCCGGATTACAGGCATGAAAGATGGGGATTTAAATGCGCGTTGATCTTTCACAAAAAACAATAGCGGTAATTGGCGGTACCGGGTTTGTAGGCCGAGCAGTGGTAGAACAGCTGGCCGCGACCGGCGCGCGTATTCTTATTCTGGCACGCAATAGCGAGCGGGCAAAACAGCTGAAAGTCTTTGGCGCGGTTGGCCAGATAAGCGCGGTTGCCGGCAATGCCCTGCGCGATGAAGATTTGGCCAGTGTGATTGCCCCTGCCGATATAGTGGTTAATCTTATCGGTATTCTGGCTCCGTCCGGGCGTCAGACCTTTGCCGGCCTGCAAGCTGAATTGCCCGGCCGTATTGGCCAGATGGCCAGCCAAAATGGGGTGGAAAGCATTGTCCATCTCTCGGCCATTGGTGCATCGCTGAAATCGCCCAGCCTGTATGCCCGTACCAAGGCAGAGGGCGAGCGCGCATTGCTTCGCCAATTCCCGCACGCCACCATCTTGCAGCCTTCTGTTATTTTTGGGCCCGGCGATGGGCTGTTTTCCCGCTTTGGCCAGATGGCGATGCTGGCTCCGGCCCTGCCCCTGATAGGCGGTGGGCGCAATCTGATGCAGCCTGTCTTTGTCGGTGATGTGGCCCGGGCAGTGGTTGCCGCCCTGCAAAGCCCTGAATCCCGGGGCAGTATTTACCAGCTTGGCGGGCCAAATAGCTATAGCTTTGCTGAATTGATGCGCTTTATTCTGACCTGTATCCAGCGCCAGAGGATGCTGGTTTCCGTGCCGTTTGCGCTGATGGCGATTCCCGCCTTTTTCGCCAGCTTTTTGCCGAACCCGCCTTTGACAAATGATCAGCTGAAATTGCTGAAAACAGATAATATCTGCTCCAAATCAGCCCCGGGTCTTGCAGAGCTTGGCATTACCCCTACCTCTATCGAGGCGATTGTGCCGGAATATCTGGCCGCCTTTCGCCCGGGCGGGCGTTTTCATTACCGCTAGAGGATATTCAGCGCCAGCAAGCCCAGTAATACTATCCCCAGCCCGATCCGGTAAAACACAAATATCCGGAAATCGGCACGCGCCAGCCAGCCCATCATCCAGCGAATAGCCAGCAGCGCAAAGATAAAGGAAAGCCCTGCCACAAGGCCAAGAGACAGGATGTCCACGCCTTCAGCCGTACGATAGAGCGAGATGGTCTTTAAAACGCCTGCCCCGGCAATAACCGGCACCGATAATAGCAACGAAAACCGCGCAGCAGATAGCCGGTCATAGCCCAGCTGGCGTGCCATGGTCATGGTCACCCCGCTGCGCGACGCACCAGGAATAAGCGCACATATCTGGGCAATCCCGATATAAAGCGCATGGCGATAAGACAGATTTTCCCATTTAGTCTGGCCAGTATCTCTCTGGCCGGTATCTGTCTGGCCAGTATCTGTCTGACCAGTATCTCTCTGACCAGTATCTCTCTGACCGGTATCTGTCCGGTTCAAATCATTCTGGCTCAAATCTGTGCGGATTTCGCGCCTGTCAGCTGCCCATAGCCAGAGGGCAAAAACCAGATTGGCACATGCAACTATCCAGACGAGGCGCAGAAACTCTGCCCCGGCCAGCTCCAGCAACAAGCCGGCTATTATCACTGGCAGGCTGGCGATAATCAACAGGCCTATCAGCCGGCGATAGCGCCTTTTATCTGCTGTCGGGGCAAACAGGCTGGCCAGCATCGCGATGATATCCCGGCCGACATATAACATTACCGCTATCAACGTGCCGATATGGGCCGCAACATCCATCATTTGTCCCTGATCGGCAAAGGCGGTGATATGCGGCATTAATACCAGATGGCCAGAAGAGGAAACCGGCAGAAATTCGGTAATACCCTGAATGAGAGCGATTAAAAAATAGGCGTAGTAATCCAACATGGTGTCACCCTATTCTGGCCAGAAATAGATGACAAGAGATTAATATAGTACCGAACTGGAACTATATTAATCTGTTTCAGGGTGTTTTTGCGTAAAGAGATCAGGTGAGACTTGCATTTTTGGATTAAATGGGTAACAATTGTTGACCTTTAGCGATGTGCCCAATAGGTCTGAAAAGGGCCGGGTAGCAGGCGCAGGTAAACAGGCTTGAGCCAAAACCTGAAGATCATAAAAATCGGAAGACCATAAGGATCGGAAGACCATAAGAATCTGAAGACCATTAAATATGGAATGATAAGGAGCCGGATGATGGCAGAAAAGATGCTGAAATTTATCTCGCAATCAAAAGCGATGCCGGATAAGCGCAAAGCCAAAGACCGCGTTGCGGATTTTGGCGAGATCTATGCCGATTTTAACCTGCAGGAAGCCGAATCCCAGGCCAGCCGTTGCTCGCAATGCGGCGTGCCTTTTTGTCAGGTAAATTGCCCCTTGCATAACAATATTCCTGACTGGCTGATGCTGACAGCTGAAAACCGGATGCAGGAAGCCTATGAGCTATCTTCTGCGACCAATACGTTCCCGGAAATTTGCGGACGTATTTGTCCGCAAGACAGGTTATGTGAAGGCAATTGTGTTATCGAAAAGGGTTTTGAGTCGGTCACCATCGGTGCGGTGGAAAAATATATTACCGAAACCGCCTTTGAAGAAGGCTGGGTAGAGCCGATTAAAGTGACGGGCGAGCGCGATCAGTCTGTCGGCATTATCGGGGCAGGGCCTGCGGGTCTGGCCGCAGCCGATATCTTGCGCCGTAAAGGCTATCAGGTGGTGGTCTATGATCGCTATGACCGGGTAGGCGGCTTGCTGATCTATGGTATTCCGGGCTTCAAGCTGGAAAAGGAAATTGTCGAAAGACGCGCAACGCTGCTGGAAAAGGGCGGTATCCAGTTTCAGCTGAATTGCGAGATTGGCCGCGATGTTACCTTTGAAGAGCTGCAAGCCCGCCATGATGCGGTACTGATCGCAACAGGCGTCTATAAGGCGCGCGATATCAAATTGCCAGGTATCGGGCTGAACGGGGTTGTGCCGGCTCTTGATTATCTAACCGCCTCTAATCGTAAATCGCTGGGGGACAATGTCGCCGATTTTGAAAATGGCCTGTTGAATGCAGCAGGCAAAAATGTGGTGGTGATCGGCGGCGGGGATACGGCAATGGATTGTGTGCGTACAGCTATTCGCCAGGAAGCAAAATCTGTTACCTGTCTGTATCGCCGGGACAGGGCCAATATGCCAGGCAGCCAGCGCGAGGTGGAAAATGCCGAAGAAGAAGGGGTGAATTTCCAGTGGCTATCTGCCCCGCACGCCTTGCTGGGCGATAATGATGTTCGCGGTGTGCGTGCCCGGCGCATCCATCTGGGTCAGCCAGATGAAACCGGCCGGCAAGTGCCGCAAATTATCGATGGCTCGGATTTCGACATTGACGCTGATTTGGTTATCAAGGCGCTTGGCTTTGACCCGGAAGAATTACCGGCCATGTTTGAGCAAAAGGATTTGGCGGTCAGCCGTTGGGGGACTGTCCAGATTGACTGGAAAACCATGATGACACAGATCCCGGGCGTATTTGCAGCAGGCGATATTGTGCGCGGGGCATCTCTGGTGGTGTGGGGGATCCGCGATGGCCGCGATGCCGCTGAACAGATTGATGCCTTTATTCAGGCAGAATTGCGCGGTGAGACGCGCCAGGCCAGCTAGTTTTATCCGGCCAGCCAGTTCTGTTAGATAGGCAAAAATAAACGGCTATTTGATCAGGTCATTCACCGGGTCATTCAGAGGCAAAGCCGATTTTGAAAAGAGATATAATAGAAGGTTAATGAAAATGACCAGCAAGCAAACATTTGATGCAGAAAATTATGTAAAAGCCCGCAAAGAAGCCGAAGCGCGGCTGATAGAGGCTGGCATGTATAGCCCGGAGATGGAACATGATGCCTGCGGGGTGGGGTTTGTGGCCTCTATCGATGGCAGCCCGCGTCGCGCGGTTGTGGATGCGGCCATTGAAGCCTTGCAATCTATCTGGCATCGCGGTGCGGTCGATGCCGATGGCATGACAGGCGATGGGGCAGGTATTCATTTATCTATCCCGCGGGATTTCTTTATCAAACATATTGCGCGTACCGGTCATAGTGATGATGGCGGGCGTCTGGCCGTCGGGATGGTGTTTTTGCCGCGTAATGATATTGGCGCGCAAGAACAGTGCCGCTGTATTGTCGAGCGGGAAATTCTGCGGCTTGGCCATTTTATTTATGGCTGGCGGCAAGTGCCGGTGGATACACGCGCCCTGGGTGACAAGGCGCTGGCTACCCGTCCGGAGATCGAGCAGATTATGTTTTCCATGCCGGAAACGCTGGAGGAGGAAGAGGCCGAACGCCAGCTGTATAAAATCCGCCGCCGCATTGAAAAAGCGGTACTGGCCGAGCTGATCACCGATTTTTATATCTGTTCATTATCCACACGCTCTATCATCTATAAGGGTATGTTTCTGGCAGAGCAGGTCACCGCTTTTTATCCCGATTTGCTGGATCAGCAATTTGTATCGAATTTTGCGGTCTATCATCAGCGTTATTCTACCAATACCTTTCCGACATGGCGGCTGGCACAGCCTTTCCGTATCCTGGCCCATAATGGCGAGATCAATACCCTGCGCGGTAACCGCAACTGGATGTCCTGTCATGAAGACAGGATGGAGCATGAGGTATTTGCCGATAGCGTAGAAGATATCAAGCCGGTCATTGAAAAAGGTGCCTCTGATTCAGCGGCACTGGACTCGGTGTTTGAATTATTGTTGCAAGCCGGACGCAGCTTGCCAATGGTGAAAACCATGATGATCCCCGAATTATTGTTGCAAGCCGGACGCAGCTTGCCAATGGTGAAAACCATGATGATCCCCGAAGCCATAGATGTCAGCGGCGATAGCAAGCTGGCAAAGCTGTATGCCTATTGCAATTCGGTGATGGAGCCCTGGGATGGGCCAGCGGCGATTGCGGCACATTTTGGCGACTGGGTTATTGGCGGGATGGACAGAAATGGTCTGCGCCCGATGCGCTATACCCATACAAAGGATGGCTTGCTGATTGCTGGCTCTGAAACCGGCATGGTGCATGTGGATGAAGCCCAGATTCTGGAATGCGGGCGCCTGGGCCCTGGCGAGATGATCGCGGTGAATTTAAAAGAAGGCCGTATCATAAAAGATGGCGAGCTGAAAGATAGCTTGTCTGATCAGCAGGATTGGAGCAGCTGGACAAAGCGGGCAAAATCAATGAATGCCTTGCTGGAAAGCGCGCGCCCGAACAAAGAGGATCAACCCTCTGATGAGGTGCGCCGTCGTCGCCAGCTAATGTCTGGCTGGTCGATGGAAGATATGGAATTGATCCTTGCCCCGATGGCCAGCACGGGCAAAGAGGCGGTCGGCTCTATGGGCGATGATGCACCTTTGGCCGTCTTGTCCGGAAAATATCGCGGCTTGCATCATTTCTTCCGCCAGAATTTCTCGCAAGTCACCAACCCGCCTATTGATAGCTTGCGTGAACGCCATGTGATGACCTTGCGCACGCGGCTGGGCAATCTGGGCAATATTCTGGATGAAAGTCCGGAACAATGCGATCATTTGCTGCTGGATAGCCCGGTTGTCACCAATGCAGAATGGCATGCGATTATTGAACATCTTGGCGATAAGGCGGTCGAGATTGACTGTACCTTTGGGGCAGAAGATGGGCCGGAGGGGATGAAAGCTGCCCTTGATCGTATCCGCAGCCATGCAGAACAAGCTGTGCGCGGCGGGTGCGAGCATGTGATGCTGACCGACAGAAACAGCTCTATTGAGCGTGTGCCGCTGCCGATGGTGCTGGCAACAGGGGCGGTTCATTCGCATCTGGTGCGCCAGCAATTGCGTACCTTTACTTCTGTGAATGTGGCGTCAGGCGAATGTCTGGATGTGCATCATTTTGCAGTGCTGATCGGGGTGGGCGCAACCACCATCAACGCCTATGCCGCAGAATGGACAATCGCAGAACGGCATCAAAAAGGCCTGCTGGAAGGGGTCAGCCTGTCCAAAGCGGTCGCCAATTATCGCAAGGCTATCGAGGATGGCTTGCTGAAAATTATGTCCAAGATGGGCATTTCGGTTATCGCGTCCTATCGTGGCGGCTATAATTTTGAAGCCCTTGGTTTGTCACGCTCCCTGGTAGCAGAATTTTTCCCGCCCATGTCCTCGCGTATTTCCGGGATTGGCCTGAACGGTATTCAGTCCCGGCTGATGGATTTGCATGGCAAGGCCTATAGCGAGAGTTTGAGCTATCTGCCTGTGGGCGGGTTCTTCCGTTTCCGTAAATCAGGCGAGCGTCATGCCTTTGATGGCCAGATTATCCATGCCATGCAACATGCCTGTGATACAGGCTCGTATCAGAGCTGGAAAAAATATAGCGCGATGGTAGCCAGGCAAGGGCCGGTCAATCTAAGGGATTTAATGGATTTTGACCGCAAATATGAACCGGTTGCCGTGGATACAGTAGAAAGCATCACCGATATTCGCAAACGCCTTGTCTCGCCCGGTATCTCGCTTGGGGCACTTAGCCCCGAGGCACATGAAACCCTGTCCATTGCGATGAACCGTATCGGGGCAAAGTCTGATTCAGGCGAAGGCGGGGAAGATCCCTCCCGTTTCAAATTGCGGGAAAATGGCGATAACCCGTCCAGTGCGATTAAACAGGTTGCCTCTGGCCGGTTTGGCGTAACAGCCGAATATCTGAATAATTGTGAAGAGCTGGAGATTAAGGTCGCACAAGGGGCAAAACCGGGCGAAGGCGGCCAGCTGCCTGGTATCAAGGTAAATGCGCTTATTGCCAAATTGCGCCATTCTACACCGGGCGTTACCCTGATCTCGCCGCCGCCCCATCACGATATTTATTCTATCGAGGATTTGGCACAGCTGATTTATGATCTGAAGCAGATAAATCCGACAGCGCGGGTATGTGTCAAGCTGGTGGCCTCTACCGGTATCGGGACTATTGCTGCCGGTGTGGCCAAAGCCAAAGCCGATACTATCTTGATATCGGGTCATGGGGGCGGTACCGGGGCCAGCCCGCAATCCTCTATCAAACATGCCGGCATGCCATGGGAAATGGGGCTGTCAGAAGTACATCAGGTACTGACCATGAACGGCCTGCGCGATAAGGTGGTGTTGCGTACCGATGGCGGTCTGAAAACCGGCCGCGATATTGTCATGGCCGCTATGCTGGGGGCAGACGAATTTGGTATCGGGACATCTGCGCTGGTGGCGATGGGCTGTATTATGGTGCGTCAATGCCATTCCAATACCTGTCCGGTGGGGGTATGTACCCAGCGCGATGATTTGCGGGCAAAGTTTGAAGGCACACCTGAAAAGGTGGTTCAGCTCTTTACCCATGTCGCAGAAGAGGTGCGCGAAATTCTGGCCTCGCTTGGCTTTAAGCGGCTGGATGAGGTTATCGGGCGAACCGATTTGCTGACACAAGTATCGCGCGGTGATGCGGCACTGGATGACCTTGATCTGAACCCTGTTCTGGTTCAGGCAGCGGTCGATGGCGGGTCTGGCTATGGCGGCGGTGCCGGGCGCGTGGAGGTTGCTGATACGCTGGATGCACAAATGGTTAAGGATGCACAAACAGCCCTGCAATCGGGCGGTAAAATGCAGCTGACCTATAATATCGAAAACACCGCCCGTGCCATTGGCACGCGCCTGTCCTCGCATATTGTCCGGCGTTTCGGGATGGATGGTTTGCGCGAAGGGCAAATTACGGCTTGTCTGCGCGGTACAGCTGGTCAGTCTCTGGGCGCATTTGCTGTACAGGGTTTGCGCCTGGATGTTATCGGCGATGCCAATGATTATGTGGGCAAGGGTCTGTCTGGCGGGATGATCACCGTTCGGCCAAGCCCGTCTGCCAGCTATGTAGCCGAACATAACACCATTATTGGCAATACAGTTCTTTATGGCGCGACCTCTGGTCTGTTGCTGGCCAATGGTCAGGCAGGCGAGCGTTTTTGTGTACGTAATTCCGGGGCTTCTGCGATTGTCGAGGGGTGCGGCTCAAATGGCTGTGAATATATGACCGGCGGCGAGGCGGTTATTCTGGGCAAGACAGGGTCTAATTTCGGGGCAGGGATGACCGGCGGTATGGCCTTTATCTATGACAGGGATGGTGAGTTTTTATCCAAAGCCAATCCTGAAACCTTGCATATCAGCAAATTATCAGCTGGTCATTGGCAGGATTATCTGGAGACCCGCCTTACCCTTCATGCGGATGAAACCGGCTCTGAGCTGGCAAAAAGGCTATTGAATAACTGGGCAGTGGAAAGCCAGTATTTCTGGCATATTGTGCCAACCGAAGTGCTGGGGCTATTGCCGCAACCGGTTGCGGACAGCCAGATGCCTTTACGCTCAGCCTGATCTGTACAGACTATAGAAGCAGTGATAATCTGCTGACCTGTCAGTCCTGGATTAGAGGCGGAAGATAAGCGTGGATATTCGTGTGCAAAGTGATGCGGATAAGGAGCGGGTGGAAACACTTGTCTGCCTATCCTTTAGCGAGCAACATCCCGGCCGTGCGGTGTGGAAATTGCGCCCGGGCGCTCCGGTCGCAGAATTATGCCTGGTGGCATCGGATTATCGCGATATTGTCGGCTCGCTGCGATTTTGGGAAATTCTGGTTGCAGGGCGCCCGCAATTATTGCTGGGCCCGCTGGCGGTTTTGCCAGAATTGCAGGGGCGCGGATTTGGCCGGGCGCTGGTCAGTGATGGATTGCGCCGGGCAGAACAAATGCGCCGATGGTCTTTTGTGCTACTATCTGGCGATACACAATATTATCAGCGTTTTGGTTTTACCGAAGCCGGGGAAGACAGATTTATCTGGCCGGGCAAGCTGGCACCAAACAAATTGCTGATCCGCCCGTTAAAGCGCAAACAGCTGGATGAAAATCTGCCAGGCCCGATGGCAATTTTGCCCCATATTGAAAAAGCAGCGGAGTAGAAGCGATGGCGGTTTTGCATCATTATCCGCTTGCTGCCTCTAGTCGGCTTATTCGCCTGCAATGCGGGGAATATAAACTTTCCCTGGATTTGGTTACCCAGCTTCCCTGGCTGCGGGATGAAAAATTGCTGGCACTGAACCCTGCCGGCGAATTGCCTGTTTTGGAAGATGAAACACATGGGGTTATTTGCGGGGCAAGGGTGATTTCAGAATGGATAGAAGAAACCGTTGATAATAATTTTCTGATGCCCAAAACAGCTGGCGAGCGAGCAGAGGTGCGCCGCCTGATTGACTGGTTTGAAGGCAAATTCACGCTGGAGGTTACAAGGCCCTTATTGCGTGAGCGGGTGATAAAAAGGTTTCAGTCTGGCCAGCCTGCCTCTTCCCAGATATTGCGAGCCGCATTGGCCAATGCCCAAATTCATCTCGGCTATATAGACTGGCTGGCCGGTCAATATAGCTGGCTGGCAGGGCCGGATATCAGCCTGGCAGATTTATCGGCTGCGGCGCATATTTCGGTTCTGGATTATTTTGGTGATGTGGATTGGCAACGTTATCCAGAAGCAAAGCTCTGGTATATGAAATTAAAGAGCCGCCCTGGCTTTCGCCCGCTTTTGTCGGATATTCTGGTCGGCATGCCGCCTGCCGGCCATTACAGCAATCTCGATTTTTAGCCTGCCCCGGCGGTCAGCTTTTTATGCATATCCATAATCGAGGCCAGCAATGCCTCTATCTGTTCCGGCTCTGAATATCTGTGGCCAGCCTGTTTATCCAGAATAAGGCGGACATCATCGCTGGCTAGTTTATCGGCCAGGGTTATGGCTGTTTGATAGGGGACTTCTTCATCTGCCATCCCCTGATGCAAAATTACCGGAATATCCAGTGCAATTTCTGTTTCCAGCAGCAGGTGTTTTTTCCCATCCTCTATCAGATGATAGGGATAGATAACATCCGCGTCTGCATAGGGGTTTGGCAGGGCAATCTGGCCATCTTTTTTCATCTGCTGTTGCCGGGCAGGGCTTAGCGCGTCCCAGATAAGCGTTTTGGTAAAATCAGGTGCGGCCGCGATACCAACAAGACCCGCAACACGGTTTTTGCGTTGCAGGGCGCACAGCAGCATTAACCAGCCCCCAAGAGAAGAGCCGACCAGAATTTGCGGGCCGTTTGTCAGCCCGTCCAGCATGGCTGTGCAATCGGCCAGCCAGCGCGATAAATTGCCCTCCAGAAACTCGCCGTCCGAGCGGCCATGACCAAAATAGTCAAATCGCAAGAACGGTATTTTATGGCGGTTCGCCAGCGCTTCAATAGCAAGAGCCTTGCTGCCTTCCATATCCGAGCCATGCCCGGCCAGAAACACAATGCCCGGGCGCGTTGGGCTGGATAAATCCTGGTGCAGGGCGTGATAGGCACGTTTGCCGTCTGTCCCAAGATTATGGTAAGAGATAGGCGTGTTATTTTCGGTATCAGGCATTTTTACTGTTTCTCTTAATGTTTAACCAGAGTATCACTTGTGTAACTTGGTTCAACCCACCCCAATTTTATAAAGTAATCTATTTATGCCATCGGTAACAAATATCGTCCAGCCAGTCATCGTCCAGATTGTTCCGCAGATGAACAGGGGCGGCGTAGAGCGGGGCACGGTTGAAATTGCCGAAGCGATTTCCGCCAGGGGCTGGAAGGCGGTGGTTATCTGTAATGGCGGGCGGATGGAAAACCAGCTAAGGCGTGCCGGCGCAGAGGTATATACCCTGCCTGTTGATACAAAAAATCCGCTGAAATGGCCTGCTGTACGCCGCCGGTTAAAGACTGTTTTGCTAAGTGTGGGCGCAGATATTGTGCATGTGCGCTCGCGTGCGCCTGCCTGGATTGCCCTGCCTTTAACCCGGGCGATGGGTATTCACAGCATTTCGACTATCCATAGTAAATTTGTGCCGCAAAATTTTGTAAAGCGTATCTATAACCAAAAGATGCTGAGTGCCGATGGCATTATCGCTATTTCAGATTATGTCAAATCGGTAATAACCCGCCATTATAGCGAGGCGGTTTCAGAAGAGGCGATACAGGTTATCCATCGCGGCGTGGATTTAGGTGTATTTGATCCGGCAAAAGTCAGTCAGCACCGTATCGTCCGGCTATCGGAAACCCTGAACCTGCCCGATGACGGCCCTGTGTTGATGTTGCCGGCACGCGCGACAGAATGGAAAGGCCATAAGGCACTGATCGAAGCGGTTGCCAGTCTGGAAGCAAAGGATGTTACGCTATTGCTGTTGGGGGCAGGTGATGGCCATAGCCGGTTTATTGAACGGCTTCGTGCGCTGGCGATAAAAACCGGGCTGGATGGCAGGTTGCGTATCGCTTCTGGCACGGATGATATGCCCGCCGCCCTGATGCTGGCAGATGTGGTAGCGATGCCTTCTACCATTCCAGAACCCTTTGGGCGGGTTGCACTGGAAGCCCAGGCGATGGGACGGCCAGTAGTGGCCTTTAAACATGGCGGGGCAATTGAGTCTATTCTGGAAGGCGAGACAGGCTGGCTGGCCGAGCCAAATAATGTGGAAGATTTGGCACGTTGTCTGCATTTGGCCCTGAAGTTGGGGCCACGCCAGCGTACCATTTGGGCAAAGCGGGCGCGCGCGCACGTGGAATCTGCCTTTTCCACCCGGCAAATGTGCGAAAAAACACTGGAAATCTATGCCGATTTCTTGCAGAAATGAAGCAGAATCGGCCATTTAGGTGGTTTTTAGCGTAAGATTTAAGAACAAGTGAGCAGTACAGGAAAGATTTAGATGCCAATTATTCAGCTGCCTGACGGGTCAACAAAACAATATGACGCAGCGGTCACCCCTGCCACAGTCGCCAGCGATATCGGGCCCGGCCTTGCCAAGGCGGCAATGGCGGCCAGAGTGGATGGTCAGGATTGGGATCTTGCCCGCGCGATTGAAACAGATTGCGCCCTGGAACTAATCACCGCCAGGGATAGCACAGCCGCATTGGAGCTGGTGCGCCATGATTGCGCACATATTATGGCAGAAGCGGTACTGGAGCTATATCCTGGCACACAAGTGACCATTGGCCCTGCTATTGAAAATGGCTTTTATTACGATTTTCATCGTGAACAGCCCTTTAGTACAGAAGATTTGGACGCCATCGAGCAGCGTATGCACGAGATTGTTGACAGGGACGAGCCGATTATTCGCGGCGTCTGGACACGCGATGAGGCGGTCGCCTTTTATAAAGAAAAGAACGAGCCTTTTAAAGTAGAGCTGGTAGAGGCTATTCCGGCCGATGAAACGGTTAGCTATTATACACAAGGGCAGTTTATTGATTTATGTCGCGGCCCGCACCTGGTCTCTACCGGGCGGGCAGGCCATGCCTTCAAGCTGATGAAAGTTGCGGGCGCGTATTGGCGCGGCGATTCAAACCGGCCAATGTTGCAACGGATTTACGGTACAGCCTGGCTGAACGAGAAAGATCTAAAAAATTACCTGACTATGCTCGAGGAAGCGGAAAAGCGCGACCATCGGAAATTGGGGCGGCAGCTGGATTTCTTTCATCTGCAAGAAGAGGCAGCCGGGTCTGTTTTCTGGCATCCGCGCGGCTGGACGCTCTATCGTGAAATAGAGGAATATATGCGCCGGCGTCTGGATGCCGCCCAATATCGCGAGGTTAAAACCCCGCAATTGGTGGATCGCAGCCTGTGGGAAGCTTCCGGCCATTGGGACAAGTTTGGCGATAATATGTTTACCGCGGAAACCAATGAGGACAGAACCCTTGCCCTGAAGCCAATGAATTGTCCGGGTCATGTACAGATTTACCGTCAGGGGGTGAAATCCTATCGCGATCTGCCGCTTAGAATGGCAGAATTTGGCTCCTGCCACCGAAATGAGCCTTCAGGGGCGCTACATGGTATTATGCGGGTGCGTGCCTTTACCCAGGATGATGCCCATATTTTCTGTACCGAAGATCAGATTAATTCAGAATCGGTCGCCTTTTGTCACTTGCTGCAGGATATTTATGCCGATTTTGGTTTTACCGATATTCGGGTGAAATTCTCAGACAGGCCAGAAGTGCGGGCAGGCGATGATGCTACCTGGGACAGGGCTGAAAAAGCGCTGGCCGATGCGACAGAGGCAGCTGGCCTTGAAACCACCCTGAATCCGGGCGAGGGGGCATTTTATGGCCCGAAGCTGGAATTTGTCTTGCGGGATGCGATTGGCCGTGACTGGCAATGCGGAACATTACAGGTTGATTTTGTGTTGCCGGAAAGGCTGGATGCAGAATATGTCGCCGAAGATGGCAATCGGCATCGCCCTGTCATGTTGCATCGGGCGATTTTGGGCTCTCTTGAGCGCTGGATTGGTATCCTCATTGAACAATATTCCGGGCGGATGCCTGTTTGGCTATCGCCTGTTCAATTGGTGGTGGCTTCTATCACCGATAGCTCAAATGCCTATGCCGAAGAGGTTTGTGCTGCCGCACTAGCCGCTGGTTTGCGGGCAGAATGTGACACACGGAACGAGAAAATCGGCTATAAAATCCGCGAACACTCAACCGCAAAGATACCCTTTATTCTGGCGGTTGGCGGACGCGAGGCAGAAGCCCGCTCTGTGGCGGTGCGCCGGCTTGGCTCGGACGGGCAGGAAATACTCGCCCTGGAGGCGGCGATAGAAATGCTGAGAGATGCTGCCATGCCGCCAGATATGAAATAGGCCCGGGTATCATGCAAGAGAGTGCTTGAATTTAAAGACGAACAGGACTAGTTATGCTAGGGTTAGGCGATGATACAGGCCATTAGCCCATGCCAAGGGGGTCTGCCAAAGAAATGGTGAAACCATAATAGGAGAGTAATATAGTACGTCCACGCCAAGATGCGCCGCCCGTGAGCGACGGTCCCCGCATCAATGAAGCTATCAGAGCAGCTTCTGTTCGTTGTATTGATCCCGAAGGGGAACAATTAGGAATCCTGAGTTTAGATGAAGCCTTGCGCAAGGCTGAAGAATTGGGCCTGGATCTGGTTGAATTGCAACCAAATGCCGCCCCGCCTGTCTGTAAAATTCTGGATTATGGCAAATATAAATATCAGGCACAAAAACGTGCCTCTGAAGCGCGTAAGAAACAAAAAGTGATTGAAGTGAAGGAAATTAAACTGCGCCCCAATATCGACAGTCATGATTATGATGTGAAGATGCGCGCGGTACGCAAATTTCTGGAAGCAGGCGATAAGGTGAAAATTACCTTGCGCTTTAGAGGGCGCGAGATGGCCCATGTTGAATTGGGCAGCCAGCTGTTAGAGCGGGTGCGTAACGATATTGATGAAGAGGCAAAAGTTGAAGCGATGCCGAAAATGGAAGGCCGCCAGATGATTATGGTGCTGGCACCAAAATAAGACACCAAAATA